>Ga0209415_10000053_pt1 | contig 148097 bp, 132 predicted proteins | sample PeaSoiSIISIP2007_FD_187696 | JGI IMG/M metagenome (GOLD analysis project Ga0209415, IMG submission 187696) | Peat soil microbial communities from Weissenstadt, Germany - SII-SIP-2007 (SPAdes) (version 2) | ecosystem: Environmental > Terrestrial > Soil > Wetlands > Peat | place: Germany... | reverse complement strand
GGGATGCCGACGCGGGTCGAGAACCCGAAGATCGCGCTCCTGGACGCCGCGCTCGAGATCAAGAAGACCGAGATCGATGCGAAGATCGAGATCAACGAACCGAGCCAGCTGAACGCCTTCCTCCAGGAGGAGGAGAACATGCTGCGCCGGATGGTCGAGCAGGTCAAGAAATCCGGCGCGAACGTCGTCCTCTGCCAGAAGGGGATCGACGACCTCGCCCAGCACTTCCTCGCCAAGGACGGGATCTACGCGGTCCGCCGGGTGAAGAAGTCGGACATGGAGAAGCTCGCGAAGGCGACCGGAGCCAGCATCGTCTCGAAGGTCAGCGAGCTCACCCCGCAGGACGTGGGAACGGCCGGACTCGTGGAGGAGCGAAAGATCGGGGAGGATTCCCTGACGTTCGTCACCGGCGCGAAGAAGGCACGGGCGGTCTCCATCCTGATCCGTGGTGGAACCGAGCACGTGATCGACGAGATCGAGCGGTCGCTGGACGACGCGCTCAACGTGGTCGCGGTCGCGGTCGAGGACGGACGGTTCGTCTACGGCGGCGGTGCCACGGCGGAAGAGCTCGCGATGCGGCTCCGGGACGAGGCCGCGAAGATCGGCGGACGCGAGCAGATCGCGTTCGAGTCGTTCGCCGAGGCGCTCGAGATGATCCCCCGGACGCTCGCCGAGAACGCGGGACTCGACCCGATCGACATCCTCATCGAGCTACGGAAGGCCCACAAGTCGGGCCAGAAGCACGCGGGGGTCAACGTCTACGCCGGAAAGGTCGGCGACATGCAACCGCTGCACGTCATCGAGCCGATCCGCGTCGGACGCCAGGCGATCGAGAGCGCGACCGATGCCGCGGTCATGATCCTCAGGATCGACGACGTCATCGCCTCTAAGTCCAGCCCAGCCCCCTCGGGAGGCCCCGGTGGCCCCGGCGGCGGCATGGGTGGTATGGGCGGCATGGGCGGCGGCGATTTCGGCGAGGACTAAGGCCTTAGGCTGAGCCCCGACCCGGGTGCCCCTTCCGCGAAGGCGGAAGGGACCCCAACAAACCCCTTCCTCCCTCTTCTTTTCGCGGTTGACGCGAGCGGCTAACCCCGGGCGGCCCCTTTTGCCTCCAGGAACCGGCCGAGCCGGACCATCGCCTCGTCTAGGACGTCCAAGGGGCTCGTGAACGAGAGGCGGATGTGCCCCTCGCCGTGGGGACCGAACGCAACGCCCGGAACGGTGGCCACACGCTGCTCGTCGAGCAGACGAGTGGCGAACTCGACCGAGCTGAGATTGACCTCGTACTTCGGGAAGACGTACAGCGCGCCTTGGGGCTGGACGTAGGAGAGGCCGGGGAGGTCGTCCAGGCGGGCGAGGAGGTGGTCACGGCGCTCTCGCAGCTGCTCACGGAACCGGACCGCGTCTGCCTCGGCGTTCGCGAGGGCCCACAGGCACGCCCGCTGCACGAACGGGGGCACGCAGGTGACCGTGTGCTCGACCACCGACACCAGACGATGCATGATGGGCGGGGGAGCGACCGCGTAGCCGGCCCGCCAGCCGGTCATCGCATAGGATTTCGAGAAGCTGCCGATCGTGACCACCGGGACCTCCGGGGGCGCGAGGCTCGCCGGGGCGACGTGCGTGCCCTCGTAGAGCATCGAGGAGTAGGTCTCGTCGCTCGCGATCGTCAGGCCGTGGTCGCTGGCGATCTCGACCACGGCCCGAAGCTCGTCCCGTCGCAGCACCCTTCCCGTCGGGTTCGCCGGCGAGACGAGCACGAGAAGGCGGCTGCGGTCGGTGAGGGCGGCGACGATGGCGTCGAGGTCGAGCGAGTGGTCCGCGCGCGTCGGGACGTAGACCGGTCGGCCTCCCGCGAGCAGGATCGGTTGCTCGAACAGGTACGTCGGTTCCGGTAGGACGACCTCGTCACCCGGGTCCAGGGTCGCGAGGATCGTGGCGTAGATCGCGAGCTTGGCCGGGAGCACGATCACATCCTGCGCCTCGGCCGGGACCTCGAAGCGGGTCGAGACCCGCTCGGCGATCGCCTCACGGAGGTCGGGCATTCCCTGGGGCGAGGAGTAGTGCGTGAACCCAGCCTGCATCGCCCGGTACGCCGCCTCTTGAATGCCCGACGGGGTGGGGAAATCCGGTTCTCCGATGTGGAGGGGAAGGACGGTCTGGCCCGCCTGGCGCAGCTCGGAGATCCGGTCGATCAGCGCGAGGATTCTTGATTCCCCGACGTCCGCGATGGGCACAGCCCCCGAACGGTGCCGTGCGGATAAGGTCGGGCGGTGCGCCGAATCCCGAGCCTGGCTCAGCGGGAGCCGCGCCGGGGTCCCGCGCGAGCCGCCAGGAAGCGGCCGACCTTGCGGATCGCTCGTCCGCGGTGCGAGATCCGATCCTTGGCTTCGGACGGAGCGTCCGCGAAGGTCCGGCTCCAGTCGTCGGGGACGAAGATGGGGTCGTAGCCGAACCCGTTCCGTCCCGAGGGCCGCTTCGCGATCGTCCCCCTCACCTCACCGGTGAACGTCCAGCGCTCGCCGCGGTGCCCCAGCGCCGCGACGGTTCGAAAGTACGCCCGCCGGTCGCGGTGCTCGAGGAGTTCGAAGATCGGGTCGAACTTCCAGATCTTGAGGAAATGCGCGGAGTAGACCCCGGGGAAACCCTTCAGCGACGGGATGAACAGTCCGGAATCTTCGACCAGGACGTACCCTCGGAGGTCCCGAACGGATTCTAGCTTTCGCAGCGCAACGTCTGCGAGGTCGTCGGCCTGGGGCTCGAGCAGGGAACGCTTCTTCCAGCGCAGGTCCACCCCGAACGGTTCGAGCGACGACCGTGCTTCGCGGAACTTGCCCGCGTTCGTGGTGACGAAAGTGACGGCGACCACACGACCCCTCACCAGGGGTACTCGTCGTAGGCGATGACCTCGTCCGGGCTCTTCCGGCCCGATTCATCGCTTCCCTTCGTGGAGCCGTTCGGCTCCGTCGGGTAGCCGATCGGAATCACCGCGATCGGGTGGACCCCCTCGGGAACGTGGAGGACCGATCGCACTTTCTCCTCGTTGAACTCGATGATCCAGCTCGTACCAAGCCCTTCGGCGGTCGCTGCGAGCTGCAGATGGTCGACCGCCACCGCGACGTCCAGCGGGTACGCCGAGATGTACGTCCCGATCGTGATCGGGATGTCCTCCTCGACCGCGAACGCCACGATCACGGCGGGCGCCTCGGCAATCAGCTTGCCCCGGTTCGATGCCTGGGCGAGGAGTCGCTTGCGCTCGTCGTCCCGAACCACGACGAACCGCCACGGCTGGAGGTTTCGCTGGCTCGGGGCGAGACGGGCCGCCGAAAGGATCGTCATCAGCTTCTCCGGCGGGACGGGCCGGGTGCTGTAGGATAGGCACGGTCGGTACGACCGTATGGCGTCGAAAACGTCCATGACGACCAGAAGAATACCAGGCGTGGCGGACTGCGGGGGGCTTACCCCTCCATTGTGAGGCGACGCATTCGTCGTTCCGAGTGACTTCCTCGCTAAAAGCATTTATGGCGGCCGGCCGGGCGCCGTTTCTGGGGCGGGAAGGGCCTCGGTCGCCGTCCTTTGCCAGGTCCGGGCCGAGAATCGGCGTACCGCTGCGCCGGACAGGGGGCCCTTCGTGACCGGATCCGGCAGTTCGCCGAGCGAAGGGGCACGCCGAAGCGACCCCGATGCTAGCGTCGCACGAGGACGACAGAGGTCCGGGCTCGGCGCGAGACCGCCTGGGAGACGCTTCCGAGGAGGACGCCTTTCGCGCCCTTGTACCCGCGCGTCCCCATCACGATCAGGTCTGGGTGGAACTTCGTGGCGAACCGAAGGATCTGGTCGGCCGCCCGACCCCGTCTAAGCTCGGCCACGACGCTGACGCCTTCGGCACGCGCGAGCTTCGTCGCCTCACCCAGTACCAGCTGGCCGCGCTCCTCTTCCGCCGAGTCCTCCGACTCGGCGATGAGCGCCGGGAACTCCGCAATCGATGTGACGTGAAGGAGCGTCAGCCGTGCCCTGAACGCGCGCGCCATCCCGGAGGCGAGTCGGACCGCCGCGAGGCTCTCCGGAGACCCGTCGACCGGGACCAGGATGCGCTGAACGACGAGGGGTACGCTCGCGGTCACTGATCTCCTGCTTCCGGTGCGGGACGGAACCACTGCTGGGCGATCAGGGTGGGGATGATCGCAGAGGCGATAACGACCGTCAGTAGGACCGAGAACTGGAACTTGTCGATGATGCCGCTCTCCAGCCCATAAAGCGCGGAGATCGTCCCGAACGTAAGTCCCGTGCTCATCAGCAGGGAGATGTACACTGAGTCGTGGCCGACCAGCCGACGGGTCGTCGGCAGGACTCCCGCGAGTTTTGCTCCCACCTTCACTCCGAACAGGATCACTACGAGTCCGACCCCCACGACCACCGCGGCAAGGGAGACGTCCAGTCCCGCGTTGATGAAGAAGAACGGCGTGAGGAAGGCGAGCGTCATCGATCGGAGACGGAGGAGAACGGCCCGGTTCTGCGCCATCACCGACGCCATCGCGAGGCCGAAGATGTACGCCGGTAGAACGGCCTGGGACCCCGCCAGCTGCGCGACCGCGCCGAGAAGGATCACCGAGAAGAAGATCACCTTCACCTCGGTCTCCCCCACCTTGCCCTTCAGGTACCTGAGCAGAGGTGCGAAGATCTTCGGAGCCAGCCAGGCGGACGCGGCAATCGCAGCGATGAGGAGGAAGATGTACTCGTTCGGCCGGAGGAACAGCACGCTGAGCGCGAGGGCCGTCCCGAGGTCGGTGATGAAGCAGGCCGAGAGGATCAGCTTCCCGGTGGCGGTCCGGCTCGTCCCGCTCTCCACCAGCACGACGTAGACGACCGCGACCGAGGTGGTGGAGAGCGCGACCCCTGCGAGGAGCGAGGCCTGCGGGCTCCAGTGCAGCACCAGAGCCGCGAAGCCCCACGCGGCTAGGAACGGCGCCAGGAAGGAGAGAATGCCGATCGCCGCCGACGCCTTCCAGGTCTTGCGCATCGCCACCGGATCGATCTCGGCCCCCGCGAGGAAGACGAGCACGACACTGGCGATCCCGGCGATGAACGGGAGCCAGTCCTGGCCGTTGGTCGATACCCCGAAGTAGTTCCCGGCGAGAACGCCGCCGATCATCTCGAGGAGGGCGACCGAGACCCCAATCCGGATCGAGACCAGCGACGCGATGACGGCGACCGCCAGAACCGCCGCCAGTACCTCCCACGCGACCATGCTTCCGCCCTTCCGGGTGGCGCGGTTCGGCGTTGTAGAAGCTATCAGCCCGCGCCGGGCGGTTGAAGGGGAGCTTCATCCCCTGCGATCAGAGGGGGACAATTTCGACTATTTCAGGCCAATCCCTCGCGCTCTTCGAATGTCCAGTGCGAGCTTCGAGCTCATCGGTGTCCGTCACGCCCGTCGCGATTCCCTTAGGGCGCGGCCCCCCCCGCAACCCGGCGAACTCCTGTCACGATCATCCTGCGACAGGGGGGAAAGGGTTGGCTCCGTGCCGGTCGGGCCCGCGGGCTCGAAACAGTCTACCCGACGCGATCGACCTCGATAGCCCGCGCGCCACTCCGGAACCCCGCCCCTCCGCCCAGGGTCAGCATGGCCGGCTCGTACCCGGGTCGGACCGAGAATACGATCGTAGTGAATACCGAGGCGCCGGCCACCCTTACGTGGCCGGAGCTCGGGATCGCTCGGTAGCCCGAGACGGCATGGACGGTGAACCCGTACGTCCCGTTGGGCAGGTAGAGGAGGATCGTCGAGTTAGTCGACGTTCCGGTCAATCCGCCCGCCGAGACACTCCAGCTCGTCGCGGCCGGGAGCCCGTTCTCGGCGAACGTCACGGCCTGGGCGAACCGGACCTGGATCGTCTCCGACCTCAGGGCCGTCGTCGAGCCGCTCGACTGGACCACCCAGGTGCTGCCGACCTTTACGAGCGTTGTGCTGACGTAGAGCGGCTGCCCGATTACGTACGAGTACGTCCACGGCGTCAGGTTCTTGAACACCACGCTGGCGGTGGTCGAGCACTCGTTCGCCCCGATCCCCACGCACCATGCCTTTCCTCGCGCGAGGCCCGCCTCGTGGAAGGTGATCGTGTAGGTCGCCCCCCTCGAGAACGTGACCGACTTCGAAACGTTGGCCCCGTTCACTGAGAGGAGGCCTTCGGGGTTGCTGGGGCTCGTGACGCGGTAGCCTGACGGGCCGACGATCACGTAGCCGTACGTCCCGTTCGGCACCGCGAACGAGACCGACGTCACGGTCGGCGTGTGCGCGGTGCCGGCCGTGCTCGCGTGCAGGCTGTCCAAGCTTACAGACCACTGCTTCCCGATCGGCGGAAGCCCGGTCTCCGTGAACGTCACGAAGTACGTCCCAGGGCCCGACGTGAGGGGATAGTAGTCGAACACCCCGGTTGCGACAGGGTAGGGGGCCAGATGATCGCCGGAGAAGACGTGCCAGTCGGACCAGTAGTTCCCCACCCCTCCCGAGGAATTGAACCAATTCCCAGGGATGCTGTACGCCTGGGGCTGGTTGGCGTTGTAGACAGAGGTCGAGCCGTCGTTGGCGAAGAACGTGTTGTTGTACACGAAATTGTCGGTCCCGTCAAAGATGCCGACCCCGAGACCCAGGTTCTCGGCGAACACGCTCTGCGTGACGACGGTATGCGACGTGGCGCCGGTGATCTGAACGCCGACCGTGCCGTCGAACGCGGTAACGTGCGTCAGGGTCGTAGGGTCCCCGTTGTAGACATCGACCGCAATGTCCGTCTGGGAGGCGGAGAGCCCGTTGACGGAGGTATCCAGCGTGTTATCCAGCGCAATCCCGACGATGGCCCCCGACGCGGAAACGTTCGTGAACACCGAACCGTTCGAGAACGCCAGGCTCGCGCCGACGGCCCCGGAGGTGATGTTCAGTTCGTTGACGGCCAGTCCGATCGTTCCCGGCAGGTCGTAGTACGTGTCGTAGTTGACCGAGGGGCCGTAGTCGACGCCCGCGACAACACCGACGCCGCCGTCGGTGACGTTGATCCACGAGAACGCGCCGACGACGCTGCTGAAGGCCTCGACTCCGTACCCGGCGATCGCGGTGATGTTCACGCCCGTCGTATGCAGAGACCCGATGTCCTGGATACCGTTCGCTCCGACAACTGTGAGCCCGCGAACCGTGGTTCCCACCGAGTCGCCCACCCACACGCCCTGGGAGGCAGTCTCGGACACCACATCCGACACGGTGGGGTCCGTCTCGCCCCAGAGGACGACCGCGCCCCCCTGTGCGGCGACGGCCCCCACAGTCTCGTTGGAGACGAGATCCCCCGTGCCCCCGAACAGGTTGATCTGCGACGTGTAACCGGGCAGGCTGCCGGTGATCTCCGGTGCGGGGGAGAGGAGTCCGAAAGCGGGGCCGTCCAGGATGTAGAAGTTGCCCCCGGGCGAATCCTGACCCTGGGTGATGTTGCCAACGACCACGCCCTGGGTTACGCCTTGGGCCATTACCAGCTCGAACGACGGATATGCGTAGTCGTTCAGGTGGTTGAACGAGGCGTTGATGTTGACCCTCAGGTCACTAAATCGGTAGGGCGGGGTGCCGAGGCCCCCGAGGTTGGCTGCTAAGGTGGCGGCCTGCGCGTTCCCGAACATGTACAGCGGCGCGTCGAGGTTATCGAGCTCGGGAGGCAGCGTGAGCACGTAGGACGGAGTATTCCCGGTGACGGGGGTCCCATTGACCTCTGCCGAGCCCGAGGCGAAGGCCTGGACGTAGTATTGGGGCGTCCACGGAGCGCCCGGTGGCGGGAGGTACGTGTTGAACTGACCCAGGTCGTTCGTGGGGAGCCAGCTCAGGTTGTCGGCCGGCGCGCCCGCGGCGAACGGGTCGGCGGGTGGCGCGGTGTTGCTCACGAAGACGAAGCCGTACGACGGGGTGACGGTGCCCGAGAGCTGGATGTCGCCCGGGGCGACCGAGACCGACGGACGAGCGTTCCACAGCCCGTAGAGCATCGCGGGCCCCTGGTTGATCTCGAGAGTGTGGGCCGGCATCCAGTAGTCGGCGATACCGGTCGACGTCTCGCCCGTGTCGGCGCCGAAGTTGTATGCCGACGGGACGTTCTGCCACCCTCCGACGCTCGCGTTCGAGTACTCGAGGTTGACACTTCCGTTCACGGACCGGAAGACGGCGTTGTCTCCCCCGATGTCCCCGACGATGTCGATCTCCGCGTCCCGGAGCAAGCCGAGAGGTGTCGGGGCGAATCCGTCGATCGAGAAGCCGGGCGTGCGAGTCGGGGCCGTGTGGGGCGCGGTCGGGTTGTTGAACACGACCGTGTCGCTGATGCCGGTGTAGATCGTCCCCGTTCCCGCCTCATCGATCCAGTAGCCGTACGACACCTGGGTCCGGTTCTGCGCGTTGATCGTCGCGTTGTTGTAGAGCTGGATGGTGACGGGATACGACGCCGGGCTCACCGGAATGGTACCGCCGACACACTGGAAAACGCCGCCATATACGAAGAGGATCTGGTTCACGCCAGCCGTGTTGTTGTAGCAACCAGAGTAGATCGTTCCGGGCCGTATGACCGGGGTTCCGGAGGTGAAGTTGAACGTGTCGTCCACGAAGTGGATGCCCGTGTCGTTCCAGTCGACCACGTTCTGGGTCCAGAAGAATCCCGCGTCCGACCCGGGGAATGTGATATTCGTCGCGACCGTGTTCAGCTGGATGCCGAACTCGTACACGCTTCCCACGTAACCGAGATGCGAGCCCTGCGCCGACGGCTCGATGACACCGGTGGATCCGGGGTCGGTGGCGTTCGGGGGTGTGTTGAAAGTCACCTGGCCGAGGAGGTGTGAAGTGTTGTACGAATAGGTAGACGCCCCGAGCCCGAAGTCCCCGAGACCCAGCGGCGCCGGTTGTGCTACGTAGCCGGGGGTGATGGCCGCGGCCACGGAGGTGGCCGGGTGCGCGAGCAGGTTGAAGTTGGGGAGGGAGACGAGGGGTTTGAGCGACAACGCTTGGCCATCTAGCGACCGGATCCAGGGCGCTTCACGCACACCGGATGGTAGCCCCGAGAGGAGAGAGCCGTAATGGAATGCGGGCGCCGTCGGCTCAGAATCGAGTGGTCCGAAGGACGCGATGCCCGTTTCCAGACCTGCATTCGCGCCCGACGCGGCTCCGATAGAGATCCCGGGGGGCGTCGGGGTTCCTGAAGGGGGAGTTCCCGAAGCCCCCACAAGGCCGCTCGTCGCCAGCCCCATCCACCCAAAAGCCGCCAACGCAACAATCGCCACGACCAAGGCCTTCGATGCCATGCTCGGCCCCCTACCCGCGGGGAATGGCATCGCCCGAAATCAATCTGCCGACCAGCCCAGTGGCCGCCCGGACCCACCTTTCTTCGGATGGCTTGGCCACCGCCGTACGCCGCGTCGCTGCGCGGGACTGCCCCGTAACAGTTCCCGTACACACCAACGGTTAAATATGGCGGACAGGGCTCGGAGGACGCTGCTGACAACCGTCCGACAAACGGGTTGTCTTTGGCGCCAGATGGGGTGGAGCTAGGGTCGCCGGAGGGTGCTCGATGTACCTAAAACGAATCAAGCTCCGAAATTTCAAGTCGTTCTCAGGGGCGACGGAGGTCCCGTTCCAGCCCGGTTTCACGGGCGTGGCCGGTCCTAACGGGATGGGCAAATCGAACATCTCGGACGCGATCCTGTTCGTCCTCGGACCCACGAGCTCCAAGGCGCTCAGGGCCGATCGCCTGACGAGCTTGTTCTTCAACGGCGGCTCGTCCAAGAAGGCGGCGACCGAATGCGAGGTCTCGCTCGTGTTCGACAATTCGGATCGGCTCATCCCCTCCGAGTCCGCGGACGTCGAGGTGACCCGGTACGTGAAGCTCGCGCCGAGCGACCCCGACGGGTACTACTCCTACTTCTACGTCAACGGGAAGCGCTCGACGCAGACGGAGATCGACTCCCTCCTCTCGCACGCCCGCCTGTCCGGCGACGGGTACAACCTCGTCCAGCAGGGGGACGTGAACAAGATCGTCACGATGGGAGCGGTCCAGCGCCGTGGCCTCGTGGAACGCCTCGCGGGGATCAGCCAGTACGACGACGAGCTGGAGCGCGCCGATGCCAAGCGGACGAACCTCGACCAGAACCTTGACCGCATCCAGACGCTCCTCGCGGACATCAAGGTCCGACTTTCGGCCCTCGAGGGACAACGGCTCCAGGCGATCCAGTACAAGCAGCTCCTGGACGATAAGCGCCGGTCCGAGGCACGCCTCGCGCGGGCCGGGCACCGGCTGGCCGAGCAAGAGCTCACCACCTGCCGCACCCAGGTCGAACGGGTTCGGACGGAGATCTCCCAGCTCGAACAGAAGCGAACCGAGCTCTCCGGAAAGCAGCAGGAGCTCACCGCCGCGGCCGACCGCATCGAACGAGAGATCGCCGAGGCGGGAGGAGAGGCGGCCGTCCGATTCAAACAGGAGCTCGACGAGAAGAAGCTCGCGCGCGCCCGCGCCGAGCAGAACCTCGAGAACCTCAACGAGTCGGTCGCCACCGTGACCAAGGAGACGGACGAGCTCGCGAAGGCGCTGGCCTCCGAAGAGACCCAGCAGAAGCAGCTGAAGGCGAAGGAGACCCAGCTCGGCACCCAGGTCGCCACGCTCGAAAAGAAGGTCGGCGACCAGACCCGGGAGATCCAATCCGCGACTGCCCCCTCGGGGAAGTCTAAGGACGGCCTGGCGTCGGCGCGCAAGGAGCAGCTCGAGCTCGCGCGACAGCAGGAGTCCAAGCAGAAGGCGTGGCAGGCCGCGGTCACCGCGAGGGAGACCGCGAGCGCCGCCACGCAGGCGGCCGAACGAACCCAGGCCCAGACCGAGGAGGACCTTAGGGAACGGGAAGTCGAGGTAAAGGACCTCGAACTGCGGATGCGGGACGCCCAGCCCGGGCGGTCCGGTGGAACCGCTTCGACCGGCGACCTGCAGAAGGAACTTTTCACCCTCAAGACGAAAGAGGATTCGCTCACGAAGGAGGGCGAGCGACTTTCGAAGGAGGTTCAGGAGCTCAACCACCGCTACCTCGCTCTCGACGCCCGCCTGAAGGCGCGGACGGAGGGCGGATCCCGCCCCAACGCGCTCGCGGCCGTCGACTTCCTCCTCTCCCAGCGGAACCTGGGGAAGATCGAGGGGATCCGGGGAACCGTCGAGGAGCTCGCGGAGTTCGAGCCGAAGTACAAGACCTCGCTCCAGGTCGCCGGCGGAAGCCGGTTCCAGGCTCTGGTCGTCGAGACCGACCAGGTCGCCGAGGAGTGCATCAAGCTGCTGCGCGACGAGCGCCGCGGACGCGCGACGTTCCTCCCGCTCAACAAGATGCTCGCGGGACGAGCCCACGGGAAGTCCCTGGTCGCCGCGAAAGCGGCGGGCGCTGCCGGATTCGCCCTCGACCTCGTGAAGTTCGACGCCTCACTCCAGCCCGCCTTCTGGTTCGTGTTCGGCGAGACGGTCGTCATGGACGACCTCACCCATGCCCGCGCCCAGATGGGCGGTGTCCGGCTCGTCACGCTGACGGGCGACCTGATCGAGGCGACCGGCGCGATCTCGGGCGGATACGTCGACCCGACGAACCAGGGTCGGGGCGCTGACAGCGCCACGGAACTGAAACGCCTCGGAGACGAGCTCCGCCAGAAGAACGGCGCGCAAGCGGCCGCACGAGAGGAGCTGGCCAAGGCCACCGAGCGGATTCGGATCGTTGCCGAGGAGCTCTCCACTCGGTCGATCCGGGACGAGGCGCACCAGGCCACGCGGGAGACGGTCGAGAAGGACCTCGCCGCAGCGCGAGAACGTCTCGTAGCGTCCCGGGAACGCATCGCGAAGGCTTCGACCGAGCGAAAGAGCGCCGAGACCGCCGTCCGGTCCGCCCAGAAATCGGTGGACGAGCTTGCCCAGGCCCTAGTGGACCTGAAGACCGCGATCCAGGGCGCTCAGGAATCGTACTTCTCACAGCTCCCCCAGGCGCTCTCCTCTCGCCTGAAGGCGCTCCAGGAGGAGGGCCAGAAGACACAGGAAGAGCGGGTTCGCGTGAACGGCGAGCTCCAGTCCGTGCGCGCCTCCCTTACCTCGCTTGGCGGGCAGATGGAGGGTCACCGGAAGGAACTCGAGACGGCCCGCGCCGCGATCGCCGCGAAGAAGAAGGAGATCGCAGGGATCCAGAAGGTCGTCCGCGAGGCCGAAGAGGCTCTCCAGGGCTTGAAGTCCGTCGAGGCTCGGCAGACCGAGGCCGCCCGGGCGCAGGCAGACCGAAAGCGGAAGATCGAACTGGACCGGCTCTCCGTCGTGAGCGAGCTCGCGAAGTTCCAGGCCAACCTCGAGTCGCGGCAGGGGATGCTGACGCAGGAGGAGACCCGGGTCGCCGTCGCCGAGGCGAAGTTCAAGGAGCTCGAGGAGGCCCTCCGCCAGTTCCCTGAGCCCGAGGCGAACGAGAAGCCAATCTCGCTGGACGAGCTCAAGCGGAAGATCTCCACCCTCGAGCAGCAGCTCGCCGCCCTCGGGGATGTCAACCAGAGGGCCGTCGAGGAGTACGACGCCGAGAAGACGCGCCTCGACGAGTTCACCTCCGAATCGCAGCGGCTCACGAGCGAGAAGGGCGAACTGCTTGGTCTCGTGGGCGAGATCGAGAAGAAGAAGCGGGAACGGATCGGCGAGGTCGTCACCCGCGTCAACACCAATTTCCGCGAGATCTACGGCGAGCTGTCGGCGGGAGGCGAGGGCGAGATCGCCCTCGAGAACCCGGACGACCCGCTCGCCGGAGGCCTTCTGATCAAGGCACGCCCCATCGGCAAGACGGTCGCCCGGCTCGAACAGCTTTCGGGAGGGGAGAAGTCGCTCGCCAGTCTCGCGTTCATCTTCTCGCTCCAGCGCTACGACCCGAGCCCCCTCTACGTCTTCGACGAGGTGGACATGTCGCTCGACGGCCTGAACGCCGAATACGTCGGCCGCCTCCTGCGCCGCAACGCCGAGCGCGCCCAGTTCATCGTGATCTCGCTCCGCAAAGTGACGCTGAAGTTCGCCCACCAGCTCTTCGGCGTCACGATGCGGGGCGACGGCTGTTCGCGCGTCGTGGGGATCCGGCTCGACGAGATCCAGGACGTGGAAAGCCGTGAGAACGCCCGGGTCCCCGAGGCCGCCGCGTCCGTGGAGGCGCGATGACGCTGGGGATGGCCGAGGCGCCCACGCTCGAGGTGGCCCCGGCGGTCCCGCGGGAGGCCGCGGAGAAGGTCCTCCGGTACCTCGTCTTCCACCGTTCCCTGCTCGGCGAGAGCGAGGACGGCTCCGCCCTCCTCGAACGGTATCTCGGTCTCGTCGAGAAGCTCAAGGAGGGGCTCCATGTCGTCATCCCCGACCCCTACCAGAAGGCCACCGCCCTCCTGTTCGAGCTCGTGATGGAGGAGGAGTTCGACCCGTGGGAGATCGACCTCGTGAAGTTCACCCAGACCTACCTCGACCGGGTTCGGGAGGAGGGGGCGGTCAATTTCGCGATCGCCGGCCGGCTCGTCTACATGGCCTGGAGCATACTCTACCTCCAGTCGGAAGCGGTCCTGAGGATGCGCGAGACGGTCGACGCGGCCGTCGATTCGACGGACGCGATGGCCGGGGCCCAGGACGACGGATACCTGCCGCTCATGACCAGCCCGGAGGCCGTGGACGTCACGTCCGCGGTCCTCGGGTCGGCCGACCCTCCGCCCCTTCTCGGTATGATCCGGCATCCGGAGACCCGCCCGGTCTCGCTCCTCGAGCTCGTTCGCGCGTTCGACGAGGCCGAGGCGGGGGCCCGACGCGCGATCAAGATCCAGGAGCTTCGCGAGCGCCTCCGGGAAGAGCAGCGTGCCCCTCCCGAAGTTCTCGTCCACGGCGACATCCCCGAGCTCGACCTCGCGGACGCGTGGGAAATCACGCTCCGTCACCCCATGGGGGAACCGTTCCCGTTCCTGGACCTGTGGAACCCGCTCTCGGGAAGAGACCGTCTGGTCGCGATCTTCCTGGCCACCCTGTTCCTGGCGCGCGAGCGGTCGATCGAGCTCCGTCAGGAGATCCTGGGGGAGTCGCCCGTCCTCGTCGTCCGCACCGCGGAAACCCGACGCAAGACCTTGGCGGAGGCGTGAACATGCCCTCGAAGCTCGACGACCTGGTCCTCCAGGTCGAGGCGGTCCTCTTCGCCGCGGGCAAGCCTCTGTCGGTGAAGGAGCTCACGAGCGCGATGGGGCTCGAAGACTACCGGCCGGTCCAGCGGGCCGTTCGGACCCTCGAGCAGACGTACGAGCACCGACAGTCGGCGCTCGAGGTCCGGCGGGTGGGCGACCGGTACGCCCTCCAGCTCCAGGAGCGCTACGTTCCCGGCGTCCACGCCGTGACGCCGGTAGAAATGGCGCCGCGGACGCTGAAGGCCCTCACGCTCGTTGCCTACCACCAGCCGATCCTCCAGAGCGTGCTCGTGCGGATGATCGGGGAGGTCGCCTACGAGGAGGTCCAGCACCTGCGCGGCATCGGCCTCGTCCACACGGAGCCGAAGGGTTCCACGCTGGAGCTCACGACGACCCGCCGCTTCGCGGAGTACTTCGGGATCCCCTCGGGCCGGACGGAGGAGATACGAAAGTTCCTCGAGCAGAAGCTCGGTGTCGCCCCTCCCGCGCCGCCGGCCGAAGCGCCGGCAGGCGGGGAAGGCGTCCGGGGGCCTACACCCGCGGTCGAACCCCCGGCCGAGACCCCTACTCCGTCGCCGCCGCCGGCCGCGACGCCCGCTCCCTAGCCTGCGCCACAGCGCGGGCACCGTGCCAATCCGGGCGGTCGGACCGCCCCACAGAACCCGCAGTACAGCGCTGCCGGGGGTCCTCCCACCGGCGGTGTGGGCGGCCCGAACGGTATGCTTTCGACGCTCGCCGGAGGGCCCCACGGGGGAGGAGGGGGAGGCGTGTCGACCCGCGGCCGGCGGACGAACACCGCGACCAGGATCACGGCCGCGACCACGATGCCTCCGAGGATGACAAGCTCCACCAGAAGCGGCCCGGGGGACGAACGTGCGCGCGGGAGCCCGGGGGTCGGGCCGGGATACGTGTAGTTCCGGACCGTTGAATTCTCGTCGGCCGCGAGGAAGCGGGAGTCGTTCAGCCCTCCCCAACCGGTGGCAGCGTCCCAACCCGGAAGCGCAGAATAGACGAAGTTCGACCCGTTCGTCACGTCCGAGAACGCGTCGGCGGATCCGGGGAACGCCTGGTAGTAGCTCGCGATTCGGTAGATCTCCGGGTCGATGAACCCGAGGCCGGCGAACGAGCCCTTCTGCTGGCTCTCGACCGCGACTACGTCCGCCAGGAGACCCGCGAGCATCGGCGCCGAGACGCTCGTTCCCTCGAGCACGTCCGCGAAGATGGTGCCGGTCTTGTTCGCAAAGTCGTAGACGATCGTGTCGTTCGCCGGCAGCGCGAGGTCGGGGGTCGCCCGACCGAGGGAGCTCGGGCCCTCTACGATCGTCGCGTTCACGATCGCGGGCTGGGCGGCGGAATGGAACTGCCACCAGGGCTCGCTGAACAGGAAGCTAGCTCCCCCCTCGGACCCCGCGTAGGCGCCCGGTCCGCGCGTGCGGTCGAACCAGACCGACTGGTTCGCGATCCCATAGACCGTAGGGTCGAACGTCGCGTTCAGCACCTTCCCGTTGAAGATGGAGGTAGGCGAGCCGTCGAGGCCGGCACTTACTCCGCCCGCGGAGATCGCCCCCGACGTGTTGAACGCTGCCGTGGACGGCCAAATGGGCCATTGCCCGTCCGACCGGCCGGTCAGGAAGTCCGGAGCGTTCCCCTGGTCCCCGCTCGCCACTACGACCGTCACTCCGGTCGCCGCCGCCTCGTCAAGGTAGCTGTCCCAGAGCGAGTCGTTGACCTCGGGGAGACCGAAGGAACCCGAGACGACCGAGAGGTTCTGGGGAGAATAGTCGTGGTTGAGCGCGGCCCCCAGGTCGGCCGCGAAATCGTCCGCGGCATCGCCGACCAGGATCGGGTTGTAGATGGCGCCGCCGGGGAAGTAGAAGTTGTAGAGGGAGGCTCCGGGGGCGAGGCTCCCTGCCATCTCGAGGTCGAGGGAGTTCTCGGATTCGTCGAGCGTCGAGTCGTTGACGCCCCCGAAGCTGCCGGGGGCGGGAGGAGCGGAGCCACCGGCAAGGGTGACCGGTTCCCCCATCAGGATGGGCATCGGCCACGTCTTCGGAAACGTGTCGTTGAAGTACGCGGAAAGGACCGCGGGGTCCCAGGGGGGCAGGTTGGTCCCAGAGGTCGCGCTGTATCCGCTCGCGAGAAGGGTCGCGATCGCGACCCCGGTCGGGAAAGTGGCATCCGGGACGGTCGCGTTCACCGGCCACAGCGACGTCGCGCGGTAGGCTTGCGCGTAGTCGGAACCCACGAACCAGTCCGCGTCCGAGAAGTTCGACTGGACGAACTGATCGGACCCGGACGCGCGATCGACCGGCCAGGGCGCCGTCGCCGGGGTCGAAAGTCCGGGGTCCTCGGTCACCAGATTCGACAGTCCCCCGACGCCAACGACCAGACCTTCGAGCGCCGGGGGAAGCACGGGGGTGCCCACGACCGTGTAGCTCGGCCCACCGTCGATCGTCACGAGGGTAACGCCCAGGAGTCGTTGGACCTCGCCGGGAGTGAGGAGAGCGGTAACGCCAATTCGTCCAGGAGAGACCGTGACGCCACGGGCCCCGCTCTCCCCCAGCGTGGACTCGACGGCCGCCACCACGGTTTCGGGCGGGGCGAACTCGCGGACGAACTCCGTGGAGGAGAGGAAGGCGCGGTACCGCGTCGAGCTCGGGTTCTCCAGATCGGCGAGGAGCGTGGCCAGGCGGCTCGCGTTGGCGAACCCCAGCGTCAGGGTCAGCCGGACCTCGGTGGAGCCGGGGATCGCCGCGGTGCTCGCCTCAGCGGGTACGGCTCGGGCGTCGGAGATCAGGCCGGGAAACGCGGCGCTGCTCGGCACGACCGGGCCCGCCCCGCGGTCGTGCCCCGCGGGCGCAGACCCCGACAGGAGCGCGACCACGACCACCACGGCCAGCAGCGTGCCACGGGACATCCCGCATCCATGGGGTTCGGAGCTATGAATTAGTCCGGTGGGAGCTCTGCGGGGCAACCGTTTAGTCCGCTCCGACCTCCTCGGGGTGATGGCGTCGGAGAAGCGGGACGGGGGCCCCTGCATCTTCTGCGACATCGCGGCTCACACCGCGCCCGCGTACCTGGTCTACGAGGACGCCTCTACCCTAGCGTTCCTGGATCTGTTCCCGTTCACCCGCGGGCACCTGCTCGTGATCCCCCGGTGCCACGGGGCCCGCCTCACCGACATTCCGTTCGCGGACCAGACCGCGCTGATCCGTACCCTGGACGAGCTCTGCCGGCGTGCGGAACGGTTGACGCCCGACTACAACGTCGCGCTCAATGCGGGGGCCCGTGCGGGCCAGATAGTGTTCCACGTGCACTTCCACGTGATCCCCCGGTACGGCGAAGCGAACCCGTTCCACCCCGCCAGCCGCACCCGTTTGGGAGAGGAGGAGGCCCGGGGACTCGTCCGGGAACTCTCCCAGCCGTAGGACCCATGTCGATCCTGCCCCGCCCCCCCGCGGTGGCCGGCCAGTTCTATGCGGCCGACGGCGCGACCCTCGCGCGACAGGTCGAATCGTGCTTCACCGACGACCGGGGGCCCGGTTCGCTTCCTTCGCGGCACCGAACGCACGACCGCCGGATAGTGGCTGCCGTCGTCCCCCACGCCGGATACGAGTACTCCGGCGCGATCGCGGCGCACGTCTACGCCCAGATCGGGGCGGAGCGGCCTCCCGAGTCCGTCCTCATCCTCGGCGTCGACCACCACGGCCTCAGTGAAGGGGCGTCCTTGTCTGCCCGGCCATGGCTCACACCGATCGGGCCGACCCCGATCGACCCCGACCTGGTCCGGGCCCTGGACGTCCCGCCCCTCCACATCGACGAGGCGGCCCATGCCCGTGAGCACTCGATCGAGGTGCAGCTTCCGTTCCTCGAGTACGTCCTTCCGAAACCACGGTTCGTGCCGCTCGAGGTCCGGTTCGGTCCGGAGGAGTTTCTGGAGGAGGTCGCCGAGGTCGTTCGCCGGGCGATCGCGGGCAGGGATGTTCTGCTCCTCGCATCGACCGACTTTTCCCACTACGTGTCCCCCGCCACCGCCCAGCGCCTCGACCGGCTCGCGATCGATGCGATCCTTGAGCGCGACGCGCGTCGGCTCTACCAGACCGTCGCGGAGCACGACATCTCGATGTGCGGGATCGCTCCGACCACCGTCCTGCTGGCCGCGCTCGCAGGGCAGAAGCTCACCGCCCGACTCCTGCGCTGGGGGCACTCGGGAGAGGTCGCGCCGTCACGTCAGGTCGTAGGGTACGCGGCGATCGTCCTCGAACGCTCCTAGTGGGCCCGCCCGTTGGTTAAATAGCGGGGTCGGCTCGGCGCGCCCGTTTCGATGATCCTCTCGGACAGAAAGATTCTCGAGGCGATGAAGGACGGGCGGATCGTGGTCCGCCCGTACCGGCCGAAGTGCCTCGGGACGAACTCGTACGACGTTCACCTTGGGCCCTACCTCATGGTGTACCGTACGGGCGCACTGGACTCCCGGCGGGCGAATCCGGTTCGGGAGTTCCGCATCCCGCGGGAGGGGTTCGTCCTGATCCCAGGCCAGCTCTACCTGGGCGTCACCGAGGAATACACCGAGACGCACGGGTACGTCCCGTTCCTCGAGGGGAAGTCGAGCGTGGGCCGACTCGGTATCGACATTCACTCCACGGCGGGAAAGGGGGACGAGGGCTTCTGCAACCACTGGACGCTCGAGATGAGCGTGAAGCTCCCCGTCCGCATCTATGCGGGAATGCCGGTGGGCCAGCTGATCTACTTCGAGATCTCGGGCCTGATCGGGCACAGCTACTCGACCAAGAAGACGGCGAAATACAGGCGGGTCTCGCGCCACCCTATCCCCTCCCGCATGCACCTCAACTTCTCGCGCAGCAAACGGTCCCGCTGAAGCGGGCCGCGGCGAGGGTCCGTGAAGGCGCCTGGTCCCGACCGCATCCGCGCGCTTCCCATGCCGATAGTCACTCCGCGGCTCGAACTGCGGTGGCCCTCCTCTCGCCTCAACGACCAGGTGGTCCGGCTGGTCAACGACCCGGCGGTCCACCATTGGACGCTGCATATCCCGAGCCCGTACGTCCGGGCTGACGCGGACGAGTTCGTCCGCAGGGCCCGCGCCAACCGGAGGAGCGGCCGAAGCCTATCGTTCCAGATCGTGCGCCGGAGCGACGGCATGCTTCTCGGAGGCGTCGGGCTGCACGGTCTGAGGAACCCGAACCGCACCGCGGAGGTCGGGTACTGGCTCGGACGAAGCTTCCGCGGCCACGGATTCGCCACCGAGGCCGTCCGGGCCGTGACCCACGCCGCGTTCGATCACCTCGCCATCGAGCGCGTCGATGCGCACGTCTTTCCGGGTAACGCAAGGTCGGAGAGCGTGCTCTTGCGATCCGGATTCCGCCGGGAAGGACAGCTCCGGGAGAGCGTCGTGAAGGACGGGAAGCGCAAGGACGAGATCGTCTACGCGCGGCTCCGCTCGGACCCCGAACCCGTTCCGCCGGCCTCACCCTTGCCGGGACGGCGGGGTTCGGTACCGCGCACTAGGTAGAACGCGGGTCGGCCGGGCCGCGCGCGCTCGCGCCGACCGAGCGGGTCGTGCGCCGCGGCCTCTCGCTCGGGATGGACCGAAACGGAGCGGAAGCCGAACCGTCGCGCGAGGTACCCTTCCGCGGATCTCAGGGTCGCGATCTCGTCGACCGTCGTGATCGCTGGTTCGGAACGGAGCAGGGAACCGAACCGCTCGACGTATCGCGGCACCTCGGCGCGGTACGCGGAGAGTTCCGCGTGACCCGACAGTCGTTGCATCACGTCCCGGACGGACGGGGCCTCGCCGCGGCCGATCGATTCGCGCACCCACCCCTCCACGATAGCCTTCCACGGCGCGGCGACGTAGAACACGACCTCCTCAGGGAGCGGGTCGCCCCGCTCGGTCGAGGGCGAAAGGACCGCCCGGAGGTCCTCCTCCACGCGGTCGAGGAACTCCTCGCGGGCCTCCGCTTCGGGGGAGAGGGGGAACTCGTCCGCCGTCGGGAACGGGGCGGTGGCGACCAGGCCGGGGAACCGTCCGTCCCCTATCTCTTCCGCGAGGTGGGGCACGATCGGGGAGAGGAGCCGGGTCCAGGCCTCGACCAGCCGGTCGGTGGCCCTGCCGGGACTGCCGCCGCGCGCGTAGTATCGCTTGAGGTGGCCCGGGATCTCTACGCACGTCGCCTGGGCCGCGGCTCTCAGGTCCGTGGCCGCGTACGCTGCGCGAATCCGGGCCACGGTACGGTGCATCCTCGAATCGAGCCACCGGTCGAGCTCAGGTGGACCGTCCGAGTCGCCCCGGGCCGACGCAGCGAGGCGCTCGACCTCGCCGAGTCGGTCCGCCGCGGCCCGGACAACGTCCGAGTCCCATTCCACGTCCTGGGCGGCGGACGCGGCGACGTAGTAGAACAGCCGGACGGCGTCGGCTCCCCACTCCTCGAGCGCCCCCTCGACGGACGGGATGCGCCCGCCTTTGGAGGCGATCTCCTTCTTCGACAGCTTGTCCCCCGCGGCACCGGTGACCCAACCGTGGACGTAGATCGCGCGGGGTTGGAGCTCGGGAGCCAGGAGTCGGGCGTGGGTGTAGAGGAACACCGGGAAGTGGACCCGCTTGTGCTCTTTTCCGGCCATGTTGATGTCGAGCGGATACCAGTAGAGGAACTCGGCTCGCACCTCCTCGAGAAGGGACCGGTCGACGCTCGGCTCGCCGGGGCCTTTTCCCAGGAACACGTAATCGAAGAACGCGTCCGTCAGCTGGACGAGGGAGAGGCGGCCGGTGGTGACGAACCGCCGCACTACAAAGTACGCCATGTAGAACGTCGAGTCGGCGATCGGCTCGATCGTCCAGGAAGGGTCGAGCGGGAACGGGGTGCCCAGCCAGCGGCCCTGGCGGGTGCAGGGCCGGTCCTCGAACCAGTCCAGGATTCCCGGTAGTTCTCGGCCATAATCGACCGGCCAAGTCACCAGCCGCTCGGCCAGAGCCTGCGCCTCGGCCTTCCACGCGGGGTTGCCGTAATGGAGGAACCACTGGTCCGGGACCCGCCGGATCACGACCGTATGCCCGTTCCGGCAAACGACCGGTTTGGAGAACTCCCGGAGCGGGAAACTCGAACCGGCCGACACGAGCGTGGCCGCGACGCGCTCGCGCGCGTCGCGAACGAGGATCCCGGCGAGTTCGGGGACGGTCATCCGGCCGCGAACGTACTCGAGGCGGTAGAGTCGGTCGGTCGCGAGGTCGACCTTCTTCCGGTCCGTCAGGCCCTTCGCGCCGACCGCACGGAGGGCTTTCTCCGCCGGCGTTCCGTTTCCCGCGACCAGCTCGGCCTCGGACCCCGCGAGCCCGGAGGGATCCGGGATCTCGAGGAGTACCGCGGGCGGCCGGATACGCGACCGGAACTCCGACGGCACTTCTTCGATGGCCGCGGCGTCCGCGGGGGCGTGCGCGGGTACGCTCATCACGACCCCGGTGCCCACATCGGGATCCACCAGGGCGCTCTCGACCACGGGCACCCGCTCCCCCCGCAGGGGGACCGTCACCTCGTGGCCGACCAGGTCTGCGGCAGAGACCGTGTGGCCGATGCGACCCCCGTGCTGTTCGACCAATCGTTCCGCAGCGACGGGGGCGACGAGGTACGACCGCTCGGCGAGGTGCCAGACGACAAGCGAGCCTGACCTCTCGACCCAGAGGTTCGTCACCCCGTAGACCGTTTCCGGCCGAAGGGTCGCCGCTAGGAGGATCCGGCCGTCGTCCAGAGCGAACGGCACCGTGGTGTACGTCACGACCTCGGCGTCTCCGCCGGAGGAGAGGTCGGTCTCGGTCGCGTCGACCGCCACCGGACCGCAGACGGGGCAGACCGAGGAGTAGTGGGTTCCCTGGACGAGGGCACCCCCATCCTTGAGCGTTCGGAACTGCCAGCGAATGAAGGCCCGGTAGTCGTCGTCGATCGTCGTCAGATAGCTGGTCGGGTCGACCAGTACGCCGATCGAGCGCAGCAGTTGCACGTAGGTCGCCCCCAGGAACCGGGCGGCCTCCTCGGGGTCCTCTAGCCGGGGCCACTCGCTCGGCGGGACGCGGGCCTCTTCGAGGGATCGAACGGTCGACGGGTCGCGGTCCTGCACCTTCTGTGCCCAGGAGACGGCCGGGAGGCCGGACGCGTGGACTCCGAACGGCTGGAACACCTGCTCGCCCAGCATCCGATGGTACCGGTGGAGGGCGTCGGCGTAAGCGTAGCCCCGGAGGTGGCCCACGTGTAGGAACCCGCTCGGGCCGGGGTAGGCGATGAGCGCGTAGAACTTGCGCGTCCCGGGCTGCCGTCGGGCAGTTGCGATCCCTGCCAGGGACCACGCCTCCTGCCAACGCGAAGCGCGCTTGGCGTCCATCGGGGCCATCGAGAGAAGCATTGTATTTGAGCGATTGCGCGGAATGCCGTGGGGAGGCCGTGCCCGCCGTTGGCGAAGGGCCGACTCGGCCCCGGTTGCCCGCCGGCCGCGCCGGCGTTCGACGGTTCGAAGCCCCTATAGGCCACCGCCTCGGTATCGGCTGCCGTGCGGATCATCGAGGTGTTCCATTCGGTCCAGGGCGAAGGACCGTTCACGGGCGTACGTACGTCGTTCGTGCGAACGGCGCGATGCAACCTCCGATGCGCGTGGTGTGACACGCCCTACTCGTTCGGCCCGGGCACGGAACGCTCCATCCCGTCGCTGCTCGCGGAGATCGGCCGGCACCGCACTCGCCACGTCTGTCTCACCGGGGGCGAGCCGCTGCTGCAGAGCGAGTCGCTAGCGCTCGTCCGCCGCCTCTCCCAAGGAGGCCTCACTACGGTGATCGAAACGGGCGGGTCGCTCGACGTCTCCCCGTTCCTCGGCGTCCCGAACGTCGTTCTCAGTGTCGACGTGAAGTGCCCGTCGTCGAAGATGCAGGAACGAAACCGCTGGGCGAACCTGCCTCTCTTGCGCGCACGCGACGTGATCAAGTTCGTGATCGGGGACCGCCGGGACTACCTCTACGCGAAGCGCGCGCTCCGGCGGTCCCGGGGAAAGGCGACCGTCGTGTTCCAACCGGTCTGGGGAACCGACGCGGGGCGGCTGGCGGACTGGGTCCTCCACGACCGGCTCGATGTACGGGTGATGGTGCAGGAGCACAAGGTCCTCTGGGGGGACGTTCCCGGCCGGTGAGCCGAGGCGCGCCTCCCCGCCCCGCCTGAGATAGCGTAAAGAGCCCGGACCCCTCGTTCGCCATCTCGGGTCATGGCGGAGAGCCAATCCGACGGGCACGTTCCCCGCGGGACGGCCGATTCCCCGTTCGGCAAAGCGAAGGGGATGGTGTTCCCGCGGACCGTCCTGGTCGGCCACGGTGTCATCGACGAGCTGGCGAGCACCTGCCGCCAGTTCGATTTTCCGTCGCGGGGCGCCGTTATCACCGGCCCCCACACCGCCGAGCTCGCGGGAAACCGGGCCGTGGAGATCCTGAAGGCCGACGGATTCCAGGTCAGCATGATCGTGGCTCACGAGGCGACCGGAGTCGAGGTCGATCGCGTGGCGGCCGAGGTCAAGTCTTGCGAGGCGCGGTTCCTGGTCGGCGCCGGCGGCGGCAGCAAGATCGACATCACGAAGGTCGTGGCCGCGCGCCTTCGCATCCCGTACATCAGTCTGCCCACGTCCGCCGCCCACGACGGCATCTCCTCCCCCCGAGCCTCGCTCCACGATTCCGAGAGCGTGACCAGCCTCGCGGCGGCGGTCCCCATCGGCGTCATCGCCGACACGGCGGTGATCGTGCGGGCCCCGTTCCGGCTCCTGGCGTCGGGGTGCGCCGACGTGATCTCGAACGTCACCGCGGTCCTCGACTGGCGCCTCGCCGTCCGCCTGCGGAGCGAGGAGTACTCCAGCACGGCCGCGACCCTGAGCGAGTACGCTGCCCAGGAGGTCATCGACCATGCGAGCGCGATCAAGCCGAACCTCGAGGAATCGGTCTGGATCGCGATCCGGCCCATCCTCGTCGCGGGGATCGCGATGAGCGTCGCGGGGTCGTCCCGGCCCTGCTCCGGCAGCGAGCACCTGTTCAGCCATGCCCTCGACCGGGTGGCCGAGCATCCCAGCCTCCACGGGGAACAGTGCGGAGTCGGGGCGATCATGATGATGTACCTTCACGGCGGCGATTGGAAAAGGCTCAAGAACGCCCTCGTGACGATCGGGGCCCCGACCACAGCGCGGGAGCTCGGTGTTACGAAGGAGGAGGTGGTACGGGCGCTCGTGCTCGCGCATTCGATCCGACCGGACCGCTACACGATCCTCGGCGACAGCGGCCTTCCGCGCGAAGCGGCGGAGAGGCTCGCCGCCGTTACGGGAGTGATCGACTGAGATGCCCGAGATCACGCTCCTCGGTATCGCCGAGGCGAAGGAAGGGTTCGAGTTCGTCTACCAGGGTGGGGCCCCGATCTGCCGTACCTGCCCCTACCGCCACGCCTGCCTGACGCTGGACGCCGGCCGACGCTACGCCGTGACGAAGGTCCGGCCCGTTACCCATCCGTGCGCCCTCCAGGAGACCGACGCCCATGTGGTCGAGGTGAAAGTGGTCGCGCGGCCCCTGGTGGTCGATTCGCGCAGCGCCATCGTGGGCAGCCAGGTCGAGGTGGGCCGGTACCCGTGCCGCCGTCTCGATTGCTCGAACTGGTGGATCTGCGCGGGTCCCGAAGTCCCAGCGAAGCAGCGGTACCACATCGAGAAGGTTGACGGCGAGCCCGCGGAGTGCAAGATCGGCCGAACGCTGAAGCGGGTCGACGCGGTCTGACGCCCGATGCGGGGCTGTGGGGTAGCTATGGGCCGGAGGACGGTCCTCCGCCTGCACTACTGGTCCATCCTTCGGGCTTTGGGAGCCCGGGACCCCGATTCAAATTCGGGCAGCCCCATCTCGGTCGCGACGCCGCTCGAAGCGCTCGCTCTCCGGTCGGCCCCGAAGCGTCTCGGATCGTGAGCACGGAGCCGCACGATGGAACCCACGGACGACCCTAAAGGCCCGGAGCCCGAGGCGGCGCCACGGCTCTCCGGCGCGCTCGGGTCCGGGGTCCTCTTCTGCGAGAACTGCGGTGAGGAGACCCCCCACCGCATCCTGCGCCTCAAGCCCATGTCCGGTGCCTCCCCGCTCAGCGTCACCGGCGTGGCCCGGTGCCGGGTCTGTCGATGGACCCACCCGTTCCAGTCGGCGCGCGAGCCGCAGGTCGACTTGGCCCTCATCGTCTCCGACGGCCAGCGGTCCGAGCGCCGTCGGGTGGCCCTACTCCGAAGCCGGACCGTTCGCGTCGACGAGCTCCTGCCCGACACCGGGGAAACGTTCCGGGTGACGAAGATCGACACCACCGAGGGTCGGTCGGTTGGCTCCTCCCCCGCCCCCAAGGTCGCCACCGTCTGGGCGGTGCGCGGGAACGAGGCGATCGTTCCGGTCTCCATCGTCCAGGGTGCCCGAACCACTGCCCGCGTCCTCCGCCTTCCGCCGACCGCTCGGCTCGAGATTGGCGGGACGCTCGATCTCGGGGACGACCAAGTCGTGATCGTCGGCCTCCGCGCCCGGGGTCGCACCTGGCGCCTGGAGGGCGACGGGTTCGAGGCGGCCGAGGTCAAGCGGGTCTACGGGCGGAGGACGCTGAGTCCCCCGGCCGGCAGAAGGGCCTGGAGGACGGAGCGGGAGATGCCGAGGTCGCGGGAAAGCTCGACCTCCCTCTCCGCACGCTCGCGTTCCTCTCCCGGCGTGAGGAGGACAGACACCGTGCCTCGCGCCTCTAGGGCCGAGCGGGGAGCCACGGTCCAGCGCTGCTCGCCCTCGTAGCGGATCTTCCCGAGCGCGAGCTCGAGCGGAACGTCGCGCACGAAGTTCTTCGTGCCGCGGATCACGAACGCGCCTCGGGGCACGAACTCCCCCGAGACGGCGGATTTCGAGACCTGGTCGGGGGTGGCCCAGAACGCCGAGCCGGAGGCGAGACCTGCCCGCCACGCCTTGGAGAACGCGACCGCCCACTGAGCGGCCTCGCGGAGGGTCTGTTCCGTAACGACAACAGGTGGGGTGGGTCGCTTGACCACGACGCTCGCGGCCCCGTGGAGGTCCGCGTGGACGTAGTAGTCCCCGTCCTTGAGGTTCCGTTTGACGAGCGTGTCGTTCGAGGGGGCGTCCCGGCCGGCGATCACGATCGCTCCCTCGGAACTCACGAACCAGCGGTACCGCTCGAACCAGCGGCGCTTCGCGGCGCGAGCGACGGGTGCGAGGGGCGCCGCCGGCCCGACGCGGGCCGGTGCGGCGAGACGGGACTCGGTCTCCTCCAGCGCCGCGACCGCGCCTTCAAGCTTCTCCGCGAGCCGCTTCGATTCCTCGTACAGTGCCTGGGCGCTCTTTCGGGGGGTGGCTTCTACCGAGATCGTGATCGACCGGCCATCGAGGTCGAACGCCAGGGACCGCGGACGAGGGTCGGTCGCCGCGGCCCCGGCCAGTCGGGCCTCGACGTCCGCGTAGTGCGAAAGGACCGCCTCGGCGTCGATCTTTCGCTCCCGGACCGCTCCCGTGAGCTCGTCGATCGCCGCGCGCTGCCGCTCGGCGAGGCGCGTCAGCTGCTGCTTTCCCTCCACGGCGGCGGTCTCCTCCGGGCTGGAGGACGGGGGTAGGACCGTCCGGAAGAACGCCGCCGCCGCCTCCGAGAACGTCGGGCGCTCCAGCAGTTCGATGTCCGGCACGCCTTCCCAACGACGCGTCCGGTAGGGCGTCGCGTCCAGCAACAGGTCGCCACGCCGTACGAGGTACCCCCGGGGCCGGTCCCCGACCTCCCGGACGAGCTCGGTGAGGATGGCGTGTAGTCGGGGAGTGATGAGCGTCGCCGAGGTCGCTGCGGGCTCGCTGCCCTGCCAGCCTCCGCGCGCGATCACCTCCTCGGCCACGGGACCGCCGAGCGCGAGCCTGGCCGCGAGTGTGCTCGCTAGGTCGGTCCGTGATCGGGCCAGCTCGGCCTCGATCTCCGCAGGACCCATCGTCCAAGGGTCTGCCCTTGACGGAGGCCGCGAGTACGGCGCCCCGGCGCGAACGTCCCGGTGCGCCCAGCGACGGGGCCGCGACGCGGCGAGGATCTTGCCCGCCCGGGCGAGTATGAGGTTCCCCGTGCCGAACAGCTCGAGGGCGAGGACGAGCTCCTCGGGTTCGGTCGAACGTCCGAACTGAAGCTCAAGGTAGCGTTCGGCGCCGGGTTCGGCCACGGTCTTCAGGACCGAGCCGGTGAAGACGCGACGGATCTCTCGGGCGATGGGAGAGAGCTCCTCCGCGTGGGATTCGCCGAACGGCAGGACGGCCGCGTACCGGCCCGGGACGAGGACGAGCTCCTGGCGGCCCGTTCCCGTGCCCCGGAGGACGACCGACCATCCCCCATCGGCGCGGTCGAACGCCTTGTCCACTCGCGCCCGTCCGAGCGACCGAAGCTCGTGGACGACGGCCAGGGTGTCCAGCGATGTGAATCGGTCCTTCGGGCCTGGGTCCGCCGGCACCGCCCTTCCCACCGTTCCAGGGGCGCGACCCGCCACCACGCCTTAAGGGCTGGGAGCGGTGGGGCGGTCGTGCCCTCGGAGGAGCCGGAAGCCGGGAGCGACTGGCGGCCAAAGGCGGCGGAGTTCGCGGATCGGGTCTTGGTCCCCGCGGCCCGGAAGATCGACCGGGACGACCGCGTCCCCGACGCGATCGTTCGCGCGCTCGGGGCGGAAGGGTTCCTGGGCCTAGGGATTCCCCCCGAATGGGGTGGCAGCGGCGGGTCTGCCCGTGCGACCGTCGCGGTGCTTGAGGAGTTCGCCCGGGCGAGCGCCACGATCGCGGTGCTCGTCGCGGTCCACACTTCCGTCTGCGCGACCCCCCTTCTCGACTGGGGTACCACCGCCCAGAAGGAACGGTTCCTTCGGCCCCTCGCCCGCGGCGAACGGCTCGGCGCCTTCGGCCTGACCGAGCCGGGAGCGGGGTCCGATGCGGCCGGCCTTCGGACCCGCTACATCCGCGACGCCGACGGCTTCGTCCTGAAAGGCTCGAAGATGTTCATCTCCAACGCCGTGAGTGCCGGGGTCGTCCTCGTCTTCGCGACCCGCGACCCCGCGCTCGGTCACAAGGGAGTCTCCGCCTTCGTGGTCCCCCCGGGGACCACCGGCTTCTCGGTCGCCCAACGGCTCGACAAGCTCGGCCTTCGGGGCAGCGAAACAACGGAGCTCGTCCTGGACGGCGTACGTCTGCCGCCCGACGCGATGCTCGGACCGGAAGGCGAAGGGCTCAAGGTCGCGTTCCGGGGCCTCGCCGGCGGTCGCGTCGGCATCGCGTCGTGCGCGCTCGGGGTGGCGCGGGCCGCGTTCGAAGAGCTGCGTCGCAACGTCCGGGCCGAGGATGCGGAGTGGAAGCGCACGATCCTGGCGCAGGCGTATTCGGACCTGATGGCCGCTCGAGCCCTGGTGGAACGGGCCGCGTCCCTCAAGGACTCGGGCGTCCCCTACTCGACCGACGCGTCGGTCGCCAAGCTGGTTGCCTCGCGCGCGGCGGTGTCGATCGCCTACTCGGGCGTCGACGTCGCGGGATTCGAGGGGACCCGCTCCGGTTCGACCGCGGAACGGCTCCTCCGGGACGCGCGGGTCTTTCCGCTGGTCGAGGGAACCACGGAGATACAGGAGCTCATCCTCGCGCGCAGCCTCCTCGCTCCCGAGAGCGAACCAAGCCTCTAGTACGTCCGGGTGCTCGCGCGTCCTCGTGGCGCCCCGGGGACCCTCACGCTCCTCCCGGCGGTCGTCCCCCAAGGAGTCACCGAACTCCGTTCCGCTGGCGGAGACCGCCCTGGACGCGGACGTCCGCAAGCTCCTCGAGAGCGACGGCATCACCCAACTCTACCCGCCGCAGGCCGCTGCCCTCGGCCCCGTGCTCGCCGGCGAGAGCCTCGTTCTCGCCTGCCCCACGGCGAGCGGAAAGTCCCTGGTAGCGTACCTCGCGCTCCTCCGGGCGGCGCGGGCAGGCCGTACGGGCCTCTACCTCGTTCCGCTGCGGGCGCTCGCCCACGAGAAGGCGGAGGAGCTCGAGAAGTTCGCGGAGCTGGGGCTCAAGGTCGGGATCTCGATCGGGGATTTCGACCTCCCGGCGGACCGCCTCGAGAAGCTCGACGTCCTCGTCGCTACGAGCGAGAAGGCCGACGGACTCCTTCGCCGTCGCTCCCCCTGGCTCGATCGGCTGGGCGTGGTCGTCGCGGACGAGGTCCACCTCATGCGGGACCCCGAACGCGGCCCGACCCTCGAGGTGAGCCTGACGAGGCTCCGACAGTCGTACCCGGACCTCCAAGTCGTGGCGCTCTCCGCGACCGTCGGGAACTCGGAGGAGCTCGCGGAATGGCTCGACGCTCGCCACGTGGCGAGCGACTTCCGGCCGGTTCCGCTCAAGCTGGGCGTCTACCTCGACGGCCGGATCACGTTCACGGACCTATCGACTCGGGAGATCCATCCTCCCGGCGACCCGATCCCGCGGCTGGTCCGGACGGTGGTCGAAGAAGGCGGCCAGGCCCTCGTCTTCGTGAACACCCGGCGCGCGAGCGAACAGGTCGCCCGATCGCTCACGGGCACGGTCCTCCCCCTGCTCGGCGACGACGATCGGGCGCGTGCGAAGCTGGCCGCCCAGGAACTCACGGTCGTCTCGGAGGAGGACACCGAGGGGGTACGGCGGCTGGCCGGCCTCCTTCCGTACGGGGTCGCGTTTCACAACGCCTCCCTCACGAACGCCGAACGCCGGATCGTGGAGCGGGCGTTCCGGGACCGGGCCCTGAAGGTCCTGGTCGCCACGCCCACGCTCGCCGCGGGGATCAACCTACCGGCGCGGAGGGTGATCGTCCGGGACACGACCCGCTACGACGACCGGATCGGCATCCAGGCACCGATCCCCGCGCTCGAGGTGCACCAGATGCTCGGCCGCGCCGGCCGGCCGCGCTACGACCCCGTCGGCGAGGCGCTCCTGCTCGCCCGCGGGCCCGACGAAGAACAGAACCTCCTCGACGGATACCTGGCCGCGCCGCCCGAGCCGATCATCAGCCGTTTGGCGTCCGAGCCGGCGCTCCGGATGCACGTGCTGGCCCTGGTGGCGAGCGGCGCGGTCAAGACCGACCCGGAGCTCGCCGGGTTCTTCGCCGCGACGTTCTACGGCCATACCCTGCCCCTTCCGGAGCTGCACGCGAACGTCGGCCACGTCCGGCGATTCCTCGAGGAGAACGAGCTACTTCTCCCCGGGTCCACGCTCCGGGCGACGCGGTTCGGGGAGCTCACGAGCGAGCTCTACCTCGACCCGATGAGCGCCATCGTACTCAAGGACGTTCTCGAGCGGGCGCCGATCGGCGTCGGGGAGTTCCCGCTCCTTGCGGCGATCGCGGCCACGCCCGACCTGCCGCCGCTCTTCCTCCGCCGGGGTGAGGAGGCCGACCTGAGGGCCCGGCTCGCCGCGGAGGCCGAGGAACTCCTCGTGAAGCCGGAGGAGCCGCCTCTTGAACTGAACATCGAATCGTTCCTATCTACCCTGAAGACCGCCTCGGTGCTCGAGGCGTGGATCGCCGAAACGCCGATCGTGGAGATCACCGAGCGGTTCGGCATCGGCGCGGGCGACCTGCGGACCAAGGTGGAGGACGCGGACTGGCTCCTCTTCGCCGCCGGGCGTCTCGCGGTGACGTTCCAGCGCCGGCTCGCCCGGTCGATCGACGACCTCTCGCTCCGCGTCCGTTACGGGGCGAAAGAGGAGCTCCTCGACCTGGTCCGCCTGCGCGGCATCGGCCGGGTCCGAGCCCGCCGGCTCTACCGCGCCGGGTTCGCCGACCGGGAGGCACTGCGCGCGGCTCCCCTCGAACGGATCGAAGAGGCGCTCGGTTCGCCCCGGCTAGCGGAGATGGTGACCGCCCAGCTCATCCGGCGGGATGGAACGACGCCACGGGTGCCCGTCGAGTCGCCACCGCCGCCGCCTCCGGCCCCCGGAAAAGCTCGCCGGCGGCTCGAGGAGTTCCACCCCGACACGGCGCCGTGACCCACTCCTCGATGGGCGTCAGAACTCGGACGACCGAACAGGTCCCGCCCGCGCCGCCGGTCCGTATCTCGCGGCGGACGTAGCCCGCGCGCTCGAGGCGGACGATCCGCCGCCAGAGCGTCGTCGTCGGCAGGGGGCGTTGGCCCTCGGCCCGCGCGAGCTCCGCCTCGAGCCGCTTGACGTCCCCGAGCCGGGCCGCGGCGCCCCGGCTCGCCGAACCGATCGCCCGCACGACACGGGGCTCGACCGCGGGACCGACATCGCTGAGGAACGGACTCCCCTCTACGAAGGACGAGCGGGGGAAGCCGAGCAGTTCCCGGCGCAAGAGGTCGACCGCACGACGGGCGCCTCCGCCCTCCGTGACCGCTCGCTCCACGACGCGGGCGACGAACGCCGTGGGCGGGGCGCGTCCGAGGGCACGCTCGGCGCGGTCATGGACGATGGCGCGGAGATGAGGCTCCGGATAGGGAACGAGCTCGATGAACGGGCGCACCGTCATGCACGCTTCGACGTCTGCGACCGCGGTAGAGAGTCCGTCGGGCGACCCCGCGAGGATCGTCCAGAGCGGTGGTAGGCCGCATTCTCCCTCGGGCAGGAACCGGTCCGGGTTGCCGAACGCCCGCAGGATCGGTCCGAGGTCCGGCCCGCCGACACCGACGTCGTCGAGCACGACGACCGTGGGCCGACCTTCCCGTCGAAGCCGGCGGAGCACGCCGGCGATCACCTCCGCCGAGGGGAACCCTCGGCCGTCGAACCCTTCGTCGAAGCGCTGCAGCAGGGCTGTGGCCACGCCGTGAGCACCCCTCAGCGAGGCGGTGCGGACCGCGAGAACGCGGGGTGTTGGTTCCCCCGAGGCCTGGCGCAGCCGCTCGACGACCTCGCGGGCGGCGCGTCGGGCCACCGTGGAGGTTCCGCTGCCCGAGACGCCCGAGACCGCTACGACCCACGGGCCGGGCGCTTTCGGGACCGGAGCATCCAGCCTAAGGACGACTTCGTTCAGCTCGCGCTCGCGTCCGAGAGCGAGAGGGGGCAACCACTCGTTCGCCAGCACCTCAGGGTTCGCCGTGGGCATCACGGAAGATTGCATACCTGCGCACTATAAGAATACTGTTTACCGTGTCCCATCCGAGTGGAAACTGAGGGACAGCTCCGGAGGTGCGCTGAATCCTGGCCCGTCCCTCCGGTTGGGAGGCGGCCTCGCTCCTCGCTGGGCCGCCCCCTTAAATCCCGCGGAGACTCGAGCCCGCCGGAGACCGCGTCGATGGGGTACCGGGTCACCCTCATTCCAGGGGACGGGATCGGTCCCGAGGTCACTGCGGCCGCGCGCCGGGTCGCCGAAGCCACGGGCGCCTCCATCGATTGGGAGGTCGTGGAAGCGGGCGAGGCCGCGATCAAGACCCAGGGGACACCCCTCCCCGAATCCGTGCTCGATTCCGTCCGGAAGAACAAGGTCGCCCTGAAGGGCCCGATCACCACCCCCATCGGCGGGGGATTCCGCTCCGTCAACGTCGCGCTCCGCCAGCAGCTCGACCTCTACGCGTCCGTGAGGCCGGCGCGGGCGATCGCGGGCGAGGGCACGCGATTCCCCGAGACCAACCTGGTGGTGGTCCGAGAGGCCACCGAAGGACTGTACTCCGGCGTGGAGCACTGGGTCGACCGGGACCACACCGCCGCCGAAACCGTGAACATCGTCACCCGGAAGGCGTCCGACCGGATCGTGCGGTTCGCGTTTGAGCTCGCGCGACGCGATCACCGGCACCGGGTGACCGCGGTCCACAAGGCGAACATCATGAAAACGACGGGGGCGCTGTTCCAGACGGCGTTCCGCGAGATGGCCCCGAAGTACCCGGGGATCGCGGCCGACGAGCGCCTGATCGACAACATGTGCATGCAGCTCGTGAAGAAGCCTTCCGAGTACGACGTGATCGTCACCACGAACCTCTTCGGGGACATCCTCTCCGACCTGTGTGCGGGTCTCGCGGGCGGTCTCGGGGTCGCGCCGGGCGCGCTCTACGGGGACGGGATCGCCGCGTTCGAGCCCGTGCACGGCTCGGCGCCGAAGTACGCCGGGCTCGACCAAGCCGACCCGGTCGCCGAGATCCTGTGCGTCGAGCTCCTGCTCCGACACCTCGGCGAGCGGGAAGCGGCCGACCGGGTGTTTCGGGCGGTCTGGGAGACGATCGCGGAGAAGAAGATCGTCACCTACGACCTCGCGCTGCCCGGGTACACGCAACGCCCCGTTCCGCCGTCGAGCTGCTCTGCGATGGCCAAGGAGATCGCCCGCAAAGTTCCCGAGGTCGACCTCGACAAGCCGCTCCCCCGCCCGGTAGCCCCCGGCGCAGCGACGAGCGACCCGTCGCTCGAGGCGTGAGCGGTTCAGTCGCCCAACACCTTGACGATCACTCGCTTTGGGCGACGGCCGTCGAACTCTCCGTAGAACAGCTGCTCCCACGGACCGAGGTCAAGGTCCCCGCGGGTCACCGGCAGTACGACTTGGTGGCCCAGGAGCAGGTTCTTGAGATGGGCGTCGCCGTTCGACTCCCCCGTACGGTGGTGCTCGTAGTCGCCCGGGGGCGCGAGTCGGTCCGCCCACCGTTCGATGTCCTTCAGCAGGCCGGTCTCGTCGTCGTTCACGAACACGGCCGAGGTGATGTGCATCGAAGAGACGAGGGCAAGCCCGTCCTTCACGCCGCTCCCGCGGACGATCTCCCGGACGCGCTCGGTGATGTTCACGAGCTGGCGGGCGGTCTCCGTCTTCATCACGAGGTACACGGTACAGGTCGTCATCCCCCGCCGATTCCCCGAGGGTAGCTTTAAGACTACGAGGGCCCGGTTCCACGCTGGTGACGGGTTCGGCCGCGCCTCGCCCGATCCGGATTCCCCGTTCCGGCACGAGGTCCCCTCGGGCGGTCCGGCTTTCCGTCGCGCCGCGATCGGTGGAGCAGCCTGCCGGTCCCACGGTCCGGGAGCGAAAGGAGAACCGGTCCGGAACACAGCGCGCCGTCCGGGTCTCTCTGCTCTTCGTTCTCGCCATCGCCGTTCTGTACGGAGGGTTTGTGCTCCTGGCGGGCTCGGCATCGGACAGAACCGGCCCGGGCGTCTGGCAGCAAATCGAACTGTTCGGTCTGATCGCGATCGCCGTCTCGGTCGGGGGAACGCTCCTCACGCTCGGGTCGGCCCCCCGGGCGATCGAGACCGACGCGAACGGGACGGTAGTGGTCGGGCGATTCGGCCGCCACCGCCGATACGCGGCCGGCGTGCCGATATCCGTGCGTCTGGTCCAGAAGCACCCCGCCGGGTTCCTGTCGCCAACGGCGATCGATGTCGTCGAGGTGACGGCGGGACCGCAGCGAGCGACCTACTTCCTGGAAGAAGGGATGCTCGCGATCACCGACGACGGACGCGCCTCGAAGCGGCGCTGACGCCGCCGTTCACTCGAGGACGTCCTCGAGTTCGCTCGCGACGAGGGTGAGGAGCTGGTCGAGGGACCGATTCTTGAGTTCCGTGATGTGACCGGCGTCCGTCTCGAGGCGGGCAAGGAACTCGTCGCCGTCGCGGACGAAGGAGAGCGAGAGGATGTGGCGGCGCCCGTCCGGCAGCGGCACCTCGAGCTCCGGGATCCTCAACGCGACCTGCGCGGGAACCCGCTTCGGCGGCGCCGCCGCCCTCGGGGCCGGCTTCGCGGCCTTCTTGGGAGCTGGCTTCGCGACCTTCCTAGCCGCGGGCCTTGCGACCTTCTTGGCCACGGGTTTTGCGACCTTCTTCGCCGCGACCTTTGCGGGTTTCCGGGCGGGAGAGCGCTTCTTTTCCGCGCGACGGGAACGTGGGGCCGGTCGCCGGGAAGAGGACATTTCGATGGGCCTCGAGTCGGGCGCACCAAGCCCTCCTATTTATGGGTATGGTAACCGCGCGGCTCGAGACGGCAGCCTCGCTGCTCCGGGCGCATCGATTTACGGAGAATCACCCCTCGCGCGTCCGGATGGAGGGCCGCGACGCGGCAGGGAGCGGGAGGGCGGCCCCCGGCGATCCGCCCCTGCGGCCCGAGACGGCTCTCATCCTGGCCGGCCTCACCTTCCTTCTCGTCTTCGTCGTCCTTGAGCCGTTCCTTTCGTACTCGCTCTTCGGTTCCGATACCGGGGAGTACTATCGTCTCACGGCGGACCTCGTCTCCACAGGATCGATCCCGCACGGTGCGGCGTACGCCGGCTGGGGCAGCGCGTACCCGGACTTCCCGGGGATCTTCCTCCTCGGCGGAGGGGCAGCGGAGGCGCTCCACCTGAGCGTCTTCACCGGGCTCACGGTCGTGGTGCCCGTCGTGGCCGTCCTCTCAGTCCTGCCGCTGTTCCTCTTGTTCCGACGCCTGTACCCGAGCGACAACGTCGCCCTCCTGGGCGCGGCGATCGCTTCCGTGGCCATGCCCCGGATGTTCTCCATCGCGCATCCGGCCCCGCTGGCCCTCGGCGACTTCCTGTGCGTCGCCAGCCTCTGGATGCTGCTCGAGAGCCGGACCGACCGACGCTGGTACCTCCCCCTCTCCCTCACGGCGGGGGCGTTGATCCTGACGCACCACCTCTCTTCCTACTTCTTCGCGATCAGCGCCCTCGGCGGGATCCTCTTCCTGGAGCTCTGGAGACCAGGCCTGTGGAGCCGCCGCTTCCCGTTGCGCGAGTTCGTTTTCCTCGCTGCGTTCCTGACGGCGACGTTCGGGTTCTGGTTCTACGGGACGAGCGAGTTCGTCGCGAAGGTGCTCCTCCCCGGGTTCGGGGGAAGTTCGGGGGTCGGGTTCGGAGCCCTCGAGGTGGGAGGCTTGGTAGCGATCGCGCTCGCGGCCGTTCTGGTGCGCTGGCGTCGCACCCACTACCGGCGCCGGGGGAGATGGATCCGGCTCCCCACCGACCGAAGCCTTCTCCGGGACGCGGTGGCCATCGCGGTGGGCGTCTTCGGGATCGTCTCTCTTCTCCTGGTCGTCCCGATCCCCGGAACGAGCCAGACCACGAGCCGGGCCGCCCTCCTCTGGTTCGCACCGATCCTCGGGCTCGCGATCTTCTGTGCGGGCAGCCGACGGTCTCTCTCCCCCGCACGGATGGGGCCGTTCGCGCTCGCCTGGCTGGGCGTGCTGAGCCTCTCCGCCGTGACGATGCTCGGCCTGGCGAGTCTGGGAACCTCATTCCCGCGGTACGCCGCCGCCGTCGGCTTTGCCGACACGCTCTCCCCGGGCCGGCACGTCGAGTACCTGTTCATTCCGCTCGGCCTGCTGATGGCGGTCGGCCTCGCGCGGCTCGTCGCGCGCGCCGGCGACCGGCACGGCCGGCGGGCGTTGTTCGCCACGGCCGTGGCGGTCCTAGTGGTGGTCGCCGCGAACGCAGCGATCGTTTATCCACCCCAGTCCGACTTCGGAGGGTTCGAGGAAGGCCTGACGCACGGGGACGCGGCTCTCTGGATGTGGGTCGGAATCGCGATCCCCACGAGCGCCGCCGTGGCGACCGACCATCGCCTCAGCTCGATGATCTTCGGGTTCGACGGCAATCCCGCCACCTGGGTCACGACCGCAGCGATCTTCGAAGGGCCCAACGGAAGCTGGGTCGATGCGTACGAGGAGCTGGTGAGCGTCGGAGTCCCCAACCCCGCCGACCCTCACCCGATCGATTTCGTGGCGGTGGATTCGGTCATGTACACGGGCGTCGCCCTCGACCCCTCGGCGCTGGCGCTGCCTATCAGCAGCGCCGCCATCGAGTGGTTCGAGAAGCTCCCGTTCCTGCCGGTGTACGAGAACGGCCTCGAGGTCGTCTATCTCGTGGATGCGACGTTCTTGCGCCCGTAGGGTACGAGGGAACCGTCGCGTTGCCAGGAGAAGATCGGCACGCGTCCCTCGGCGGCGAGCGTCTCCAGGAGGCGACGCGCCCAGCCGAGTTTGGCGAGCTTCCGCGCGCGAGCGGCCTCGTCGCTCTCGTCGATCCGCTCGAACTCGAACCCCCAGAGGAGGATCCTGCGCGCCCCGAGCTCCTCGGCGAGGTACGCCGCCCGGTCGCCGTCGGTGAACCCTCCGACGTCGATCAGGGCGGTACGCGGAGGTCCCGCCCACGACCCGGCCAGCTCCCCCGGGAACTCCGGGACCCAGCGCTCGATCGCCGCGACGTTGTCGCCGTGGGCGTGCACGACTGCCAGGCTTCCCCGCAGGTTCGCCGTGATCTCCGACGGTACGGGGCCGTCGAGGTCGGTGACGATGACCGCGGGCACGAGCCCCGCTTCGAGGCACGGGACGGTCGCGCCGTCGGCCGCGATCAGAACGGGGCGGTCGGGAGAGTCGGGTAGCCGCCAGATCGGAGGAGGCCCCGCGCCGGGAGCCATGCCGACGACGACCGCGTCGTGGCCGCGGATGCGGGCGCCGAGCCGCTCCAACGGCGCCACCCGGTCGGCGGGCCGGAGAAGGCGTTCCAGGGTCGCCGCCGCACGCTCCTCGCGGTCGAACGGGAACCCGAACTCCTCTCGGATCCGTTCGTAGCGGGGGGCCCAGGCGTCGTACCGCACGACTCCTCCCGCTGAGACGGACGAAGTTGCGCTAACCCTTTATAATGACGCCGGTGCTTCGCGTCCCGAGGAAACCTCTCGTGATGCGACCGCTCGCTCAGGAGATCCTAGCTCACCTGCCGGGCGAGGGGAAGAAGGGGACTCCGGCCCCTCCGCCGCAGACGAACGACGACGCCGAGCTCGAGGCGATGCTCGCCTCGCTCAAGACCACGATAAAGGTCGTCGGCTGCGGCGGTGGCGGCTGCAACACCATCAACCGGCTCACCGAGGAGGGACTCGTGGGCGCCGAGATGGTCGCCTGCAACACCGACGCCCAGCACCTCCTCACGATCCACGCGCCGCGGAAGATCCTGCTCGGCCGCCGCCTCACGCGCGGGCTCGGGGCGGGGGCGCTTCCCCAGGTCGGCGAGCAGGCCGCGAAGGAAGCCGAGGACGAGCTCAAGAAGGCGCTCGCGAACTCAGACATGGTGTTCATCACGCTCGGTCTCGGCGGCGGCACGGGAACGGGCTCCGCACCGGTCGTCGCGCAGTGCGCGAAAGACTCCGGCGGCGCGGCTCCCCTCACGATCGCGGTCTGCACGCTCCCCTTCGCCTCCGAAGGTCTCGTGCGCCAGGAGAACGCCGGATGGGGCCTGGAACGCCTCCGAGAGGTCGTCGACACCGTGATCACGATCCCGAACGATCGTCTCCTCGAGCTCGTTCCCCGGCTCCCCATCCAGACAGCGTTCAAGGTAGCGGACTCGGTCCTGGCTCGTGCGATCCGCGGGATCACCGAAATCATCACACGACCCGGGCTCGTCAACCTCGATTTCAACGACCTGAGGACGATCATGAAAGGGGGCGGGGTCGCCCTCATCGGGATCGGAGAGTCCGAGAGCGAGAACCGGGCGGAGGATGCCGTGCTCGAGGCGATCAACTCCCCGCTCCTCCACGTCGACATCGCGGGCGCGACCGGCGCCCTGATCAACGTCACGGGTGGGCCGGACATGACGGTCGCCGAGGCTCAGAAGGCCGCGGAGGTCGTCCAGAAGGTGGTCAGTCCGTCCGCGCGCATCATCTGGGGCGCGGCGGTCGACCCGACGATGCAGAGCACCATCCGAGTGATGCTCGTCGTGACCGGGGTTAAATCCCCGCAGATTTACGCGGGATCGGCAGGCCGAGCTCCCCCTCGAAAGACCGGTCCCGAGCTCGACGTCGTCCACTAGGTAGGAAACGATGGCATTCCTCGATCGCGCGCGCCATGTCCAGGACGAGGTCGACGCGCGCCTGCGCAACGTCGGCCATGGAAAGTACGGGCGCATCCTCCGGATGGCACGGCGCCCGACCTCCGAGGAGTACGTCAAGGTCCTCGGGGTCACCGCCCTGGGAGCGGTCCTGATCGGGATGACGGGATTCGCGATCTACATCTTCTTCACGCAGGCGGGTCCGTGGGTGTGGAACGCCCTGGCGCACCTTTGAGCCAGCTCGGGCGAGGGGCCATGGTCGGGGAAGGGAACGAGGACGGCATCGGGCTACTGTCGGGGACGCCTCCCCCGGCGCACAAGGCCGTTCCCGCGGCCCCGTCGGTCGTTCCGACACCCGTCGCTCCGGCACCCGTGCCCGTCTCAAAGCCGGTGGCGGCGCGCCTCCTCTCGATCCAGGCCGCGGACGACACGACCCGTGAGGTCACCGCGGGGACCGTGACAACGCTCTCCGCCGTCCTCACCAGCCGTTCGCCCGAGCCGCTCGACGCGACGCTGTCGGTCGAGGTCGGCTTTCGCTCCACCTATCCCGGCGAAGGGGCCGAGTGGCCCGTGAGCTGGTCGCCCCCCGGAAAACGGGGCCGGACCGAGCTGTTCCCGCGCAAGGAGCGCCACAATGTCCACGTCGCGGCGAACGCCGGGCTCCCGCTCTCCTTCGAGATCACCGCCCCCGTCGGGGTCCGGTACGGCGACCGGGTCGAGGTCCGCCTCGAGATCGAATCGCCGGACAGCGGCGCGAACCCGAAGCTCACGCTCGCGTGCGTCGCACGCCAGGCCGTGCTCGCGATCAAGACTTCGCGCGGCTACGAGCGGGAGGTCGCCGACACGCTGCTCGCCCGGACGGAAGAGAAGCCGGACGTCGTGTTCTCGCTGCTTGTCCCTTCCGCCATCCGCGGCTACGTCTTCGCTGAGGGAATGAGCTTCGAGGGCGTGCGCGAGATGCTGAAGGGGATCCGCAAGGCGCGGGGCCTCGTGGAGGGGGAGACGACCCTCAAGGAGGTCGAACCGCTCCTCGTCCCGAAGATCACGGTCGAGGGGTTCGTAGAGGGAGCGATCGTCGAGCTCATCTCGGGACCGTTCAAGGGAGAGAAGGCACGCGTGAAGAAGATCGACCAGGCGAAGGAGGAGATCACGGTGGAGCTTATCGAGGCGGTCGTCCCGATCCCGGTCACGGTGCGGGGCGACCACGTGCGCATGCTAGAGAAGGGGGGTGGGAAGTCTGGCGGATGAGGTGAGCCTGCTGGTCGAGGGCGGCAAGGCGTCCGCGGGACCGCCGCTCGGACCCGCGCTCGGCCCGCTCGGGGTCAACGTTGGCCAGGTGGTCGCGAAGATCAACGAGGAGACGAAGCAGTTCGCGGGAATGCGCGTGCCGGTCGTCGTGCGGGTCGACCCGGCGACCCGGTCGTTCACCCTGGTCGTCGGTCGCCCGCCCGTGGCCGCGCTGCTCCTCAAGGAGGCCGGCAAGGAGAAGGGCTCCGGCAAACCGAAGACCGAGGTCGTCGGCGACGTCAAGCTGGACGCGGTGAAGCGGATCGCCGAGGCGAAGGGGGAGGACCTCTTCGGCCGGACGATCGAGGAGAAGATGAACCAGGTCATCGGCACCTGCGTCTCGCTCGGCCTCACCGTCGACGGCGAGGACCCGAGAAGCCTCCTCAAGACGCGCATCGAAGCGCGGGGGCCCCGATGATGGGATCCCCGGGCGGACCGCCGCCCGACCTCTCGAACGCGGAGATCGTCGACTACACGATCGTCGAGGGCGACGGCCGCGTCCGGCTGAAGCTCAAGGACGGGTCCGTGATCGAGGTCCGCCTCGAGATCATGAACGTGCTTCGGGCCGGCAACGACCCGACCACCGGCCTGCCCACCTACGTCGTCCAGTCCGCGCCCCTCATCCGGCTGGTCGAGGCCGCGAAAGAGCTCCGCAAGGCCCCCCTGCGGCAAGGGGGCGGGCGCGACTCGAAGGCGCTCCCCGGTTTCGGCTGAACCCCCCCTGCTCTCGGGCGGCTAGGGCACCCCGGGGCCGTCCTGGACCCCGGGGTCGGGACGCGTGGCGGGCGTCCCTACGGGACGGGTACTTTGATCTCTTCGGGCGAGGCCGTCGGGTGCTCCTTCGGCAGCTCGAGCTCGAGGACCCCGTTCTCGAACGTGACCTTCGCTTGCGAGGCCAGTACGGGCTCGGGGAGCTCGAAGGAGCGCTGGTAGCCCGCGTGCGCGCGTTCGCGGTGGACGTACTCGGTCCCCTTCTCCTCGGTCTCCTTCACGCTCTCGCCCCGGATCTCCACGCTCGTCCCGCGGACTCGGATGTCGAGCTTATCCTTCGGGATCCCCGGAACCTCGGCCACGATCCGGAACGTCTTGCCCGTGTCGGAGACGTCGGCCCGCGCCGGTCGGAAGAACGCGAGCTCGCTCGGCTCGGCGGTCGCGTACGGGAGCCCGAACGGCACGAAGCCGAACGTGTCGTAGAACCGCTCGCGGAGGGAGTCGAGGGCCCGGTCGAATTCGGTCGGTGGGTCGGTCGGCGCAGTGGTATTCTGGATCTCCTTCGTCATCGATGCACCCCTGGTTTGTCGAGTTTAGTAAGTTTGCAATCGTATAAAACATAGTCATATCGCTTACCTCGAGGAAACCCGAGTACCCGAGGCTCACTCACGATCGGGGTGGCCACGCCCGTGCGGAAGGGCCCCCGAGCGCCGAAGAGACTAAAAACGACGTGCGGGTCGGTCCGGCGTGGTCGACCTCCAGGAGACCCCGGCGGTTCCGTCGTTCGAGCCGAAGGGGGACGAGCGGCTCGGGTACTTCATCGCGGGAGGCCTGCTCACCTTCCTCGGTTGGGGGGTGGGGGTCGTCGTGAACGTCCTCCTTCACGTTCTCTCGCCCAAAGGCGGACGACACCTCTTCGGGCTCTACTTCGGGCCGACCCTCGGCGTCTACGCCTGGGCGACGCTCGCCCTCGGCGTCGCCACGGGCGCGATGGGCATCGTTCTCATCGCCCTGGCCCGGGAATCGCCCAAGGGAGCGCTCGCGCTCCCCGGGTACGACTACTGAGCCGCGGGCTCACTGGGTCCGGCCGGGGACCGGCGGTCGCCGTGCCATCCGGCGCGACGGAGGGGAGCGGATCTCGATCGGGCTCTTCGCCTTCTTCTGGATGGCGACGCAGTCCGCGCACGTCCGCTCGTCCGAGTCGAGGTGTTCCCGGCAGAACGTCCGCCCGCAGATCGTGCATCCGAGCGTCGCCGGGGCTCCGCACCGCGCGCACTGGCCGACGAGCATGAACTTCCCCCCGGTGGGAACGCTCAGCCGAGAAGGTGACCCGCCTTAAGCCCTTCGACAAATCCCTCGGAAAAGTCCGCCCGGGTGACGTACCGTGCGGCGGCGCGGGCCCGCGGGCTGCCCGACGGAAAGCTGACCCCGAACCCTGCGGCCCGGAGCATTCCCACGTCATTGTCCCCGTCGCCGAGCACGACGCAATCCGAGGGCCGGAGCCCGAGCGGTAGGAGCGCCTGTCGCAGCGCGGGGAGCTTGCCGGCCCCCGTTTCCATGAGATGGATCGCGTACCCCGTCGACTCGACCGCGACCTTCCGATTCCCGAGGGCGCGTCGGACCGCCGCGACGGTGACCGTCGGCTCGATCGCCACCTCGGTCTCGCGCCATCGGTCCGTGAACAGCTTCCGGGCCGGCACGCCCGCCCGCACCACGGCGCGGAACGCCGAACGGGCGACCCGCGGGTCGGCGAGATGCACCACGACCTCCCGGTCGCCGACCCGCCGGTAGAGGACCCCGCCGTTCTCGGCGACGATCGGGCCCGAGAGCCCGAGGAAGCGATGGAGAGCGAGGGATATCGGAAGGACGTTCCCGGTGGCGAGGATCACCGGGATGCCCTTCGCCTCGAGACGGCGGACCGCAGCGATCGCCCGCGGGTCGAGCCGACGACGCGAATCGGTGAGCGTACCGTCAACGTCCGTCACCACGGCGCGGAACGGTCCTGCCGTGCCTGCGCTCCCTCTCGCCGAGTCCGGCGACCGGCCCATTAGGAGCCCTCGGCAGGTTTGCCGTCGGTGGTTCCGTCCGCGACCCGCTGGATCGCTCGGCGGAGCTCCTCCGCGACCTCCCGACCGTCGCGACGTCCGCGAACCTCCCGCATGACGTCCCCCATCAGCGGCATGAACGCCTCCTTGCCGCGCTCCCGGATCAACGGGGCCTGGGCACGGACGATCCGGTCCACGAGGGCGGCCAGGGCTTCGGCGGTGAGGCCCTCGAGCCCGGTGGCTGCGATGGCCGAATCTACGTCCGGAGCGCCGCGGGCGAGCGCCTCGAGCACGCGCGGTATCCCCTCCTTGCCAAACCGGCCCGCGTTCGCGGCCGTGAGCACCTGGTCTAGGCGTGCGACCGACGGCTCGAACGCCGACCCGTCCGGACGGGGGGCTATCGCGGGAACGTCCTGCACGAGAAGCCGTACGACGAGGGCCGGCGAGTGGCCCCGGGCCGTGAGCGCCTCGAACGTGTCCGCGAACCCACCGTAGACGACCTGGCGAACGAGCTCGCGATTCAGCCCGTACTGGCGCTCAAGCCGTTCCATTCGGGCGGTTGGCCGCTCCGGGAGGGAGGCCTGGAGTCGCTCGAGCCTGGCGGTGGTGATCGGGATCGGAGGGATGTCGGTCTCCGGGTACATCCGATGACGCCCCGGCAACGGGCGGGAGTAGCGCGTCCGTCCGTCCGGCAGCGGGTCCCGGGTCTCCCCCGGGATCCCCTCGATCGCGGAGGTCGCGCGGGTCGCCACGCGATGGAGGGCGAGGGTCCCGCGCTCGGAGGAGGCATCCGCGACGAGGACGAACGCGTCCTTCTCGCCCAGGCCGAGGTGCGCGCGAAGGGCCGCAATGTCCGTGTCGGTGACCCCGTAGCCGGGGAGCTCGTCCGAGTGGATCAGGCCCCGGAGGCCCACCGCACGGGCCTGGTCGGCCAGTTCCCGGCCGAGGCGCTCCTCGGTGCCAGGGATGGGTCCCAGAAGCCCCGCGAACCCGCGCAGCGGGAGCGCCAGGACCGGACCCTCCTTCCGGGAGCTCGAGGAGAGCGGGCCGGACGGGATCTTGTGTAGAAGGGACGTGACGTCCACCGGCGGCGCGCTCCCCACCGTGGCCCCTCGGCGGTGGAGCTCGTCGCGGACCGAGAGAAGCGCCTGCTGTCGGGTCGCCTCCCCGTCCGCGTAGTCGGAGAGCCTCCGCAGCTCCTGGACCCCCTTGATCTCGATACGGTGGCCGCCCTCGATCGACACGTTGAGGTCCTCGCGGATCGTACCGATGCCCCGTCTGACCCGTCCGGTGGCGCGGAGCAGGGCGCCGATCTCCTCGGCGACCTCGCGCGCCTCGGGGCCGGAGGATATGTCGGGACCCGTGGCGATCTCGACCAACGGGATCCCCAACCGGTCGAGCCGGTAGACGATCTCTCCCGCGCCTTCGCCGGCCTTGCGGGCCGCGTCCTCCTCCAGGCAGATCGAGAGGATCTCGTGGTGCTTCCCGCGGACCTCGAGGCTCCCGTCCACCGCCACGAGGGCGGTCCGTTGGAAGCCGGAGGTGTTCGAGCCGTCCACGACGATCTTGCGCATCACGGCGACCTCGTCGACCGGCCGCGCGCTCAGCAGGAGCGCGAGCGTGAGCGCCACGTCCAGCGCATCCTCCGAGAGAGCCCGGGGGGGCTCCTCGTCCATCTCGACCAGGCAATCAAGGGGGCCGAACTCGTATCGGTAGGAGAGGCCTCGAGAGGCCTCGAACGCCGCCGCGGGGTCGACCCGACGGTCCTCGCCGCTCGAGGGGCGGAGCCGCCGGGAGAACGAACCGAGGGTCTCGTCCGAGAGCTCGGACGGGCATCGGCAGAACAGCTTCCCGGTCGCGAGCTGCTGGTGGACCTCGAGGCCGACCTTCACGCCTCGGCCTCCGGCCGGTGCCGCCGGAGGAATTCGCCGGCGCGGTCCCGGGTCAGCAGTTCGCGAACCTCGGAAGCGGTCTTAGCACGGCCCAGCGCCCACACGAGCTTCGCGTAGGCCGTCTCGGGAAGAAGATCGTCAAGGTAAAGGACGCCGGCCCGCAGCAGCTCCCGACCGGTAGCGTAGACGTACGGGTCCGCACCGCCTTCGAGGCACTGGGTCGTCATCGCGACGACCACGCCCTTGTCGGTAAGCGTTCTCGCCCACTCGATCAAGGACGAACGGATGTGCCCGAGGCCCGTGCCGGCGAGGACTATCCCGCGCAGGCCCTCCGAGAACGACCGAGCCCGTTCGGGCGTGAGCCCGGGATAGAACCAGAGGAGGCCGGCCCTGTCGTCGACCGGTCCTTCCACCCGGGCGGGGCCGGCGGACGGGGCTCGAACGACCGGTAGCAGGTGGACCTTGCCGCCTTCCACGGTCCCGAGCGGAGGGCCGTTTCGGCTCTCGAAGGCGTCCCGCCGGCTCGAATGCATCTTCCGCACCCACGTGCCTCGGTGGATCGCGAACCGGTCGTCCGAGAACCCGGCGTGCATCACGACCACCACCTCCCCGAGCCGGCGGTCGCGGGCGACGGTGGCGGCCGCCTCGAGGTTGGACGGACCGTCGGAGGACGGACGGTCGGGGGAACGCTGAGCGCCCACGAGAACGACCGGTCCCGGGAGGTCCGCGAGAAGGAAGCTCAGGCCCGCGGCCGTGAACCCGAGCGTGTCGGTGCCGTGCGCGATCACGACGCCGCGAGCTCCCTTACGGAACGCCTCCGCGACGTCGTTCGCGAGGACCAGCCAGTCCGGTGGACCCACGTCCTCGCTGAGCCGATCGAAGACGGGGACGATGCGGACCGCGCCGGAGTTCTTGAGCTCGGGATAGAACGCGAGGATCTCCTTCTCGTCGCTGACCGGCCGCACGCCTCCCGTGTCGTAGTCGACCCGAGAGGCGATCGTTCCTCCCGTCGTCAGGAGGGTGATCCATCCGTCGCTCTCGACGGACGCGGACGCCGCGGGCGGTGCCGACGCGGGGTGGTGTTCCGGGGGCGGATGGGAGATGACGCGGAACGTCGTTCCGGAATCCACCGAGACGCCGACGTTGTAGCCGCTCTCGAGCTTCAGCGAGACGATCCGCGAGCCCGACAGTTCGTGGGAGGGGACGATCGTTCCGTTCCAGGTATGTCCCCGCGAGTCCCGGATCTCGACCTTCTGCCCGCGGGGCAGCGCGGAAAGGGCCGCGAACGGGTCGCTGCTCGAGCCGACGACCATACGCGAAGTACCCCCTCCTCGCGGACGGACGCGCCGACCGGTATAAAGTGTGGCGCGCGCGAGTGCTCCGGCGTGCCCGGGCTTTTATAGCGCGCCCCGCTCGGCGGCGAACAAGCGATCGAAGGAGCGACGATGCCCGTGTGGGGTAGCTACGGTATTGGGGCAAACTCCCCGCACCGCTGCACTGGATTATCCTAGAGGCCTGCGGAGCCTCAGACCTGGGTTCGAATCCCAGCACGGGCGTGCCCCCGCTCATGGAAGCGATCGACCCGGGGACGGGCGGAGGCGCTAGGATCAACGCGCTCCCCGCGGCCGCACCGACCCAGCCCCGACCGAAGCGGGCTACCGGCGGTTCGAGGGTGTTCTGGGAACCGACCCCGGAGGGCACGCTCGCCGAGGTTGGGTCACGTACATCCCGAGCGGTCCGAAGGCCGGAGGGAAGCCGCCCCGAGAACATCGTGGCCGGCGAGGTGAGCCGGGGCCCCGCCCGCAGCGGTCTACACCCTTTTCTCGGGCCGAGGCATCGGACGGAACGACCGTTCGACGCCCGGTCCGAAGAGGGAAGAGATCACTTGGGCAATCCGTCCCGACCTTCAGGGGATAGCCCGCAGACCCCTCGAGGGGCTCGCCGCGCGCGTCGGTCGCGCCCCGCGACTTCTCGTCCGCAAGGGAACGGACCGGCCTCGTCGGGAAGCCGGGCGAAGCCGGTCGCGACCCCGAGCGACCGGTCCGCTCGCTCCCCTCCTCGAGGGACCCGAAGGAGCCTCCGCGCGGAGACCGCTCTCGTGGAGCTCCGAATTCGTGGCGGCCCTGTCCCTCACTGGATGCAGGACCTCGGCGAGCGCTGGGGGGCCGGCGTTCGCTTTCACGTCTGTCGGCACACCGAAGGCTCTCCCCGCCGTCTCCTTCAGCTTCTCGAGATCAACGCCAGCCCCACGACCCTCCCCGAGATCACGGAGTTCCTTCGTCAACGGCCCAGTCCCGAAGAGGTCTCGATCACCCAGCTCGGGCCGCATCGACTCCTGGTTCGTCTGGTCGGCCCCTTGCCGGCCCTTTGCCACAGCGTCTTCGAGATGGGAGCCATCTGCATGAGCTGCCCGTTCCTCCCGTCGACCGGCGGCGCGGAGGGGGAGACCCGGGAAGGAGAGTGGCGGGTCCTCGTGCATCGGGTCCAGGATGCCCACCCCCTCCTCGCCTCGTTCACGATCCCGGGCAATTCGCCAGCGTCACTGGTCCGGATCGGCGCGTACCGGGGCTCCCGCGACCTTACCGCTCGCCAGGAGATGGCGGTCGGAGCCGCCTTCGTTCTCGGGTACTTCGACTACCCTCGCCGCGCCCAGCTCAAGGATATCGCGAAGTCGCTCGGGGTCAGCCGCGCGACCGCGATGGAGAACCTGCGCCGAGGCATGCGGAAGCTAGCCTCCCATCACCAAGCCGAGGTCGGGGTCGTCCGGACCCGACCCGCGTAGGGCGGGCATCCCGGCGGTTCCCGGGACCGCCATGACGCGGGTTGAGAGGACGCGGACGGCCCCCTCACGGTACGATGAGCGTCCGAAACCCCTTCCCGTTCCGGAGGTCCTCGGCCGCTTCCCCGATCCGATCGAGCGGCAGCGTGGCCGTCACCACGGCATCGAGGTTCACCCTGCGCGCCCTCACCATCTCGATCACCCGGGGGTAATCCACCGGCCGGCAGCCGAGCGAGCCGACGATCTCGTATTCGAAGAACATGAGACGATTGAGCGGGATCGGGACGACCGAATCGCTGTATCCGACGACGCAGAGACGCCCTCCCCGACGGAGCGTGGAAAGGGCCAGGCTCACGGTCTCGGGTTTCCCCACGACCTCGAGCGCTACGTCCGCTCCCCCTCCGGATCGCTTGCGCACCTCGCGCCCGAGGTCGGGATGCTCCACGGGATCCAGCGCCGCGCACGCCCCCAACCTCAGAGCCGTTTCTCGCTTCTCGGCGCGGAGGTCGACCGCGATCACGTTCGCGCCCGCTGCGGCGGCGAACTGGACGGCATTGATCCCGACCCCGCCACACCCCACGACCACGACCCAATCCCCGCTCCGCACCCGGGCGCGATGGACCACGGCATGGTATGGCGTCGTCAGGGCATCCGCGATCACCGCGCTGCGCGCGAGGTCGAGGTCAGCGGGCAGGGGCACGAGGTCGCGAACCGGGACGCGGACGTACTCCGCGAACCCTCCGTCGATATGGTTGCCGGGCATCCGGAGCTGAGGACAGACGTTCGCACGCCCCGCCCGGCAGTACTCGCAGCTCCCGCACGGGAGGACGGAGGGGACCAGAACCCGGTCACCCACGGACCTCCCCGAGCTCCCGGGCCCCAGCTCCTCGACCACGCCCGAGATCTCGTGACCGAGAACGAGGGGAGGGGGCTTCGCGGTCTGTACGGCATGGTCGAGGTAATGGAGGTCCGTGTGGCAGAACCCGCAGGCCGCGACCTTCACGAGCGCGTCGCCGGGCCCGGGGACGGGCCGGGGCAGCTCGCCGACCACAAGGGGGCGTCCCGAGCCCTGAAAGATTGCCGCCCGCATCGGACCGAGGACTCAACCGTCCTTCCAGACGGGGGTTCGCTTCTCGAGGAACGCCCGTAGCCCTTCCTCCGCGTCCTGCGGCACCATGAGCTCCTCGAGATAGGCGCGTTCGGCACGGGCCAACGGGGTCCACGGGTCCCTCTCCGCGGTTCGAAGGACCCTCTTGAGCAGGCGCAGCGTTTCCCGGCGGTGGCTGCAGAGCGTCTGGGCGGTCAAGGCCACCGAGGCGTCGAGCTCGTCATCGGGAACCACGCGGTTGACGATGCCCACGGACGCCGCCTTCTGTGCGTCGAACGGCGTCCCCAGGAACAGGAGCTCGGCGGCCGGGCGAGGACCGAGGAGCTGCGAGTAGGTCGCGGCGCCGAACGGTGCGATGACCCCCAAGCGGATCTCGGGCTGGCCGAACGTCGCCCCCTCGGACGCTATCGCGAGGTCGCAGGCCATGAGCAGCTCCAGGCCGCCACCGAGGCACCGTCCGTGGACCTGGGCTATCGTCGGGGCCGGCAGGTTCCACAGCGTGGATAGGGTCTGGCGGAACGCGTCCAGCATGGCGGAAACGCGGGGCTTGAGGTGATCCTCGACGCTGAGGCCGCCGCTCCAGGACTTCCCTCCCCCGCGCAACACGACGACGTGGGCGCTCGTGACCTCCTCGAGCTCCAGAACGCGAGTGAGCTCCTCCAGGAGCCCGATGTCGAAAACGTTCGCCGGTCCGCGCTCCCACGTGACCGTCGCGCGCCCGCCGATACGGGCGACGGTGACGGTGCCGGCCGGCTTCTGGCCCATCGTCCTCCCCGGTCAATCGAAGAGGATCGACTCGACGAACGTCTCGAGCTGGAGACGCGCCTGCTCGTACGTGGTCGACTTCTCCTCGAACTCCATGTGCAGGTAGGGAAGGCCCCGCCCCTCGAGAGCCCTCCGGTAGAGCACCACATCCTCGAGCGCGGGCTCGCAGAACTTGGCGGTGAGGAACACCACGCCCTGCGCGCGGGAGGCGTCGACCCGCTCGAGAACGGCCGCCGCCTTCGTGGTCGGGGTGCTTCGGACCCCGATGTCGACGGGCGTTCGGACGTACGACGTCGCGAGGCTCTCGAGCGGATTCGTCCCCGGCTCAATGCGGGGGCACCAGCGGTGCAGCATCTGGAACTCCTCCCCGACGACGTAGCAACCGACGTCCTCCAGGAGCTGCAGGAGCTCGAGGGTCGGCTGTTCGCAGAAGGGACCGATGACGATCACGCGGATCGCGTCCTTGCTCTTCCGCTCCCGGCCCTCGAGCTCGGCGAGCGCCCGCCGGAGCAGCGGGACATGGACCTCCCGAGGGAGGAGCCCGCCCAACCGGAGCAGTAGGTAGTACTCGACCAGCGTGACCTTCCACGGCGTCTCCCGCTTCAGCGCGGCGAGCCGCTCGACGAGCGCTCGTTGCTCGTTGAACACCGCGATCGAGGCGCGCAGGTCCTCCTGAGAGAAGGGTCGACCGGCGACTCGCTCGAGCTTCTCGATGAGACTGCGGTACTCTGCGACCAGGAACGGGATCGTGGCCGGGGACGCAAAGTTCTGCGGGAGGTGGAGCATGTGCGAGGGCTTTTTCGGTAGTACCCGGGCAAAGATCCCGTCGAGATTGCGGCTCACATCGCAGATGTACGGAAAGACGAACGCATCGAACGGGTCGAGGAGACCCGTGAGGGCCATCTCGAGGGTCGATTTCGATATCGAGCAGAGAAAAGAGCCGAGGGCCGCGTCCGCGCGGCTGATCTCGAGGTTCTCCCCACCCCCCTGCATCGCGACCGGCAGCATGCCGAAGGAGTGGACGAGCTCCTGCGGCGTGTAGACAGGAAAGCACCCGACGGCCTTGCCGCCCGCTTTTCTCCAGGCCCGGGCGGTAGGGAAGGTCGGGTCGGCGAGGATCTCCTGAGCGAGGCGCACCAGTTTCTCGACGGATTCGGCTTGGGTGAATTCCCGGAAATCCGGCGAGATATCGACCGAGAGGAACGTCTCGTCTTCCGGCAGGCTTTCGGCCTGGGGCCGGATCTGCAGGAGCTCGGGCACCGCTAGCCTCCGATCCCCTGCGGTGCCTGGGCGAGCTTCAGTGCTCGGGAGTGCCCGAGTATCGCCGCGCCGAGGGCGGCCGCATAGTACGCGTCGGGCGCGACGTTGACGTCCATGCCGACCGTGTCGTGGAGGGCCTTCACCATGCCGACGTTGCGAACGAGACCTCCCACGAGCGTGACCTCCGGCTGGATCCCCACGTAGCGCATGAGGGAGAACGCGCGCTGGGAGAGGGAGAGGAAGACGCCCATCAGGATGTCCGGCAACGCGACTCCCTCCGCGACGTTGTTGATGATCTCGGTCTCGGCCAGCACCGCGCAGACGCTCGAAATGAGCTTCGGGTGCTCGGACGCGAGCGCCTTGGGCCCCATCTCCTCGAGGGGGACCTGGAGGTACTTCGAACATCGCTCGACGAAGCGTCCGGCTCCCGCCGCGCACTTCTCGTTCATCTTGAACTTGAGCACCTTTCCCGTCGGGGAAACGGACATCGTCCGGGAGGCCTGCGTGCCCACATCAACGACCAGTCGGGTCTTCGGGAAGAGGAAGACAGCGCCGCGCGCCGAGGAAGTGAAATCGCTGACCTGCAGGTTCCGTTCGGGGATCGTATACCGACCGAAGCCGGTCGTGCAGAGGTAGTCGACGTCGCTCGGGGCGATGTTCGCCGTCTCCCCCAGCTCCTCCAGCACGTGCCGAGCGACCTGCACCGGAACACCTCGCGACGGGGCGGAGGTGGTCGCGAGGATACGCCGACCGTCTTCGAGCAACACGCCCTTGACCACCCCAGCCCCGAGGTCGAGCCCGCCGGTGATCACGACGCGCCCCCCGCCACGATCCGTTCGCGGCCGTGGAGCGCCGCGCCCAGCGCCCCGAGGTACTGGGAGAGAGGGCTGACGTTGACCGGCGCCCCAAGCCGACGACGGAGCGCTTGGACCATTCCCTCGTTCTGGGAGACACCTCCTGTGAAAGTGACCTCCGGCTCCACTCCGACCCGCTGCATCAGGGAAAGGGTCCGGTTCGCGATGCTGGCGTGCAGTCCCGCGAGGATGTCCTTCGGGTCCTTGCCCCGTGACACGTAGGACGTGACCTCCGATTCAGCGAAGACCGTGCACGTGCTCGTGACTTTGACCGCGCGTCGAGCCTGGAGCGAAAGTGCCCCGATCTCGCCGACGTCGTACCCCAGAGCATTGGCACATACGTCGAGGAACCGCCCCGTCCCGGCGGCGCACTTGTCGTTCATGGCGAAGTCCACGACCTCGCCCTTCTCGTTGATGCGGATCGCCTTCGTGTCCTGCCCACCGATGTCGACCACGACGCGCGTGCCGGGGAACAGGAAGCTCGCCCCGCGTGCGTGGCAGGAGATCTCGGTGACGACCAGCTGGCCGAAGTAGATCTTGTACCGCCCGTAGCCCGTGCCCGTGATGAACGATACATCCGACCGGGAGAGGTGAGCATCCGCGATCGCGGCCTCGAGGGCCCGCTCGGCATCCTTCACGATATCGACGCCGACCACGCTCAACGACTTGCCGAGAACCTGAGAATCCTCGCCCAGCACCACGCACTTCGCCGTGGTCGACCCGATGTCCACTCCTGCGACGACGCTCATGCCGCGGCGGCCTCCGCGACGGCCGCGACGGCCCGGCGCTGCTCGAGGGATTCGAAGAAGGCATCCATGCGGTTCTTGATCTGGGCGGCCGCGAAGTACCGGGGATCCTGGTGGTCGGACTCGATGTAGAGCGTCGGTAGCCCCTGCTCGTGGATCAACCAGTCCCGCAGGTCACCCTGCCCGGCCGTAAAGGAGCGGCACGACTTGATGCCGTGGATGATCGCGGCGTCCGCCTGGTACTCCTTCACGTAGTCGGCGATGATCTTTCGCCGCAACGGCCAGGACTGGTTCACGTAGGCACCGAGGCTGTACTCCGCGATGCTCTCGAACGGTCGGGACGGGTCGTGTCGGAAGCCGCGGTCGAAGAGCCCACCGACCTTCGGATAGGTTGCGACGACCGATACAGCGCCCCACTTCCGGAAGAAGTCCCAGAAGGTCCGATAGTTCGTGTACGGTGGGACCCCCTCGACGAGCACGCGAACCTTCTCCTCCGGCAGAGGATAGTTCCCGTCCCGCACGCGCGCCCGGATCTCCTCGTTCACCACGCCGTAGAAATCCGCGGCCTCGGGGGTCCCCCGAAGGACGTTGATGGGGAACATGTAGAAGATCGACTCAAAGTAGGCCTCGATCGGGGACGGACGCAGCCGGCCGGCCCGGAGGAACTCCACCCACCCCTCCTCCGCGCGACGGGACTCCGTGAGCACCCGCTTGAGTGCGTCCATATCGAACGCACGGCCGGTGCGTTTCTCGAGAAGGTGAACAAGCTCCCAGAGCTGGCTCACCAGGTAATCGATGTCCTCCTTGCGGGGCGATTCCTCCCGCATGTACGGCACATCGTACATGAACAACGGGGCGCCGTACGACTCCGCGAGCGCCTCCCACCATTTCACGTAGACATAGCAGCCGGAGAAGCTGCAGACGAGAAGGTCGGGACGCGGAATTTGGCCGAACGAGGTCTTCCCGCCCAGGTCCTGGAGCCCGAGGTCGTTCTTGACGTAGCCGCAGACATCCAGCCCGTAGCCCATCGACTCGGCGCGGAGGATGTTGTCGAGCGATTGGTGCTTGATCGCACAGTTGAGCGCCACGATCTCCGGAAAGACGACGTCGTAACCGAACGAACGGACGATCTCGGTGAGATTCCCGCCCACGAGCATGTAGGCCACCGGTCGCCGCGGCTTCTCGGTTGAGCCGAGGTCGCGGTAGTAGTCCTCCACGAGCTTGCGCTGAAGGCCCCGGGCGTCACGAAGGAAGGAGGGAGAAACACCGCCGGGGACCGTGGGGGACGCGACGCCTTCCGACACCGCCTCATTCCTCCGAAGAGTCCGGCGAAAGGACGGGGGTCCCGCACCGCCCGCAGAATGCGAAATCTTCCGGGAGCCCCTTGGCCCCGCAGCTCGGGCAGCACCGCACCGGACGGCCGAAGGGGTACTCGCCCCCCTTTCCCTCGGCGAGGCGTCGGCGAAGGCCCGCGACGTCGGGGGCGCGTTTCTCGACGAACGCGTTCATACCCTCGTGGGGTTCGCGGTCGGTGAAGTGGAGAGAAAGCCATTCACGACCGTGTCCGACCGTGCTGTGCCACGAGAGTTCCTTCCAGAAGTTCACCTGCTGCTTGGTGTAGCGGAGGCATTCCGGGAACATCCCGAGGAGGCGCGTGCAGAGCGTGTCCACCGCTGCGTCGAGCGGCGTCAGGTCGATCTGGTAGCCTTCCAGCCCCTTGTGTGCTAGAGTGATCTGCTCCGGAGTGGGTTCGTCAACGAATCCCTTCCCCCGTCGAACCGACGGAACCATCTCGCTGACGAGGCCCCAGTCCAGGGCTTTGCGGGCCGGGATCCGTTCGTTGAGGAGCAGCATGGTGCGCGCCCGGCGATCCCCGACCGCGAGGGGGAGCCACTGGGTGGCGCCACCGCACGCCACCGAACCAACACCCACGCCCACCTGGCCGAGATACGCGTGGGACGCCGCGACCGAAAGGTCGCACGCGAGGTGGAGCTCGTTCCCGCCGCCCACCGTGATGCCGTTGAGCCGCGCGATGGTCGGCTTCCCGCACCGCAAGAGGGCTTCTACGGCTCGCTCGAAGAGGCCCATGTACTTCCAGTAGTCCCGGGGACGCTGGGTGTACCGCTCGGCATACTCGCGGACGTCCCCGCCGGTGCAAAAGGCGGTGGATCCCGCGCCCGTGAGGACGATCACGCCGATCGCGTCGTCGACCGATGCGTCTTCGACCGCGCGGGCGAGTTCGAGCAAGGTGCCCGTGGCGTAGGCATTGTAGACCTGGGGGCGATTGAGCATGATACGCGCGACGCCGTCGCGCTTCTCGTAGAGGATGTCCCGGAAGCCCATTCCCCCCGGTGGCATCGGCGCGAGAACGTCCGGCACCTTCGTGGGGGCGGCCGGCCCCGGGCGCGTTTTCGGCATCCGACTCCGTCCGAGTCATGGAGACGGGTCGTGGATGAAGCGCGTTATCCCGTACCAGTTAGGGGTCAACCGTCGAGAACGGAGATTCGCGGCCAAAGCCTGTGTCGTAGGAGGGTGCCTTCGGGCGGTTCGACGGGTGGCTCGCCCGGCGTTAAGTCCAAGAAGCAGGGCGGAGTGCCGAACCGATGCCCGTCCATTTCAGGACCGAGGGGCACATTGCCTGGGTCATCCTCGATCGTCCGGAGGCGTTGAATGCCATCGACCCCGAGTCCCACACTGCGCTGATAGCCGCGTGGGAGCGCATTCGCGACGAGGACGACCTCCGAGTGGCCGTGCTCACGGGAGCGGGGACGAAGGCGTTCTGCTCCGGGGTCGACCTCAAGCGGATCGGCGAGTTCTATCACAGCGTCCCTGCCGCACAACGGGTCGAGGCCTGGAACCGTGAGCCGGGAATCGGCGGCATCACTCGGAATCTTGAGGTGGGAAAGCCGGTGATCGCCGCCGTGAACGGGGTCTGTCTCGGGGGCGGTCTCGAGTTGGCGCTCGCCTGCGACATCCGCCTCGCGAGCGCGAACGCGACCTTCGGCCTGCCCGAGGTCCGGTGGGCGATCATCCCGGGCCAGGGCGGGACCCAACGACTCCCGCGAGCCGTTCCGCCCGCGGTCGCGCTGGAGATAATACTCACCGGCAGGCCGATCGATGCCGACCGAGCCGCCGCCATCGGTCTCGTGAACCAGGTGCACCCTGTCGCCCGGCTCCAGGAAGAGGCACGGACGATGGCAGAGACCATCGCCGCACATCCGCCTCGTGCTGTGCAGGCGGCTCTGATGGCGGTCCGCCAGGGCCTTGCCCTGCCGCTCGCCGAAGGTCTGCGCCTCGAACAGGCGCTGGCCGATCCCCTGCGGGATAGTCCCGACAACCGCGAAGCGCGGGCCGCTTTCCGAGAGAAACGCCCGCCCCGATGGACCGAGACCTGAACTCCCGGGTCCGTCCGATAGGACTGGACGTCTCTCACCGCGTACCTGTCCAGCGAGGCGGGTTCGAACTGGTAGCTGATCGAACGCCATCACGGGCGTGGCCCCGCGGGGGAGGCAATGCCTCCCTCGCCTCAATCACCGACCTCCGATTCGCGTATTCGATTGAGGTCACGGCCTCCGGAAGGGGGTACGATTCGTGGGGGACCCTCTTGAGGTCGCGTTGGGGCTGGCTCGATGAGAAATGGGTCCGATTCTCCGACGGCCGTCCTAAGGCGGTTCTCGGATGTACCGTTCGGCCCTTGGCGGATGACCAGCGACCTGGGAAGGGACTTCGGGGAGGTCCGAAATGCCCTCCGAGGAGCGAGCCTCGTACGCGCCGACGCCGCGGAGGAGGCGAAGCACCCACGACCGCGAGAAGACCAACGCGATGGGGACGATCGCGAGGACCGCGAGGATCAGGTCGACCCAGAGCCCCGGCACCCACGCGGCGCTCGGCATACCGAGGACGGTCGCAGCAGTGTTCGGGATGAGAACGACCACGCTGATGAGGGCGAGGACGAAGGCAAGGTAGGCGACCCCGAGCATCCGGACGTTCGAATTGTTCGCGAGGGCGGCGATCCGGTTCGAAACGCGACCCAGTTCGTTGGCCGCTTCGGCGAGGCGATTTGACTCGACCGCGTTGCGGAGAGAGAGGAGGTCACGGACGACCTGGGCGAGTCCCGTCGAGAGGGCCTCGAGGTGCGTGACCTCGGCCCGGACCGAGGCGAGATGGTCGGCGAGGTCGGGAAAGCTGGAGCCGAGTGGTCCGTCGAGTTCGGTCACGAGCAGCGCCGCTCGCACCACGTGCTTCCCGATCCCTGCCAAGGCCCGGTTGAGGTTGCCGAGCTCCGAGATCGAGGGGACCTCAGCCCGAGCTTCCAGAGCGTCGACCCGAATTCCGATATCCTCGAGGCGCTCCGCATATGAGCGGTAGGCGGCCTGGATCAGGTCCACCAGCGCGCCGGTCGGCCAGGTCAGGTGGGCGCTCTCGGTCAGGAGGCTCACCGGTGGAGCCGGTCCGACAGCGCGAGCTGATCTGCCGCTGAGGAGGAGACCGTGCCAGGTCGCCCGCCCCTGCTCGTCAAGGGAAGCGAGCGTGAGGAGAGTCGCCTCGCGGCTCCGCAGGACGGAGCGACGAGGTGGCGTTGGCCCTGGATGCCCGACCTTGGCGAGGGCTTCGGCAATCGTCGTCCCGGTGGGTGCGTCCGTAGATCTGCTCCCGTAGCGATGTCGGGTCCGTCAGTTCGAAGGAATGATCCCGGAGGCACCGTGAGCGAGGATGAACTCTTTCGCCGGCAGGGTCTGGATCAGATCGCTCATCCGCGCAGCTTTCTCGACAGGCATCCCTGGCTTCCCGAACAACCCTTCCTACTAAGTCCCTCCGGAGACGCTCTGGCCGACCCTCGACAGCCCCCCAAGGCGACGGACGTCGCGACAAGAGTCGAGCCAGAACAACGCGTGGGTTTCCCAACCATCGGCGTGTTGCCAAGGGACGAGAGGGACCTGCTCGCGTCGGACGTTGGTTTGACGGACTCCTGTTGTGCTCGTCTCTCTGGAGGGTTAACCCTGTTCCATCGAGCTTTTAGTACCAGCTGAGAGGGTGGGGGACGTAATGGCGAAGGGACTCGGGACGAAGGAGAAACCGTGGGAACTCAAGACGCCGAGCGGTCTATCGGCCTTCCGCGCGTACCGAGAAGAATCTGCGAACCCGGCCGTTCTGGTCGTTACCGTAGGGACCACGACTCTGCAGTACCAACTTCGCTGCCTCGCAGATCTCCGCGCGATGCTCCGGGCCCACAGCGACTGGATGCCGCTTGGCAGCGCCGACGAACAGAAGCCCGCCGCTCCCGGCACGGTAGAAGCCTGGGCACGGGCACCGACAAATCCCGTCGGGGGCTGGTACGGGGTCAAGAAAGGACTCCGGGGCCGGTTTGCGAACTACGTCCCTCCTGTGATGGAGGCGATCGGCTGGGCTGAGGTCGAGCACCTCGCAAAGAACAATCGGATGCGGGCAACGTAGGACGGTCGACCTGCGGCGGTCGGAGATTCAAAGCATGCCAAATCCCGTCCCTCGGCAAAGGCATGCTCGTTATCGGTGGGCGGAAGGGGACGGGAAAAGCCATCCGCGTTGCCGATCGGGTGCAGGGCTTGCCGTTCACGCTATCTTGCCGATCGAGTGGGGGACTCATGCGATCTGGCGACCGTCGGCGAATGGCCGTCAACCGTGCCTGGTGGGACGAGAGCGTCCCCCACCATGTCGCCTCCGCCTCCTACGATGTGCCTTCCTTCCTGCGAGGAAAGTCCTCCCTGCGACCCCTGGAAATCCGGGCGATGGGGTCGGTTCGCGGGAAGGCCCTCCTCCACCTTCAGTGTCACTTTGGGCTGGACACGCTCTCGTGGGCACGGCGAGGAGCGGTGGCGACGGGGGCGGACTTTTCGCTTCCAGCGATCCGCGCAGCGCGCCGATTGGCCCGAAAGGCCGGGATCCAAGCGACGTTCATCCATTCCAACGTGTACGATCTGCCCGATTCCCTTGAAGGGCGGTTCGACCTCGTCTACACGGGCAAGGGGGCGATCGGGTGGCTTCCTGACGCGACTCGGTGGGCGGCCTCGGTCGGGCGCGCACTGAAGCCGGGTGGGAAGTTCTTCCTGATCGAGGACCACCCGATCGCGGAGGTGTTCAACAACGACGGCGCGGCGACTCGACTCGAACCCAGATCGCCGTACTTCGGCGGACGTCCCGTGCGGGAGGAGGTGGAGGGGACGTACGCGACCTCCGTCACGATGCGCCACCACGTCAACTACGGCTGGATCCACCCTGTCTCTGAGATTCTCTCGGCACTCACGACCAACGGGCTCGAGATCGAGTCGGTCCAGGAGTACCCATTCACATTCTGGCGACGGTTCCCGTTCATGACCGAGGACACTCGGGGTTGGTGGCATCTCTCCCCAACGGACGGGCTGGTTCCGCTGATGTGGTCGGTCCATGCCCGGCGGAAGACCCACCTCCCGACCCATCGCCGATAGGAAAAAAGCCAGGTTTCGCGGTCCCGCCCTTGAGTCTGCTCTGGGCTTGGGAAACCAGTCGTTACCCTATCGGGAGGGGCGCTCGACCACGATTTCGTCGCCTTCCATTGCACCCGACGGCACGAACCCGAGCCCTGAGTAGAGGTGCGCGGCGGCCAGGTTGGCAGGATGGTAGGAAAGACACACCACCCGGCAGTCTGGCTTTTCAGAAAGCCACGCGATCAGGGTTTCGACGGTGCTGCGGCCCACTCCGAGGCGTTGTTCGGATCGGTCAACCAACAGGCCGCCCATCCAATACGAGCCATCGGTGTCCCTCGCCCACATGACATGTCCGACGACTTCCTGGTCGGCGTAGACGGCGAGCGACTTCCATACTCCTTCGCGATCCGAGAGCAAGAGGTAGCGTGCCGCAAGGGCCGGAGCGAATGGGCGCTGGTCGTCCTTTGGCGCGATATCGGCGACTCTCCTCCAGTCGTCACGAATCTCGCGTAGCGAAATGGACCGGCCGCGTCTGTCCTTCTTGCCGTACTCGATCACTTGGAGCTGGCCCACGTGACGGACCCATCGGCTCGACGCTAATACCTGTCACGGCAGTCAGATTGAGATCCCGTTCCAACAGTGTCGCCTGGATGGCCGCTAGAAAGGGTGGGTTAATCCTACCCCGGAGTGTACGTTGCAATCATGTCAGTAGAGTACAGTGCATCCGAAGCACCGCTCTCAACAATGGCAAACACGGCATACGTGTAGGTACCGGCCGCCGCAGCATGGAAGGTGTTCTGAACCGAGAGGGACGGTGTGAATTCTTGGGTGGCTTGGGCTGCATCAAACTCCCAGAAAGCCACCGGGTGAGTGGAACTGGCGCAACCGGCGGTACCGGCGGTGGCGTTATCGATAGTGACCTGGCCGTTGTCAGTCGTTCCAGAAGCATGTAGAACAATAACTTCCACCTGAGCAAGAACGACTATTGTTCCTGCGGCTGGGATCCTTATGGAGACATTGGCTCCGGCCCAGGTCGCACACGTCGTGGGTCCAAGGTTGGAGGATCCGGAAAGGACATGGCTTGAAGCCGTCACCGACGAGGCCGGCGCTGGGGCCGAGCTTCCCGCCGGCCCGGGAATCACAAGAGCCAACACGAGAGCCGCTACGGCGACCGCCAACGCGATTCCGGATAGTACGGTTGAGAGTCGTGTCCCACTCTTGATCGAGCTCGGAGCGGCGGGCGTCACATTGTTGCGGGGAGCTGGGGGATCCGGGCCGGTGTTGGTCGCGGCAGGCGGCATCGCACGAGTCCAACCTGACTTGACGATAAAGGTTCCTCGAGTCGATGTACTCTTGCTGAAGTGGCCTGCCGAACTGTAGGGCAAGAGTAAGGGGCGCCTTGTTTCAGTCCGCCTGCCTTTGGCGGTAACATCCACCCATTCCTACCCAGGGCGTATTCTAACTCCCCGTTCGTTCTTGGCTGAGCCCCTACTATCGGCAGAACGAATCCGACAGCGCCATTACTTGGGCGAGTTCCGGCATCGGCGTGACCCCCCGGGGGGGAGGCTTCACGCCCTTCGCCTGATTCGACAACCCTCAAGCCACTCGGTCGCGGTTCCAGGGGGTCGCCCTTTCACCAGGCTCCGCACGTCACGGCCGGCCCAGGAATCTGAGGACGCTCCACGATTGAAACCGTTATCCTCAGTGACCCTGTGAAGGAGCCGATGGCCGAGCCTGAGGCGGTTACACGCTCATCTTCACGCGGCCCCCGCCAGGTTCTCCAGCGCGCGCTGCCGCCGGTCCGCCTGCTCTGGATGTTCCTGGCGGTGCTTGCCGTCTATGGGATCGAGACGTTCGGCTACGCAGCGGGCCTCGCATCCTTACTGGTCCTCCCCGTGGTCGCCGTCGTCCTGGACCTTCTGTTCCAGGCTGCTCGATTCCCGCGTCCCCGATTCCCCGATGCCGCGATCGCCACGGGTTTGTTCCTGGCTCTGATCTTTCCCCCGACAGCGCCGCTCTTGCTCGCGGCCACGGCGGCGGGCGGCGCGATCGCCCTACGCCACATCCTGAGGTATCGCGGACGTCCGTGGTTCAACCCCGCGATGACCGGCGCGCTTCTCGGGTCGTTCCTCTTCGGCCTCGCTCCCGCGTGGTGGGTCGCGGTCGGTCCTCCCGTGGGCTACTACGGGACCGTCGGCGAGTTCGCGATGCTCGCCATGGGCGGCGTTCTACTTCTAAGGAACTGGCGGGCCTGGCGACTTCCGGCGGCGTTCTTCCTCACCTACGCGATCCTCGCGGTCTTCCAGCACGTCATAGTCGGCGCCTCGACCGACCCCCGCATCCTTTTCCTCGAAGCAATCGACCCCGTGACGATCTTCTTCGGACTCTACATGGTGGCTGAGCCGAGGACGGCGCCGGCCGCCCTGCGTGCTCAGACCCTGTACGCCGGAGTCGTAGGTGTGGCGGCGGCCTTGTTCCCCATCTTCACACCGACGATCGCGGTGCTCCTGGCGCTCTTCGTCGGGAACCTGATGTCGGTCGCCCTGCGGAGGGCCCCGGAGGGTTCTGCCTCCGTCAGTGCCTCGGGGGCGGCGGCCGCGCGCCGGGGCGGGACTCGAAGGGCCGACCGTCTGCGGGCGAAGGCAGGCAGGGCGACCCCCGTGCGGTGGTCGGTCGCCTATCGGATCGGCGCCGGCTTTGCCGCCTTCGTGGCGATCGCCGCGGTGGCGGGAATCGGCGGGTTGGGCCACTCCTCCGCCCCGCTCTTCCAGCTCACAGGACCCGGAGGTGGCGGCGGGGGCGGGGCGGCGAACTGCGAGAAGGACAATCCATCCACCCCCGTGTCCACCCTATCCACGCTGCACAAGATGCTCGGTCCCTCGGTGATCCTGTCGTACAACAGCGGCACCGGCGTCGTCGTGTTCTACGATCCGGTCAATCAGGTGACCGTGACCGAGACCGACCTCTACGAGGATTATGGCTACGCGGAGTTCAACGGCGACGACTACGCGGTGAGCGGCTGCGCTGCCTGAGGCGGCACCGACCGGCCCGCTGGGGGCGATCGGAGAAGGTAGCGAACCGGGCCGCCGAGAGGCCCGCGGACGGCCACCGGGTCACGGTTTTCGCCGGTGCTCTCTCGAAGGGTCCTTCGGTTCCTGGTACGGGATCAACCAGAGGCTTTCCATCATCGACGGCGCGTCGCGCTGGAGGTCGATGCGTTCCTGGGGAGAAAGGGGCTGAGAGCCGAGAGACGTCCACAAGAGCCAGCCCATCGCCACGACGCCAGCAAGGTACGGCACCGACACGGCCAGGTCCCAGTCGACGGGGAGATTGACCCCCAGCGACTCCATCCCGAGGAGGATTCCCGCGGCCAGGAAGAAGCACGCCTCGAGCCCGAGAAATCTTAGGAAGCGGCGGCGACGCGCGGGAAGGAACGCGACGCGGGCCAGTGCTTCGAACACCGCGGAAGGATGCATCCGTCCGCGGAGGTAGACGATCGGAGTCCCGAGGATCGCAAGGGAGACGGCCAGGACGGCGACCCCGACCCAGTCGTCAAGGTCGAACATCACCAGGAGTCGGGGGCACCGCTATCTAAACCTCTCGTCAGGGCGCTTCCTATCGCCTTGGAATCGCGCGGCGCTGGACTCAACGGGCGGCTCACGCCTTGAGCCGCTTGCCCCACGTCCAGTAGCCCCGGGGCGGCTACTGGGTCAGTTCCGGTTGGATCGCCAGAGCACGAACCCAACGAGCGTGAGGACGAATGCCACCAACGCAAGGAACCATCCGTCGGCCGCGCCCCAAGAAACCGTGAATCCGTGCGAGGATGCGGAGCCCCAGAACGCGCCGCACGGCGAAGATCCGTTCAGACCGAGACCCGAACAGCTGCCGTTGTTGGCCGAGTCGTGGAATGCCCAGGGCTGCACCGCCGGAGCCAGGATCACCGCGATCAGTGCGAGCACGATCGTCGCGATGGCCAACCCCTTGATCATTCCGTGCCGGCTCGCTGGCAGCCGACCCATTCCTGCCACGAAGCCGAGCAACCCCGCGACGATCCCGAGGATACCCGCGATGATGACGAGCACCAGGATCGCCTCATAGAGGCCCCCTACGGGACCGATACCGCCGTTGGCGTAGGTCTGGGTTTGTGAGCCGAAGTACCCCGATCCCGTGTAGGAGGACCCGGGCAGGAACGAGATCGACGAGCCGGAGAACGAGAGTGTCCACCATGCCGTGAAGGCGGAAACGAGGGCGAGGATCCCGCCGACCAGCAGGAGCCCAGAGGCGGCCATCCGCATTCCCATGCCGGGGCGGTTAGCGGTCGTCGGAGTCGATGTTCCAGTAGGTGCGGACGTGGCACTCGTATCGCCGGCCATCGTCCGGCCTGGCGACGGGGGCCTATTTGGACCCTCCGAGGCTTGGGCAACGGTCTCCCGAGGAGCCAGCACCGTCCTCGAATAGGCGCATACGCACGGCGCGTCACGGGCTAGGGGGAGCGACGACCCGCAGCCCGCGGGACCGACTCCTGCGACGCGGCCCCGGGAACGCGCGTTGCTCGAGCGCGCAGGATTCCGCTTGGACCTCAGTCAGGCAGCCTCCCGCAAAGGACCGCTCCACGCCCGAAGCCGACCCGGTCTGGTTGCCCTCCTGCCGGTCCGTCTGGCCTCCGATGGGGCCAATCGAAAATAGCGCCGCCCGTTGGACGAAAGCCTACGATGCCGACCCTGAAGGTGGCTGCCGAGTTCGATCAGATATCGCTCGTCTACGACGAGACGCGAGATCCCCTCGATTCCACCACCGTGGACGGGCTCGCCGCGGCTCTCCGTGGTGCGGGAGTGTCGTCCACCCTAGAGGTAGGCGTAGGGACCGGCCGGGTCGCGAAGCCCCTCTCCGAGCGGGGGATCGCGGTGACCGGGCTCGATGCGTCGAAAGGGATGCTCTCCAAGGCCCGCGCCAAGGGACTCCCCCGGCTGGTCCGGGGGACGGGCTACCGCCTCCCTTTCCGAGACCACGCCTTCGATGCCGCGTTGTTCGTCCACGTGCTTCACGTGCTCGACGACCCCGAAGGTGCCGTCCGTGAGGCCTCTCGCGTGAGCCGGGTGGGAGCCTTCGCGCTCGTCCATCCCCGAGGCGGAGGACCGCCGGACGCAGCCCGACGCGAGGACGAGCCCCGCCAGCTGGTCCGTGCGATCCTCGCAGAGCAAGGGTACCCGATGCCGGAGCGGTCGAACCCGTGGACCAAGGAGCGCGACCTCCTGGCGAGGTTCGCTCCGGACTCGCTCACGGTCGTGAGCGAGCGCGAGGTCACCGAACCGCTGCGTGCCCGCATCGACCGGCTGGCAAAGCGGGGCCACCGGAACCTCCTCACAGTCCCCCCCGACGTGCTCGGTCGCGCCATCGTGATCGCCCGCGAGCGAGTGGGCGACCGAACGATCACGTACCACCGCGTCGAGGCGCTCGCCTCGTGGACGGCGGCTCGATGGAAATCGCCTTCGATTCCGAAGAGCGGGTGACCCTCGGCGGTTCGCTCACGCGATGCGGTGTCGGTGGTCCCCCCTCGGGTGCTCGAGGCCGCGGGGTCAATCGTAGCTGGAGTCGGACTCCATTCGCGTGACGACGTCACCGCACTTCGGGCACTGCGCGAGCCTCCACTCGGGAGGGACGGGAACCGCGGTCCCGCAGCGCGGGCAGAGGGCCGAACCCGGAGGAGGCGGTATCGTTCGTTGGGCCATGGTGGTCCACCTCGTAGGAACGCTACTCTCCGCGGCCGAGGGCCGCCGAGCTATCCGATGGCGTAGCCCTCGGGCCGTGGAAGCCCGTGGCGAGCACGGGCCCGCCGACCGGGTTCCATCTGAGGACACGGCCCGGTGGCGCGGGCACGGTCAGAGCCCGGAGGCCATGAGCGCGTTCATCGCGCGCTCGAGCGTGTTGTCGGGGGTCCCGCTTGCGTCGACGCGGACCCACTTCGGGGGCTGGAACATCTGCTCGAACTTTCGCTTGACCTTGTTGAGATACGGCTCGTCCTCGAACGACTCTCTGCGGCCTCGAGCCTCGATGCGATGGATGGCCAGCTCGACCGGCGCGTCGAGGTAGATCACGAGGTCGGGTTCGATGACCAGGGCCCGCTCGATGCGCTCCAGCTCTCGCCACAGGTCGGGGCTTAGCGCGGGGTACTGATAGGCGAGGGTGGAGTAGAACGACCGGTCCTGAAGGACCACGTCGCCGTGCTCCAGCGCGCGTTCAACGTCCGCGCGGAGCAAGGCACGGTCGACCGTTAGGCAAAGCGCGGCCGCGAGCGAATCAGTGCCGCTCAGACGGGCGAACTGTTCCCGGAGGAATTTGTCCGTGGGCTCCCGGAAGCTCGAGACGGAGTGGCCCCGGCCGAGGAGCGGAGGCACGAGGCGGCCCGCGAGCTCGGTCTTTCCGGTACCATCGATCCCCTCTAGGACCACGTAGGTACCACGTTCGCTCATCGGTCCCCTGGATACTCCCTGCGGGAGACCCGAAGACGGCCCGAGGCATGAAAGTTGCCTCACCGCCCCGTCGAAGGACCATCGGCAACCCTTTAGGGGCCACGGCTCCGGGAAGGGGGGCCCGAACCGTGACGGTCGTCAAGACGGTCGCTGCGTACGAGATCGTCCAAGCGGTCTTTCCGCACCCGGTGACGGAGCGCGACGAACTAGGCATCGCGGTCGGCAAGGCGATCGACGGGGCCCTATCGCGCTACAGCCACGAGTTCAACGAGTCGAGGCGACCGACCGCCGCCGCGATGAACCGGCTTGCGTCGGAGATGCTCGACGAGGGGCTCGCCGAGACCAGCGTGACGCTGACCGCGGCCGACCGGGAGAAGGAACTGACCCAGGTCGCGGGGGTGTTGCAGGCGTTCCGGCGCAGCGAGGTGATGGGCATGCGCCGGCCGAAGAGCCGCCTCGTCCTGGTCAATGACAGGGCCGGCTTCTACGCCCAGCCCGATTACTGGAACGGCCGGGACATTTTCTACGAGATGAAGAGCTACCGCGCCGACCCGATCCCGCCCGCCGTCGACCTGCAGCTCCGCCTCTTCCAGCTCGCGTTTCCGCGGTTCCGGGCTATCCTCGCGTCCTTCGACCGTCATGCGACACCGGTCACGACCAGCCTCGTCGAGATCGGGCGGATGGAAGCGGCGGAATCCGACCGGATCCTCCACCTCGCGCTCAGTACGGCGCTCACCCTCGGGAAGGACAAGGTCCTCGAATACGTCGACAGCCCCATCCTACGCTACACCATCGGAGAGTAAGGGCGAGCGTTGGCCCCCTGTATCCGCGGGCCGCCCCCTTGGGACCGCTCCCGACGCCCTCGACCGGGCGGCTCCCTCCGGGCCGGCTCTTTCACAGGGCCGACTCGGCCGCTCCGGCGGACGGTTTGCCCACTCCTATTTATACACAGATTCGGGTGCGGAACCGCGCAGCAGCCCGCGCGCGCCGCGCGCGGGCCCGGGGCGACAGGGGGGGCTGCCAACGAAGCGGGCCGAGGGAAGCTACAGAACACGGATCGAGGTACTGCGCGACTTCCTCAGGGCCGTCGGTCGTGAGCCGAAGAAGACGCGCATCATCGGCGTGGCAAACCTGAATCCCGTCTCGTTTCGGCAGTACCTCGATCGCTCCGTGGCCCTGGGTCTGGTCCGGTCGGTCGGCACGGGGTACCTGCTGACCCCTCGAGCCGACGCGCTGCTCGAGTCCATCGACCGTCTCCTCGCGAAGAGCTCCGAGGTCGAGTCCGCGCTGCGCGACCTGCATCGCGTCCTCGGCGGCCCGTCGCCCACTCTCGGAACCCGACCCCCGACGGCTCTCCGGTACGTCTCTCGCATCGCTTGGGGCGAGGTCGTTCGCCCGGGAGCGAGGCCGCCCGGCAGCGCCGTCAGCTCCGCCGGCCCCAACCGGAGCTCGGAGCTTTCGATGGACGACCTCAGCCTATGGTGGGAAAGGGATCGGGGACCGGCCAGCGCTGAGCCCCGACTCGCGCCGCCCGACCGGCCCGAGATCACGCTCGTCCCCCCTCCGGTCGCGCTTCGCCGCCCCTCCCGGGGACGCCCACCGAAGTGAGCCGACCGTGAGCGAGGGGGCGGACCGATCGAATCCGATCGGTCAGGGTGGGGCACGGACCGGGCGGCAGAGCGTTCTGACCGCGCTCGCGGTATCCGGGGCCGGCGTCGCCCTGTCCCAGGGGTACTCTCTCTCCGTGCGAGGGCTCACCGGCAACGAGAGCTACCTCGGCCTCATCGCGGTGGCCGTCGGCCTTCTCGGCCTGCTGTGGCTCGGCGCTCGCCTCGAGAGGCGACCCCTCCGCGACTTCGGTTTCGCAATCCGGGAACCGCTTCCCACGACGCTCACCTTCGCCAGCCTCCTGATCCTGGTCTTCGTCGCGCTCCGGCTGGACCCGGGGTTCTTCTTCGGATTCGGGAAGATACCGCCGACGCCGGTGCTCGTGTTCGGCTTCCTTCTGCTGAGCGCGCCGGTGATCGCGGTCGCCCAGGTGGGACTGTTCTTCGGGTTCCTGTTCCGGACCCTCGCCCGCCACCTCTCGCTTCGCTCCGCCATGCTCCTCGCGGCGGGAATCTACGCGGTGAACTCGACCAACTTCTCGGTCCTCGCATACGTGGGGGTCACGGCGGGAACCCAGTTCCTCTTCTCGACGACCGTCGTCGCGTTCGTTCTGGGTATCGTCCTCTCGCTCTACTACTACAAGTCGCGCTGGAGCCTGGTCGGCCCGATCACCGTCACGGCCAGCCTAGCGGCCGTCGCGGCCCTCCTCCCCGTCGGGGTCCGGTTCCCGAGCTGGGAAGCCGATTTCGCCGGGACGCTGATCGCGTACGCCGTGCTCCTCCTCATCGTGGGGTTCGGTCTCGAGGAGCCCCGACTCCAGAAGCTCAAGTACCTGGGAGAACGGGTCGGGGCGAGGCGCTACCGGTTCCGGTCGAGAGCGCACGACCGGGCGGCCTTCCGGGGCGCTCTGGTCACAGTGGCGGTGGTGGGGGTTGCAGCGATCTCGTTCGCGTACGGACTGCCGGTGGTGCTCGGGAACCCGTCCCCGGTCCTCGCGATCGCCACGGGTAGCATGGTGCCTACGCTCCACCGGGGCGACCTGGTCGTCGTGGAGCACGTTGGCCCCGCTGCGATCACCGTCGGTACGATCATCGCATTCCACGTCAGCTGCCTTCCCGCGCCGACGGTGCATCGCGTGATCCGGATAGTTTCGACCGGCCCCGGCTGGGTCTACCAGACGAAAGGGGACGCGAACCCCACCCAGGACCCGTGCACCGTCCCGTACGCCGACGTCCTGGGGGCGGTGATCGTCCACGAGCCCTATCTCGGGTTCCTTATCTTGGACCGGCTCTTTGCCGCCTCGCTGGTCGTCCTCGCCATCCTCGTCCCGGTGGTCTGGCGGGGGGAGAAGCACCGATGGTGATGCCACGCGTACGATCCGTCGCCGCCGTTCTGGCGGTCGTGTTCCTGCTGACCACCGTGTGGGCGGTCTACTACCTCGATGCGCAGATGCACCCGTTGTCCACCCCGTCCGCTACCCCCATCGCGACCTACTCGGAGACGGGGCTGAACACGTTCGCCGCGGCCCTCAGCCCGAGCGTGCTCTACAACAACTCCACCGAAGTGTACGGAGGCAATCTCACGCTGTTCACGCCCATCACGAACTGGATCAACGTCAGCATGGTCTACGCCCTGGTTTCCAACCGGACGGCGGCGCTTTCGCTCAACGAGTCGTTCAGCGTACAGCTCTCGACGGCGGTGTGGTCGAAGACCCTGTTCACCGCGACCAACGCGACGTCCGCCGGTAGCGCGTCGTTCGTCTCCCTGCAGACCTACTACGACGTGAACGTCTCGGCCGTTGTCACGCTGGCCACGAACATCAACAGCCAGATCGGCTTCGTTGGGACCGAGTTCAGCCTGACGCTCGACCCACAGATCTCCGGAACGGTCGGCGTGGGGGCTATCCGCCAGGCCGTCTCCTCCGAGCCGCTGCTCAATTTCACGTTCGACGGTTCCTTGATCCGGCCGACTGGCCTGAACTTCTCGGGCGCGGGTACGGTGTCGCTCCCCACGCCGGCGTCCGCGTCGAGCCCGACACCGGTCGTGGTCCCCTCCGCCGCGCTCGCCCTCTCCCTCGGGGGCCTGGGCGGCAGCCTCTGGTTCGCGACACGCCGACCCGACGAGGTGATCGAGCCACCCCTCGACCAGATGATTGCACCGTACGAGGAGGCGATCGCCGAGACCCTTAGCGTGCGGGGCAGCACGACCCCGATCCGGGTCAGCCGGTTCGCCGACCTCGTCAAGATCGCCGACACGCTCGGGAAGCCGATACTCCGTCCCCTTGGTCCCGACCTTGAGATCTCAGAGTTCGTCGTTCTGGACGGGGACTGGGCGTACACGTATCGCTATCCGGGCGGCTCGACCGGAGACGCTGCTGCTCGGGTGCCTCTGATCACATCGACCGGCGAGAGGATCCCTTACGGTCCGGGCGATCCGGCCGGGTCTGCATCGCCTGTTAGCGGCGTCCGCCCCGGGTCCGCGCCCAACGGCGGGTCAGGCCCGGCCGGACAGGGACCCGGGCCCTCCGCGCCGTCCTTTCCCCGAGGCGGGCGCTCGATACAGGGGGTCGGCCCTTCGGCCCCGGGCGCAGCCGGATACCGACTGGCGCCGGTTCTGGGATCGGCGGCGGAACCGCCACGCTGGACGCCGCTATCGACAGCCGCGGCTGCCGTCGTCCGACGGCTGCGACAGGAAATCACGCGAATGGAAGGGCTCCGCCTGAGTCGGGAGACGTCGCTGGAAGCGCGTTCCCGGGTCCGACGGGCGCTCGACCTCATCCGGACGAACGACGTGGCCGCGGCCGCGGACGAAGTGCTCGCCCTCTCCCAGCTCCTGACCCGAGAATCGCTCTCGGAGGACGGGCTCAGCCGTCCGTCGTCGTGACCGCGGTGCGCCAGCGTCCGCGCAGGGCAGGACCGTCTGGCGGCGAGTCGTCCGTACGATTCGCGCCAATTGTACGGAACATCATGAAAACATGTTCCCTCGGCGTATAACTCCCCAGACATTGACACCCTTGGGTTCTTGGTACCCGGAGAGTTGGGAAAAATGGGAAAGCACTGGATGATGGGTCTTGTCGCCGTGGTCGCAGTGATTGCGGTCGGCGGGATCGGGTTTGCCGCCTTCACGACGAGCGCGTACATCAACGCCACCGCACAGGCTGGTACGCTGGGACCGCTCTACTGGAGCGGGGCCTCGGAGCCGGCTGCGACGGAGAGCTTCGATGTGTGCACCAGCTTCATCACGACCACGCTCAACACGAGCGACACGTTCGACTTCACCGCGGGCAACCTGGCCCCGGGCGACGGCTGCACGTTTAGCGCGAACCTCAACAACGGCGGGACCATCCCCGCCGCGGTCTCCATCACGTCCACGTCGGACGTTGGTGCCGGCTGCGTCGTGACCTACACGCACGACACCTGGTTCGGCTACGAGTCCTACGGTGTCACCCACGGAACCGAGACGATTGGCGGAGGCTCCTACCAGACGTACACGGTCACCGAGTCGCTCGGCTCGGGCCTGGGCAACGCCGACCAGGGCCTCTTCTGCAACATCGCTCTGACGTTCACCGCCTCGGCGGGAGTCTAAGCGCAAGGGAACGAGAGCCGAAGCAGACAGGAAATTCCCTACGGTGGGTACCATGCGCCTTTCGAGGGCGGCGACGGCCGGGCTGGTCGTCTTGGCGATAGTAGCTATCGCTGGCACCGGCTTCGCCGCCTTCACGTCTACTGCGTACGTCAACGGAAGCGCGGTAGCGGGGACGCTGGGACCCATGATTTGGGGCCCCGATCCAGCCTACGGGGGGTTCCAAACGAACGACGTCTGTGGCGCGTCCGTAGGTACGACCCACATCACGAGCGACACCCTTTTTCTGACGGCGTCCGATCTTCTTCCAGGAGACATCTGCAGCTACGGAGACAATCTGAACAATCTGGGTTCCCTCCCTGCCAGCGTCTCGGAACAGGTCACGAGCGCCTCGGGAAGCCTGTGTGCCTACCTCGCGTTCGGAGACAACTTCTTCTCGCCGTCGGTCGTTATCGGCTCGGGTGGTGAGACGAGTGCGCTCACACACACCGTTCCGGCCGGGTCGTACATCCAGTGGGCGGGGTTCATCCATCTGCTGCCGAGCACCCCCACCTCCGTCGGTGGGAGCTGCGCGTTCACGATCACGCTGACCGGGACCGCCGGTACCTAGACACCGCGACCGGGTCGATTTACCGAGAGGCGGGGCTGATGTCAGGTCGCCCCGTCCTGTGATGCCGATTCAGAAGACCACGTCGCGGTCGAAAGTTCGTTCGGTAAACGAGGACTCCCCGTGTCCCTGAGGCTCGTTGCCCTGATGGTCGCCGTCATCGCCGTATCCGGCGGTGTGGCTTTCGCATGCGGGGGTGGGGGCGGCTGCGACTCCGGCTTTGACCACAGCTCGTGTAGCCAGCCCTCGCTTCAGATCGAGTGGAAGAATCCTTCGAGCGTACATCCTAGCGCGACGTATGTCGGCTGTGTGCTCACGCTCACCCCGACCACGCTCACCGCGATCGTCGGCGGCCTCGTTCCCGGCGCGAGTTGCACCCTCCACGCGATCCTCGCGAACGTGGGGAGCAAAGCCGTCACCCTCACTGAAACCGTTTCGATTTCCGAGCCGAAGAGCTGCCCGAAGTTCGCGTACTCCGACAACCTGCCGTCCTCCCCGCCGGGCCTGCTCGGCTCCGGGGCGACGTTCGCTTTCCAGGCCGTCATATCGCTCGGGGCCTCCGCGGCGAACGCTTGCCAGGGCGCCCACGCGACCATCTCTGTCACGATCACCGGGACAGAGTCGTCCAAGTGCCAGGATGTTTCCTCCCTCGGGCCGGTGTACGTGGCAGTGACCCCAGCGTGGGGCTGCCACTGAATCGACCCCGATCGCCCCCGCCGAGGCGGGGCCACGGTTCCGAGCCTTTCGGCAAACCATCTATAGCGGCCCTTTCTCGAGCATCGCGAGGAGCCCATGTCTGGACCATTCCAAGAGATCGCGGACCAGCTAACGCGTCAACTGTCCCTTGAGACTCCGCCCATCCAGGTCTCCTACCTCGAGCACCCACCCAAGGGGGTCCCGGTCCATCCCGGCGGCGTCCCGTCGGTCTGCACGTTCTTTGCCTTCGGGAGCGAGAAGGCGTTCTACGCACCGCTCTCCGAGCACGCGGCCTGCGAGGTGGGAGCGTTCGTCCTCGGGATCCCTCCCGAAGGAGACCTGGGGAGCCGGCTCATGTCGACCATCGGCATGATGCAGAAGGAAGGGTACCTCAATCCCGGCGAGGAGGCCCACGTGCCTCACAACGCCGTTCCGCCCAAGTACATCGCGTACGGGCCCCTGGGCTCCCTGCCCATGCCCCCCACGGGGGTGCTGCTGCTGGCCAGGCCGAAGTCCGCGATGCTCGCGGTCGAGGCCGCCGGCTCGGGCAAGGACGCGCGACCCGTCTCCCTCAACGGGCGCCCGATGTGTGCGATCATGCCCATCATGAACCAAGGCTCGCCCGTGGCCATCTCTCTCGGGTGCACCGGGTCTAGGATCTACACGGACCTCGGCATCGACACGATGGTCGTAGGGATCCGCGGCGACCATCTTTCGGAGTTCGCCCAGAAGCTCGGACGGATCGTCCGGGCGAACGAGATCATCGCGGCCGACACCACCGCGCGAAAGGAGTCCGCGAGGAGCCCGCACGCCCCGTCGGGCTGAGCCCGCCCCGTTCCTCTCCCACCCGCCGGGCCGGATCCACGCCCCGGCGGATACTTGACGGGGCAGGTCAAGGTCGCCGGGGAGGCGGCCCCGCGGGGCCCGCTGAACCCTTATGGCGGCCCCGGGATTCCCGAGCCCGTGAACCCCCGGGAACGCGAGCTCCTCACGGGGATGGGAAACTGCTACGCGGCGTGCGGCAGCGATTTCGAGGCGACCGTCGGGATGGTGGCGGAGTCGCGCCGCCGAACTCCCGAGGACGTCAAGCTGTCCCTCTCCGAGATGAAGCAGCGGTTCGGCCGCGATCCCGACTACCGGGCCCTGCGCTCTCGGCTTCCCGATTCGTTTCCGTTGTGAGGGGGCCAGCCGTTGACCAAGTGTCCTGCGTGCCTGGCCTCGTTCGCAACGGCGGACTACGTCACGCTCGCGGGTCACCTGACGGAACGGGCCGGCGAGAGCGATCCCCGCCATGTCCGCTGGCTGAACCAGAACCTTACGCGGAAGAAGACGGAGCCCGAAGCGCTGGTCCCCGGTCTGCGCCGTGTCTACGACATCGGCACGGGCAGCGTAAAGACGTGGATCCAGGGGAAGTTCATCGCCAAGTTCTTCGGGACGCAGCCCCACCCGTTCGTGGTCGCGCTCCAGCATCCCACGCGCGCCACGCTCCGCGGGTACGTCGTGGAGCACCAACACTTCCTCCGCCAGTGGGTCCGCTCCTGTGCGTTCGTCATGGCGCGGACCGACCAGCCGAAGGTGATCCTCTACGAACTGGACAACCTGAACACGGAGTTCGGCGGGTACGGTCCCGGCAGGGTCTCCCACTACGAACTGCTCCTGAGGATGGGGGAGAGCCTGGGGATGGACCGGTCCCGGGTCCTGGCCACGCCGCCACTGCCGTCCACGCGGGACGCGATCGCAGAGTGGAACGAGATCGCGCGCCGCGAACCGTGGGTGTCCGTCCTCGCGGCGATGCATAGCCTCGAGCTGATCGCGAACCGGGACCTCGTGCACCAGGGCGCCTCGCTGCGCTACTTCGATCCGGCGATCCTCGAGGGGTCGGAGATCACCGACGCGGCGAAGAACTTCCTCCGAGAAGGGTACGAGGCGGACGTCGGCCACTCCGACGAGGCGCTCGACCTCGTCACCGAGTTCTCTGCCGAGGCGGGCACCCGCGAAGACGTCCAATCGACGTTCCTGCGGTCGATCGACCTGTTCGACGATTACCTCCTCGCCCGCCTCGAGAGGGCAGACCGCCTTGAAGCGTAACTACGCTGGCTGCGCGATCTGCGACTCGACCTGGGGGGATGTCTGGGCCGAGGTGGAGGGCGAGAGGATGTTCTTCTGTTGCGACCTGTGCCTCGTCCAGTTCCGGGGGCTCTGCGAGCGGATCAAGCGTGAGACCGGCTGGGCCACGATCGAGTCGCTCGAGATTACCGGAGACCGCCGTGGCCGGACGTGCCGCGCATCGACCGGCTCCCGCACGTTCGACTGCCGTGTCGCGTTCAACCCTCAGGGCGAGATCCGCCGGTTCGAGAAGGCAGCCCCTGCGCGGCAGTAGGGTCTCGGGTGGAATCCCCGCGATCGTCGGGCCCGCCTCTTCGACGGGCAAGCCAGCAGAGGATCCTTCCGCCAACCCACGCCGTGGCGGGGACAAACGACGCCGGACCGGGATTCGGGGAACGTTCTCAGAGCTCGGTCGCGAGCAGGTTGAACGAGCCGATGGAGCTATCGCCGGCCTTGGAGAGGTCTACCGCCAGGACCACCGTTTCGAAGGTCGTGATCGAGGCGGAGGTAGCCACGTAGGCCACCGCGAGGACATCGTTCGAAGACGGGGTAACGCCCACGAACAGCTTCAGCTGGAACAGCGTCGAGGGAGTGGAGGTGTTGTTCCAGGAGACCTCGATGATCCACATCGTGTCTCCCGTTGAGAAACCGCCTACGGCGGCGTTAAGGCAGACCCCGGTGAAGTTCCCGTTGCTCAGGCGCACCGGGCTAGAGTTGTTGCCGAGGTTGGTCGCGTTGCAGTTCCCGGTCGCGGGCACCGAGGTCGGGCTCACCATCTGGGCCTCTGCGAGGGGGAAACTGAGCCCCGCCGGGCTCCCGGGGGCGGTCCCGGAAGCGCTCGACTGTCGTGGGATGTAGCCGAAGGTGCCGAACGTGAACGACCCCAGCGTGAACCCACCGATGAGGGCAAAGACCGCGACAGCCAATACGAGGTAGAAGGTGCCTCGAAGGGCTGTGCGTTTCATGACCCGAGACCCCTCCGCGGGGGAGCCTGCGAGCGGCCCGCCGATATTTAACCCCCGCGGGCTCGGTCGGGTGGCCCAGACCTTCGTGGTCGAGCGGCCACGCCTGTCCTGGGGGTTCGACCTTCGAGCCGCGCGCGCCGGAACCTAGACGCGGGGCATCGCAGCCAAGACAGTGGGGACGCCGGTGCGGAACGTACGGTACCGAGGCTTCCAACCCAGCGCCCGCAGCTTTCGGTTCGAGGCCCTGCGGCTGGCGCGGTTCAGGATCGCGATCTCCTTTCCCCATTCCTTGGACGCCTGCGCGAACGAGATGCTCCCCGCCGGGGCGACGCCCAGGCGCTTCGAGACGAAATCGGCGAACTCCTTGGTCCTCGCGGGCCGGTCGTCCACGACCAGGTACGTCTCTCCCGGCACCCACCGCTCGCAGACGGTCCGGAACGCCTCCCCCGCGTCCTGCCAGTGCACCGGGGCAAGGAAGTTCGACCCGCTGCCGATATAGGCGTAGGACCCCGCGCGCAGGCCCGCGACCATCTCGGCGAACCACGAACCGGGCCCGTAGATCATCCCCGGCCTGAGGGTCACCGACTCGATCTTCCTTCGGACGACCCGTTCCGCGTCGAAGTTCGCTTTCGAGATCGACAGGGGTGCCACGGGACTCTTCTCCGTCACGCTGCGCGGGTTGTCCCGGTACACCCAGTAGCCCGACCCGATGACGCACCGGGGCACGCCGGCGGCCACCGCCGCTGCGACCAGGTTGCGACCGCCCTGGACCCTGACCCTCCGCCGTTCGGCGATGCTCCCGTGAGACGCCTGGGCCAGGTGGATCACCACATCGCAGCCCCGGCTCGGGCCTTTCAGGCTCTCCGGCTTCAGCAGGTCGCCGAGGAACGGTGTCCCACCGTCGGACACGACCCCCGCGAACTGCTCACGGGAGCGGACGATGCCCCGGACCTCGTGGCCGGCCCGGGAGCACGCGTGAACGACGGCACGGCCAACGAACCCGGCGGCGCCCGCGACGAGGATTCGCATCGCAGTTTGGACGGCGCGGCGCCAGATAACCCTGAGCGGACCCGGGAGCCTGGCTCGTCCGACGAGGCCGCCGACCCGAGCGTCAGGGGAGGTCGTACGCGGCGAAGTCGAGCCGGGTGCGGTACTCGGGCCATCGCTCGCGGGCGGGTCGCGCGAGCGGCAGGAGATCCTCCTCGGCGGGCGGGGTCCTTCCCTTCTGCCGGCTGACGCCGGATTCGGCCTCGTACTCGAGGTGACGCTGTCGGGCGAGCGCGGCTCGCACCGGGGCGGGAGGGTCGATCAGGTGGCACTGGGGACACCGGCATGTGCTCGCCATCCGGGGAAACTCTGCGAGGAACCCCTTGGGCCTGACGAGGCTCCCGCCGGATCGGGGGGCGAACGCCCGGTCGGGTGGCGGCAGGGGGGCGACCGTCCCTTCCTCGGATGCGGAGATGCCTCGGCCGTGCCGGTGCCAGTCCCGCCAGTGGTAGACCGGAAGCGCAGCGAGCATCCCCGCCGGCGGGACATCCGGCTCGCTCGGCGGGGACCGGTCGGGGGAAAGCTCGGAGGCGCCTGCCGCGAGGCCCGCCAGCGAAGGCCCGACATCCGTCGCGAGGGTCGCGGGAGGCCGAGCGTCCCGAGCTCCGAGTTGCATACCACCCACAGCCTTCAGGGCAGCCGACGCGGAGACGATGCGCGCCAGGAGTCCCGGAAGGTCGTAGAGGCCCTGGTGCGCCTCCGAAGCGGGGGGCTGCTCCGGCGCCGCCCCGACCGACGGAGCCGGAAACGGTGACCGTTCTGCCGGACCAGCGGGCACGTCGACCTCTTGGCTGGGCGACCCCCGAGCCGCCTCTGGGGTCTCGGGGGTCGGGCGGGCCCGAGGCGCCGGAGGCGTCGGCTCGGTCGCCGGCTCGGATGGTGGCTCGGCTCGGATCGTGGTATCGGCCGGCGACTCCGGAACGGTCGGCGCGGGGAAGAGCGGGAACTTGGGGATCAGGAGAGGCGAGAGGCGCGAACCGGGAACACGGGCTCTCGGGGCCGGTTGCGCGGGAAGCGCCGGCACGGCAGAGATCTCCCGCGCGGTCGATCCGCCCGAGAGCGGGAACCTTGGCACCAGCAGAAGCGAGAGCCGCGGGCTGGGGGGTCGGGCTCTCGGAGCGGGCACGGCCCCCGGGGCGGGAGGAACGACTACCTCCCCGGGCGGGGGTGGAGCGGGCGGCCTGCCGGTGAAGGAGAACCGTGGGAGCAACATCGGCGGGGGGGGTGGGCTGGCCAAGGGAGCCAGGGGGGCGGGTTCGGCGTCTGGAGGATGCGGGGCGGCGGGTTCGGAGGGGGAGTTCAGGGTTGGGAGGCGGCTCTCAAAGGAGAACCTCGGGACCACCATCACCGAGGGGGGCGGGCCGGCCCCCGGCGACTCGACCTGGGGGACGAGACGCGGCAGAGGAGGAGCCGAGGGTTCCCACGCCGCCAGCACCCGGAACGTAGGCGGCCTGGTTCGAGCGACCATCGGAAACTTCGCGGACGGCGCCCGGACGGCCTCCCACTATAACTGATGATTGTCGGACGGTCGGACCGTGGGTTTGGAAGGGTTATCCACCCCACCAGGAGCGCCCGATCGACTTCAGGCTCCATCCATCCCGACGCTCGTCGAGTCCAGGAGACGGAAAGCGGATCCCAGGGCCGACCGGCAGCGACGACGTCCGGTCGGTCCCTTCCGGCGAGATAAGAAGGCGGCCCGGAGGGTCCGTGGGCTCCGGTCCGCCCGAACGACCGCGAACCACCGACCTTTCGTGCCAAGGAATCGGGATAGGCGATGTCGACCGCCGGGCCCTGATAGGCCCGGCGGTCGGGAAAGGGTTCCCCTCGTCGTTACTGCTGGGGTCCGCTCGGTGGGGTTTCCTCGCCAGGTCCCGCGGGCTCCTGCCACTGGGCTGCGGGAGGAGGGGCGGCGGCCTTCGGGCGGCGTAGAAGCGCGACCAGGGCGATGAGGAGTGCCACGACGGCGACGATGAGGGCCACCTCAAAGCCGGTGTTGTAGTTCGACTGTGTGACGTACGAGGGCGTGCTGGCCGAGCTGCTGGTGGACGAGAACGAGACCAGCACGAGGTAGTTACCCCCGACGGTCGCGCTCCCCGTGATCGGGGCGGCGGTGTAGCCCGACACGACGGAGATCTGGTAGGAGTATGTGCCCGCCGGAACCGTGAACGATAGCGAGGGTCCGACCGTGGACTTCTCGACGCCATCGAACACCGCGGACCAGGTCGTCCCCGTCGGCAGCCCGGACTCGTTGATCAGGACCGTGTAGGTCGCGGGGGTCGGAGCGGTCGTGGACGAGAACGCAACGGACACGAGATAGTTGCCTCCGACCGTGGCGGTGCCCGAGGACGGAGTCGCCGCGTAGCCGGTCACCCCGAGGACCTGGTAGGAGTACGACCCTGCCGATACGGTGAACGAGAGCGAGGTTCCGCTGGTGGTCTCCTCGACCCCGTTGAAGACCGCGGACCAGGAGGTCTCGCTGGGCAAGCCGGTCTCGTTGATCCAGACCGTGTAGATCGTCGGGGCGGGAGGTGTAGTGCTAGAGAAGGCCACCGACACGAGGTAGGCGGCGCCCACGGTCGCGGTGCCTGCCGAAGGCGAGGCAGTGTAGCCAGGCACGCCTAGGATCTGGTAGTCGTAGGTTCCGGCCGGCACGGTGAACGTCAGGGAGCCAGTGTCCGTGGACTTCTCGACCCCGTTGAAGATCGCCGACCAGGTCGTCTCGCTCGGGAGTCCCGTCTCGAGGACCGTCACCGAGTAGCTCGTAACGAGGGTCGACGAGAAGCTGACGGGGACCGTGTAGTTCGCCGAGACCGAGAACGATCCACTGGACGGAGAGGCGGCGTAGTCGGTCGGGTTGACTACCGAATACGCGTACGTGCCAGCGACCACGACGAACGAGAGCGTGGTTCCGTTGCCGGTCTGCTCGACGCCGTTGAACCACACCGACCAGCTCGTGGCGGGCGCAAGCCCACTCTCCACGAACGAGACAGAGTAGAGCGCCGCGAAGTCGATCGTCTGGCTGACCGCGCCGGTCGCCACGACGACCGCGCCGGACGACGGCGAGATCGAGTAGCCGCTGATCGCAGACACCGTGAAGCCGTAGGTCCCGGGGAACTCGTCGAAGCTGATCCAGCTACCGACTGTGGTCTGGGTCGAGCCGTTCAGGGTCACGGACCAGCTGGTTCCGGACGGGAGGCCCGAGTCGTAGAACGTGACGGCGTACATCCCGGCCGTCGCACCGATCGGGTGGTAGTCCCACGCCCCGCTCGAGACGGTGTACGGGTTGAGCACGCCGTTCGTGTACGAGTGCCAGTCGGCCCAGTAGTTCCCGACCTCGCTCGAGCTGTTGAACACGTTGCTCGACGAGTCGCTGAACGCCTGGATGTGCGCAGCGTCGTAGGTCCCGGTGGCTCCGTTGTTTCCGATGAGGTTGTTGAGGTAGACCCAGTTGCCGGTCCCGTCCTCGATGTCGACCCCGTATCCCGTCGAGTCAACGAACGAGCTCCCGGTGATCAGGTTGTCGGCGGCGCCCGCGTTGAGCTGGACACCGATCGCGTCCTCGAACGCGCCGATCCCGCTGAAGGTGCTGCCGAAGGTGCCGTTGAGCAGGAGACCGAAGTCCCCGTAGGATGCGTTGACCGACTGAACCGCCAGCGCGTCCGAGTGCAGGTCGAACAGAGCGGCGGGGTACTCCGTCGTGGTCATGTTCTCTACCGTGCACTGGTAGCTGCCAACGGTGAGCACGGCGGCGATGGGAATCTCCCCTTCGAAGAGGAAGTACCAGGGGCTCTCGACGTACGTGTCAGCAGCGATGACCCCGTAGATGTGGATCTGGGAGCTGCTCACCAGGAGGACTCCGATGGAGAAGTCGGTCGCGTTGGTCGTGTTGACCCAGGAGTCGGTGTCGTTGAGGAACGCCACCCCGAGCGCGACGTCGCTGGCGTTGGTGACCGACACGTAGACCTGGCTGGAATCCTGCGCGACCACACCAGCGCCCCCGTCGAACGCGGTCGTATCTTGGACGAAGATGTACGTCGAATCGTTCACGAAGATTCCCACGCCGTTGTCGGTGGCCGTAGTCTGGTAGACGTAGATGTACTCGGAGGGATCGATGTACACGCCGACGGCGTTGACACCGCTCGCGGTCGTGTTGAAGACCGCGACGTACCCGGACGCGGTGACGTTCACTCCGATTGACAACCCGTTCGCGCTGACGTTCTCGATCTCGACGAAATCGGATCCGAGGACCTGGAAGCCGACAGTCGTGTTCAAGAACGCGTTCCCGACCGCCGCGACGTTCTGGACGAACACATCCTCGGTTTCGTAGGCCTCCGCCCCGACCGAGCCGTTCGTCGCTGTAACGTTGGAGATTGCGACCTCACCGGACCCGAAGGCGGCGACGACTCCGATGCTGTTGTTCGCGTCCACCCCGGTCACGTTGTAGAGTCCGAAGTTGTCGAGGATCTCGGCCCCGATGGAATCGTTGACCGCGATGACGCCGGAGAGGGTACCCCCGAAGACGTCCGTGAGCTCGACGCCGAAGGAATCCTCCGCGACGAAGACGTTGGAAACGTTCGTGTTCGACGTAGCAAAGAACTCGAGACCGGGGGTGAAGAACCCGTTGTCGACCACCGAGGTGGCCACGACGGTCACGTCGGTCGAGAACTCTGCCTCGACGCCTACGGACTCGATTGTGGCCTCGACGTACTCGATGTAGGAGCTGAAGCAGCCGTCCAGAATCGCCCCTTCCGAAATGTCGGAAGCGTAGAGATCGAACAGATCGGTGTAGTTCGCGTCGATCCCGTAGAAGCCCGCGGACTCAAACTCCGCGTCGATGCTGGTGAACTCACCGTACATCCCTCCCTCGTCGAGGACGCCCAGACCGCCGAGGGCCGTCTGGAGAGCTACTCCGTAGGCAAAGGGAGAGTTGAGGACCGTCAGGACGACGGCGCCGTAGATCGCGAAACTGTCGGCCACGACGACGCCCGGCGACTGCGCCGCCCATATCCCGAAGGAGTCGTCCAGGCTCGTGATGTTGTAAGCAACCGCGCCCGTCGTGTTCCACAGAGAGACTGCGCCCCCGATCGCCACACCGGTGCCCGTGACGTAGCCCGACACCGTAAGGTTCGCGAAGTAGTCGTTATCGCCGCTCCAGATCGCGAACTGGGCGCCGTATCCGGGAAGGTCAACGACCGGGTTGAGGTCGTCCGGCTGGTAGTAGGTGTTTCCCGTCGGGGAGTCCTGCCCCTGGGTGACGTTGATCACTCGAATCGGGGCGCTGACGCCGTTCGCCCATAGCAGGTCGAAGTCGGGGAATCCCCAGTCGTTCATGTGGTTGAACGTCAGGTTGACGTCGACGGTGATGTTGTTGAACACGTACGGCGCGGCAACGGAGCCTGTCGTGTTGAACGCTAGGCTCGCAGCCTGTGCGGGCCCGTTCATGTAGAGAGGAGCGTTCCAGTTCCCCGAATCCGGGATCATGGTGAGCAGGATGCTGACGTTCTCCGACAGTGTCCACGTGAGGTTGGCCTGGGCGAACCCGTCGGCGAACCACGTGAAGTTGTAGGTCAACCCGGGCGGCAGGTACGTTTCCACCGTGCCGTTAGCCTCGGAAGGCGCCCAGCTCAGGTTGGTCGTGTTGGTCCCGTCGAGCCCGACGAATTCGAAAGCGTAGGAGGGGGACATCGGGAGCGAATAGACGGAATACCTACCGCTGGGCACGCCGCCCGAAGTGTTCCACAGTCCGTAGAGCATCGACGGACCCTGGCTGAGCGACTCGGCCGCCCCGGACCAGGTACCGGCGATACCGATAGAGGTCTCGCCCGTGTCGGTTCCGTAGCTGTACGCGGACTCGGCCGGGGTCCACGAGCTGCCCTCTCGGAAGGCGAGGGAAGCCGTGCCGTTGAGCGAGTCGATCATGGCGTTCGAGCCTCCGCCGGGTCCGCCGAAGATGAGCTCTGCGTCATCGAGAAGACCGAGCGGGTTGGCGCTGCTCCCGCTGACCAGGTAGTCCGGGGTCAGCAACGGGTAGACCAGGGTGGGGAGCGAGTTGAACACGATCGTGTCGTAGATGCCGGTGTAGACCGTGGCGCCTTCCGAGACGTGGTAGCCGAACGTCACGGTTGTTCGCCCGCCGACGTTCGAGACGTTGTTGTAGAGGTCGAGCGTCATCGGGTAGGCGATAGGAAGCGTGGGGCCGTAGGCGTAGTAGAACTCGCCCGGGACCAGCGTCCCGCCGTACGAGTAGAGTGTGCCCGTGTTGAGGGTGGCGCTGGGAGCCGAGAAGTTCCAGAGGTTGTCGATGAACTGGAGGGAGTTCCCGTTGATGTCCACGACGTTCTGGGTCCAGAACTGGCCCACGTTCGAGCCCGGGTACGAGACGTTCGTGACGACAGTGTTGAGCTGAATGCCGGACTGCCAGGGAGTGACGTTGGCGTTCGGGCTGAGGCCGTCCCAGTAGTACGCGCCGGTCACCTCGTAGGTGCTTCCCGAGGTGGCGTTGTAGCCGTTGAGCGTCAGCGCGCCGAGGACATCTGGGGTGTAGACGGAGTAGGGGCCGGAGGAGCCGAGTCCGAAGTCCCCGATCCCCATCGGGGCGGGAGCGACGGTGTAGAGCGGGCTGACCGCCTGACTGGGAGTGGAGACCGGGTGGTCTAGGAGCGAGAGGCTAGGGAGGTACGCGACAGAGACAGGGACCTGTCCGTCCGCGAGCGACTTGGCGACCGGCGCGAGGAACGCCGGAGTCGGGAGATCCTGGTGGGGTGACGTCGAGGTCGAGAAGCCGGCCGTTCCGGAGGGAGCCGACTCTCCGCTTCGGAGCGAGGAGAATGAGGACGTGATGGGGTTGACGCCGGAGGAGGTGGTGGGAACCTGGGACTGGAGGTTCGCGATCCCGGTCGATGTGTGTGACAGCGGCGTAGTGATGGGTACGAGCGGAGCGGCCAGCGGAGTGACGGCGCTGGAGACCGACGCCGAAACCGGCGAGCCTCCGTGCGCTCCGATCAGACCCCCGGCGGGGGAGAGCATGAGCGCGCAGACTAGGAGCACGATCGGCCAGAGCCAAATACGATTTCGAATGTTCGGCGCGTCAGACATACAGGGGGCGGACCATATGAGCTCGTATAAGAATATTTTGGCACCTCTCTCACGGAAGCAGACCGTCGACGAGGGCCGGGAACCGACATTCTCGCCCGTCGCCAAGGTGCGCGCCCGTGTCGCGAGTTCGCCACCGGAGTCCGCGAGGCACCACCCCGAGGGCCCGCGACGGAGCCGGCCGCCCCGAGCCGCGTCCTCCGTGGCGCGTGCTACAGCCCCCTACTTCGCGAACCGATGGTCCATTACGAACGGGAGCACGCCCCCGACGCGATAGTACCCGAGCTCCATGGGGGAATGGATCTCGAGGACTGTTTCGAACTTCCCCACGCTGCCGTCGGCAGCGGTGGCCGTCACTTCCACCGAGCAGCGGGGAGAGAGCTCGGTGGCCGAGGCGAGCCTGAGGTCGAACGACTCGTGACCCGTGAGGCCGAGGGATCGCCATCCCGAGCCCCGCAGGAATCCGAGCGGAAGGACCCCCATCTCGATCAGGTTCGTGCGGTGGATCCGCTCGTAGCCTTCCGCGATCACCGCCCCGACCCCGAGGAGGCGCGGGCCCTTCGCAGCCCAATCCCGGGAGCTCCCCTGCCCGTAGCTCTTGCCGGCGAGCACGAGCAGCGGCACGTTCTCGCGGCGGTAGCGCTCCGCCGCGGCGAAGATCGTCATCGGCTCTCCGGACGGCTGGTGCGCGGTGACCCCTCCTTCCCTGGGCGCGGCGAGGGCATTGCTGAGCCGCACGTTAGCGAACGTCCCGCGGATCATCACTTCGTGGTGGCCACGCCGCGAACCGTAGGTGTTGAACTCGCTCGGCGGGACGCCTCGGCCCACCAGGTACTCCCCGGCCGGAGACCGCTCGGGGATCTCCCCGGCGGGCGAGATGTGGTCCGTCGAGACCTTGTCGCCGAGGACCGCGAGCGCGCGGGCCCCCCGAACGAGCTCGCCGCCCTTTGGTAGGAGGGGCGGAGGGAGAACCAGGTACGGGGCTTCCGCGAGGTAGGTCGACTCCGCAGACCACGGGTACCGCACCCCTTCCGGAGCGTGGAGCCCCTCCCAGTGGGCGTCCCCCACCTCGATCGAGCGGTACTTGTCCCGGAACATGCCGGGGTCGAGGCTGGTGGAGACGAGGCGGGCCACCGCCTCCGCGGTCGGCCATAGCTCGCTCAGGCGGACCGGCTTGCCGTTCGACCCGGTGCCGATCGGCTCCCGGGTGAGGTCTAGGTCGATCCGTCCCGCCAAGGCGTACGCGACCACGAGCATCGGGGAGGCGAGGTAGTTGGCGCGGACCTGGTTGTGGATCCGGGCCTCGAAGTTCCGATTGCCGCTGAGCACGGCGGCGACGAACAGGTCGCGCGCCCGGACCGCATCGCCGACGGCGGGAGCGAGCGGCCCCGAGTTCCCGATGCAGGTCGTGCACCCGTACCCGACGACCCCGAATCCGAGGGCGGTGAGCTCGCGGAGCAGGCCGGCCTTCTCGAGGTAGTCGGTCACGACCTTCGACCCCGGAGCGAGCGACGTCTTCACGTGGGAGGGGACGGAGAGCCCGAGCTCCCGGGCTCGCTTGGCGATCAGACCAGCTCCGATCATGACCGTCGGGTTGGAGGTGTTCGTGCAGCTAGTGATCGCGGCGAGCACCACCGACCCGTCCTCCGCGTCGGTGGTCTGGCCCGGGGAGGACGGCCCCCCGGCTCGATTGAGCTCACCGTCGAACGGCCGGAGGGGGTCGTCGGCCGGATAGGGGTGGGCCGAGGCGGCCTCGGCGGACCGGGGATGGGCCGCGCGGTACGTGGCCAGCGCTCCCCGGAACGATTTCGGGGCCTCCGACAACGGCACGCTTTCCTCGGGGTTCCGAGGGCCGGAGACCGTCGGCACGATCGAGTCGAGGTCGATCGAGACCAGGTCGTCGTAGTCGATCTGGCCCACCGCCGGGGCGCCCCAGAGCCCGAGGGCCCGGGCGTAAGCCTCGACGCGGGCGACGACCGAGGCGTCCCTGCCGCTGCCGCGGAGGTACTCGATGGTCGCCGCGTCCACCGGGAACAGGGCGGACGTGGCCCCGTATTCCGGACACATGTTGGAGACGGTCGCGCGATCGGGTACGGAGAGGGAGGAGACCCCGGGTCCGAAGAACTCCACGAACTTGTCGACCACGCCCTTCTCGCGAAGGCGTCGCGTCACCGTGAGGACGAGGTCGGTCGCGGTCGTGCCGGCCGGCAGCGCGCCCGTGAGCTCGACCCCGACCACCTCGGGCCGGGCCAGGAAGTACGGCTCTCCCAGCATGACGGCCTCGGCCTCGATCCCGCCGACGCCCCAACCGAGGACCGAGAGGCCGTTGACCATCGTGGTATGCGAGTCGGTTCCGATGACCGTGTCCGGGTACGCCACGGGGGCGTTCGCGTCCCCGCCGAGCGTGACGACCTGGGCGAGGTACTCCAGATTGACCTGGTGGCAGATGCCGTTCCCGGGTGGGACGACCCTAAGGTTGGAAAAGGCCACCTTCGCCCACTGGAGGAGACGGTACCTCTCCGAGTTGCGCTCGTACTCCCGGTCGAGATTGATCGTGATCGACCGGGGCGAGCCGTAGCTGTCGACCTGTACCGAATGGTCGACGACGAGGTCGACCGGCACGATCGGATTGACCCGCTCCGGCCGCACGTGCCGGCGGGCGGCGGCGTCCCGCAGCGTGGCGAGGTCGACTATCACCGGGATCCCGGTGAAGTCCTGGAGCAGCACCCGCTCCGGATAGTACGGCAGTTCCACCGAGCGGGGCGACGGGCCCCCGTTCGCGAGCCCCACCAGTACGTCGAGCTCCAGCGCCTCCGGGCGGTAGTGACGGAGGACGTTCTCGAGGATCAGCTGGACCGTCCGGGGACGTCGAGCGAGACGCGCGGCGTCCACTCCGCTCAAGCGGTCCACGCGATAGATCGTCGCGGCCGCGCCCGGAAGCGGGAGCGACGCCGTCACGTTGAGCGGGTCGGGCAAGCTCATGGCCCGCTCAGGGACGAAGGCTTCTTGGGCTCTTTGGCCGGCGCGCGAGGCTCGGGCTTCCCTGAGACCGGCTCCTCGCGGTCCCAGCGAAGGCGAACGGTCTGACCGACAGAAAGGGGGGCGTCCGAACGTATCTCGACCCTCTCGCCGTCCGGTCCCTGCAGCACGGCCAGAGAGTGGCGTCCCGTGGTCCCGTGCGCCAATACCGTGTACACGGGACCGCTCACCGCGGCCCTGTCGATCACGAGGTCCTCGGGATGGACCGCGACGAAGCCCCCCGGTCCGGAGAACAGGTTGTATCCGAGGAATCGGGCGGCTCGGGCCGATCCCGGGTGACGGAACTGCTCCGCGGGGGGCCCCACCGACTCGAGGGTCCCCTCGAACAGGAGGCCGACCCGGTCCCCCAGGAAGAGGCCCTCCTCGCGATCGTGGGTGACGTGGATCGCCGCCGTCCCGGAAGCGCGCAGCGCCTCGCGGAACTCGGTCCGGAGGCCGGCCTTGATCTCCACGTCCACCGACGCGAACGGTTCGTCTAGGAGGACGACCCGGGGGCGGGCGGCCAGGGTCCGGGCGAGGGCGGTGCGCTGGCGCTCGCCGCCCGACAGCTCGTTCGGTCGCCGGTCGAGGAGACGCCCGAGGGAGAGGAGCTCCGCTAGGCGATCTACCTCGCCTCGGATCTCGTCCGTCGGTCGGCCTTGCAGCAGCGGCGCGTACGCGATGTTCTCGAAGACGGTGCGCTGGGGGAACAGCGCGGGGTCCTGGAACAGGATGCCGATCCTGCGCCGATGGGGCGGGGTCTCGCCCAGCTCCACGCCGTCCAGGCGGATCGACCCTGACGTGGGGCGTTCGAACCCCGCGATCGCCCTCAGAAGGGTCGACTTCCCGGCCCCGTTCGGTCCGAGCAGGGCGAGCAGCTCGCCCTCGCCCACGTCGAAGGAGACCGACTCGAGCACCGGAACGGCGCCCCACGCGGTGGAGAGGCGGTCGACCTCGAGGACCGGCCTAGAGCTCGACACGCCGTCCTCCGAACACGATCGCGGCATAGACCGCCAGGCTGAGCAGGAGAAGCAGGCCTGCGGCCGCGTCGGCCGCAGGGAACAGCCGGGCGTCGGTGAGGTCGTAGACGGCCACCGGCAGGGTAGTGAACGGAGGCGTCACAAGGAAGTACGTCGCGGTGAATTCGCCGAGGCCGACGGCGAACGCGAAGAGCGACGCCGTGACGAGCCCCCCGCGAACTCGCGGAAGCTTCGTATCGACGAACGCTCCCCAGCGAGTCGCCCCGAGGGCTTCCGCGGACTCGGAGACCGACCGCGCGAGTCCGGCGAGGGGGATCTCCAGGCTCTGGAGTGCGAGAGGGAGGGCGAGCATCGACTGGCTGAGGACGATGAGCAGCCAGACGTTCGCCTCCCCGCCCAGGATTGGCCGCCAGAACGATGCGAGGGAGAGGGCGAGGACGACGGGCGAGAGGAGCAGCGGGATGAACAGGACGAGCCCCAGCGGCAGGGACGTCCCCGGGTGCCTCGACGTCACGAAGCTCCCACCGATCCCGACCAACAACGTTACGACAGCCGCCCCGGCGGCGAACAGGAGCGTATTCCCGGCGGTCCCCGCGACGGAGATACCGAGGCGCCCCGCGGTGGCGGAGGAGAACAGCTCGGTCCACGAGCTCCCGAACCCCGCGAGCCCCGACGGCGCCGCCGACCGGTAGAGGACGGCAGCGAGGAGCGCCGCCTCGCACAGGAGCACGAGACCGGTGGTCGCTGCCATAGCCCATGCGATCGGGTGCTTCCAGGGCACCGCCCGGGACCGGGAGACCCGGACCCCGGGAGACCCGCGAAGTCGGCGGACCAGGAAGAGGTAGGCGAGGGTAGGGGCGAGGAACAGGCCGATCAGGACCAACGACAGGACGCCCGCCGAGGCCGGCTGCAGGAGGAACTCGAGGGACCAGACCTGGGCCTCCACGGTGTAGCATCGGACCCCGCAGAGGAGCAACGGGGGGGCGAAGGAAAGAGCGGAGAACACGAACGTGAGGAGTGCCCCGGCCGCCGCTCCCACCCAGCTCGGGCGGGCCCAGGTGTCCCAGTACACCCGGGAAGGCGCCCCGCCCAGCGAGGCCGCGGTCTCCTCGAGCTCCACCGACGCGACCTCGCATCCGGTCGCGGTGAGCAGCATCACGATCGGGACGTTGTAGAGAAGATTGGCCGCGACGATCCCGGGGAGACCACTCCCGAAGAGACCCAGGCCGGGCACGGCGCGGGTCGCGAGTCCCGCCGGGCCGAACAGGTCGAGCACTCCGAGAACGACGATCACGCTCGGAAGGAGGAATGGCACGAGCAGGACCGACCGGACGACCGAGCGGCCGGGCCACGCGTATCGCCCCAGGAAGACGCCCGGTAGGTAGCCGACCCCGACCGCGAGCGCAGCGGACACTCCCCCCTGGGTCAGGGAGTTCGCGAGGGCGCGCTGGTTGACGGGGTTCCCGACGACCGCCTCCACTCCGGCAAGACCCCCCGCGGACTCGAGGGTTGACGCGAACAGCACCCCCGACGGAAGGACCGCGAAGAGGCCCACGAAGGCGAGGATCGCGAGGAGCAGCGAGAGCTCGAGAGAAGGCCGCCGCATCCGCCCCCTACGCCAGGGAGATCCACGTGTCGATCCAGCCGGGCAGCGAGGCGGCGACCGCGGCGGGCGTGGTCTTGTCGTTCAGGGCCACGATCGAGCCCGGCGCTATCGCGCTCGCGAAGGAGGGCGGCAGTGCGACCGTCTGGTTCGCGGGGTACTCCCATTCGGTCGTCGGGAGCTCCGACTGGACGGTGCCGGAGAGGAACCAGTTCTCGAACTCCTGGTCCAGCCCGAGATGGCGGGTCCCGTTCACGATCCCGATCCCGTAGATCGTCTGCCAGCCGTACTGCGTCCCGTTCCACCAGCTGCCGGTAGAGTTGAACGCCCCGGCCTCCCCATAGTACGCCGCGTAGGCGGGGTCGGTCGAGTAGCTGACGACGAGCTGGTACGGGTCCGGGAAGAGGCCGAACGCGGTTCCCCAGTCGGGGGCGAGATGCGGGAGTCCCGCCGGCGCGTCGGTCCAGAAGCTCGTCCAATCCTGGTGGAGCACGTTCTCGTAGTACTCGATCTCCCAGACCAGGAACTCCTCGCCGGTGATGTCGACCGTCGGGTCCTCGACGACGAGCTGGTCGGCCCAGCTGGAGTTCGAGACGAGGTCGGGGAGCGTAGCGGTCGCGACCGCCCCGTCGGTCGCGTTGTAGAACGCTGAGCTGTAGTCGATCGCGAGATACCCGTACTCGTACGGCACCGCGGCGTAGTCCGGAGAGAGCTCTGGGATCAGCGGCGGGGGAATGTCCGCGAGCTCGGGGGGAGCGTACGGCACGAGGAGATGGTGTGCCTCCGCCTCCGGGGTCGTGATCTCGTCGAGCCCGATGACGAGGTCGGCCGCCGGCGCGTTCGACTGCTCGAGCAGGGTGTTCACCAGGGTCCCGGCAGGGCACTCGACGTCGATGCGCACGTCGTGCGCGCTCGCGAACTGCCCGAAGGCCGTCTGGAACGCGGGAGAGCCGCAGTTGACGCCCCCGAGAAGGCTCGGGTAGGTGTAGATCACGAGGGTCGTCCCTCCGAGGCTCGCGTTGACGTACCCGTAGATCCCCACACCCGCGAACACGAGCACGGTGGCCAGGGCGACGGCCCCTAGGGCGCGGCCCAACCGACCCGGGCGCCGGAGGGGGCGGAGAGGCAGGGTAGTAGCCGGGTCGGCTTTCATCCCTCCGCGGATCCGGCGGAGAGGTCTCTCAGTGCGCGCATTGCGTTCCCTTCGCGGGCATTATCCCGTGCAGGTTCCTGGGGTCGACGAGTAGGCTCTCGTCCTCTCAGCCGGTTCCGAGCTCCCCCTGCAAGAACGCCTACACGGCGCCGGGATAAAACGTTCCGGCGACCGGACCTGAGCGCGTCATATAGTGGGGCCGTTTCTTACGGAGTGGAGGCGAATCCCGTGGCCGACCCGATAGAAAAACTCCGCTTCGGGACCGAGCTCCTGAAGCGCGGCTTCGCCCGGATGCAGCAGGGCGGGGTCATCATGGACGTCACGACCGCGGAGCAGGCGGCGATCGCCGAGGAAGCGGGCGCGGTCGCCGTGATGGCGCTCGAACGCGTCCCGGCGGACATTCGCGCGGCCGGCGGCGTGGCTCGGATGGCCGACCCCCAGCGGGTACGGGAGATCCGCGACCGCGTGAGCATCCCGGTCATGGCGAAGTGCCGGATCGGGCACACGGCGGAGGCCCGGATCCTGGAGACCCTGGGGGTCGACATGGTCGACGAGTCGGAGGTCCTCACGCCGGCGGACCCGTTCCGCCACGTCGACAAGAAGCAGTTCAAGGTGCCGTTCGTGTGCGGGGCCCGCAACCTGGGAGAGGCGCTCCGCCGGATCGAGGAAGGGGCGGCGATGATCCGAACGAAGGGCGAGGCAGGCACGGGCAACGTGATCGAGGCGGTCCGCCACATCCGCCAGATCTCGGGCGAGGTCGAGGAGATCAAGAAGCTCGCCAAGCGCGACCTCCCGACCTGGGCGAAGAACGAGCGGGTCTCCGAGGCGATCCTCCTCGAGGTACGCACTCTCGGCCGACTCCCTGTCGTGAACTTCGCGGCGGGGGGCATCGCGACCCCGGCCGATGCGGCCCTCTGCCGGATGCTCGGGGTCGACGGGGTGTTCGTCGGGAGCGGGATCTTCAAGGCCCAGCAGCCGATGAAGGTCGCGCGCGCAATCGTCGAGGCGTCCCTGCACTACGACGACCCGGAGGTCCTCGCCCGCGTCTCGACGGGCCTCGGGGAGCTGATGCACGGGACCGAGATCGCCGCGATACCTCCCGAATCGATGTTCCAGGTCCGGGAATCCGCGCCCATGACGGGCGATGCGAGCCGTCGGGACCCGGCCTCGGCGTGAACCCCTCCGCGGCGAGGACCGTCCGGCGGTGGCCGTAATACCGAGGGGGCCCTAACCCCGCCCGTGCGGATCGTCCAGGTCACGCCGTTCTTCCACCCGCACGCCGGGGGCGTGGAATCTCACGTCCGGAGCCTTGCGGGCGAGTTCGCCCGTGAGGGACACGAGGTCACGGTGGTCACGTCGCGCTACCGCCGCGACCTACCGGCCGAAGAGGAGGTCGACGGGTACCGGATCGTTCGCACCCGGACCCTCGGGGTGGTGCTCAACACCCCGCTCGACGTCGGAACGGGACGGGCGCTCCGGACGATCCCCGCCGACGTGATCCACCTCCACTACCCACCTCCGCTCACCTCGTTCTTCGCGACCCGGGCGCTGGGAGCATCGTCCGTCCCGGTCTGCCTGACCTACCACTGCGACCTCTACCTCTCGGGCCTCCTCGGCCGGGGCATCGCCGGCTTGTACCAGCGGACCCTCCTCCCTCCCACGCTCCGAAGGGTCCGGCGGATCGTCGTCCACACGCGAAGCTACGGAACGACCTCGGCCGTGCTGCGGGGACGCGACCTCGAGATCATCCCGTCGGTGGTCGACCTCGACCGGTTCCGGCCCGGGATCGAGGCGGGCGACCTGCGCCGCCACCTTCGGCTCGAGGGGAAGCGGGTGCTCGCGTTCACGGGGCGCCTCGTGCCCCACAAGGGCGTGGACGTCATCCTCCAAGCGCTCCGGGACCTCCCCTCCGACGTGGTCTTGATGGTGATCGGAGCCGGCCCGCGACTCCCCGACCTTATCGGCCTCGCCCGACGGATCGGCGTGGTCGACCGCGTCCGGTTCTGCCCGTCGGTCACGGACGATGACCTTCCCCGCTACCTCTCTCTCGCGGAGGTGTTCGTCTTCCCTTCGCAGAACCGGCTCGAGGGATTCGGGCTCGCGGTCGCCGAAGCGATGGCCTCGGGGCTGCCGGTGGTGATCGCGGACGTCCCGGGGGTTCGCGAGGTGATCGAGGACGGCAAGGAGGGGCTGCTCGCCGAGCCGCTCATCGCAACCGACCTGGCCCGGCAGGTGAGCCGGATCTTGGACGACCCCGCGCTGGCGCGGCAGATGGGCGCCGCCGCTCGACGGAGGGCCGAGACCCGCTACGGCCTTTCGACCGTGGCCCACGCACTCATCCGGATGTACGAAGGCCTAGGCGCAGCTGGTTGATCTGGACCTTCAGCCGAGACGCCTCGGCCGCCGCGGCGCGTCGCCAGTTCGGGCCGGCCGATGCATAGAGGATGCTGCGCGACGCGTTCACAAGGAGCGCCCGGCCGTGGGCGTCCGCACCCTCCCGGACCGTGGTGGCAAGCGACCCCCCCTGAGCCCCGATCCCGGGGACGAGGATCGGGATCCCATTCCCCAACGTCGCCCGCGCCGATCGAAGGCCTTCCGAGAACGTGGCGCCGATCACGACTCCGACGTTGCCGTGAGCGTGGGCAAGGCGGCGGACCTCCCCGACGACCGCAACCCAGAGCGGTCCGCGAGGGGTCGGGATCTCCTGGAAATCGCCCGAACCGGGGTTCGAAGAATGCGCCACCACGAACACTCCGTGCGCCGGCTCCTCAAGGAACGGGGTCAGGGTCTCCCAGCCGTTCCACGGCGTGACGGTCACGGCATCGAACCCGAACCCACGGAAGGCGCCGTCGCGGACCATCCTCATCGTGTTCGGAATGTCGTTCGCCTTGAGGTCGAGGATTCGTAGCCGCGTCGGACCGATCTTCTTCGTCAAACGCTGGAGCGCATGGAAGCCGGCAGGCCCGTACTGGAGGTACGAGCCGAGCTGCATCTTGTAGGCCGCCGCGTGGGGGTAGGTGGCCGTCACGATGCCGCCCAGGAACCGCTCGAGCTGTGCGGGCGCGGAGAGGCGGCGGAGCCCCCGTGGCACGAGCGCGGGGTCGGGGTCTAGGCCCACGCAGAGCAGCGAGTTCCGCTGCCGGAGGATCCGGTCGACCCGTTGGTTGAACTTGAGCGGCAAGGGTCGAGGTCAAAGGGGGCTCACCTAAGAACCTATCCGAAATAGATCCCGGGGCCCGGAGCGCCGCCGGCCCCGTTCCTGCGAGTCCCGGATTCGACCCCCACGAGACCGCGCCCTCGCCCTCGGGCCAGGCGATCCGCATCCTCCATCGACCATCTTCCAGAGGAGGGTTTTAACCGACCCGCCGTTTCCTCCGCTCGGACTGTCGATGGTCGCGGACGATTCCCCGCCCGTCATTCCCGAGGTGCGCCTTCGAGATCTCCGGCCGGGGGCGGGTCCGGTGGAGGTCATCGGCCGCATCGTCTCGATGGAACGGCGGGAGGTCACAAGGCGCTCCGACGGCAGCCGTCGACCGCTTGTTTCGGGCCAGCTCAGCGACGGGACCGCCAGCGTCCGGTTCACGTGGTGGGACCCGCCGCGCGAGGGGATCGAACGGGGCACGATCCTGCGCGCTGCCGGCGTCGAGGTGGGGGAGTTCCGGGGACGGCCCGAACTGACGTTCACGTGGAGAACGCGGATCGGTCCGGCGAGTCCCGCGGAGCTTCCGAAGGTCGACTCGGAGGAGATGCCGATGCGCACCGTCAGCGCGCTCCACCCCTCGGACGAGGGGTTCCGTCTTGAGGTTCGTGTCGCCCGCATCACGCAACGCAGCGTCACCGTCGGCGAGGAGCGACGGGTCGTTTTCGACGGGCTCGTCGGAGATCGGACCGGAGCCATCGCCCTCTCGGCGTGGAGCGACTTCGCCCTCCGGGCCGGCGAGACCGTCCGTGTGGCGGGCGGGTATGTTCGCGAGTTCCGGGGACGTCCGCAGCTGATCGTGGACGAGCGGACGACCGTGGCCCGCATCGCGGGCGGCACGCTGCCTGAGGCCGCCGAGATCCTTTGTGCGCCGTCCCGGTCGATCGCCGACCTGGAGGATGCGGGCGGCGGCGAGGTGGTCGCGATCGAGGGAATCGTGGTCGGTCTCCTGCCGCCGAGCGGCGTGGTCTTCCGCTGCCCGACCTGTCGCAGGGCCGTGACGAGCGGGATCTGCCGTGTCCACGGGCAGGTGGAAGGATACGCCGACCTCAGGGCCCGGATCGTGCTGGACGACGGGACGGGTTCCGTCACGGTCTCCGCTGGAAGGGAGGCGACCGAGGTGCTCTGGGGCGTGTCGCTCGAACAGGCGAAAAGCCGGCTCCGGGAACAGCCCGACCCTACCCTCCTCGAAGAGGAGCTCTTCGAGACCTTGCTTGGGCGGCGCCTACGGGTGAAGGGGAGCGCGACGAAGGACGATTTCGGGGTCACCGTCACGCCCGAGTCGATCGAGCGGGGCGATGTCGACCTCGACGCGGCCGCCGACGAGCTCGGCGCCCGCCTGCCTAGCGGGGGCTGATGGCGCTCCGAGAGACCGCGTGGCGGGTCACCGCTCGCGAGCTGGAGAGCTCTCTCGAGGAGGAACGCGGCGCCGGCGAGCGCGCCCCGACGTACCTCGTGAGCCCGTTCGGCGCACGGATGAGCCGGGTCCTCGTCACGGGGACGCTCTCCCCGGGGGAGCCGATCGGCCGGGACGAGCCGACCACCTTCTGGAGAGCGCGTCTCTCCGACCCCACGGGAGCCGTGGCCGTCACCGCCGGTAGCTTCCAGCCGCGGGCCATGGCCCAGCTGCGTTCGGCCACGGCGTCACGCCCAGCGATCGTGGTCGGCCGGGCTCACCTCTACCGAGGCAGGGACGGGGTCGCGAACGTGTCGGTCCGTGCGGAGGGTGTCCGTTCCGTAGGCGAGACCGAGGAGCGAGGCGTGCTCGCCGACATCGTTCGGCACACCCTCGATCGCCTCGACCTCCTGGAGCGACTCGAGAAGGATCCCGGCGTCTCGGAAGAGGCTCTCCGAGCGGAGGGCATCCCAGGCTCGTGGATACGGGCCGGCCGCGAAGGGCTGCGACGCTACCCGAACGTCGACCGCGCAGCGTTCCGTCGGGAGCTGCGATCGGCAGTGCGCCGCGTCGCCGGGGACAGCGGGCCCCAGGCGCCGGCGCCGTCGCCACCATCGACCGTGACTCGGACCCGAGCGCCTCCGGCACGACCCGCCAGCCGGCCTCCGACCGCCGCGGAGAGGGCGGAGGAGTCGCTCTTCCTGGACTTCGTTGACGAGATCTCCGAGGTGTCGGCGGACGGGTATGCGGACCTCAAGGAGGTGATCCTCCGGACGACCGAGCAGGGGCTTGGGTCCGTACGGGCGGAGGCCGCTCTCAATCGGCTCGAGGAGGAAGGGGTACTCGAGGAACCGATCGTGGGCAAGCTGCGGCGGACCTGACCCGAACGGACCCGGGTCTCGATCCCCTTCGAAGCCGGATTCCGCGACCGGATACCCCGCTTGTTCGACCGAAGGTTCTAAGAACCCAGCCTATTCTGGGGCCCCCGGTTACCAAACATGGCGTACCAGCAGTACGGGGCAGGGCCGGGCATGCCCACCATGGAGCCGCCCGAGGCGCAGTCGATCAAATCGATGTTGCACATCGTGCGGATCCTCGCGATCATCTTCGCGGTCCTTCTCTTCATCGGAGGAGTCATCTACGTAGCGATCGCCATCTGGCTTTTCGACACGTGCAGTAGCGTACTGGGATCGTACTGCGCCTCAAGTCTCGGCGTGGTCTTGATCTGGCCGATTCTCATCGTCATCTTCGGCGTAGTCGACTTCATCATCTACACTCAGATGAAGGAGATCGAGTCGCTGGTCAACGCTCACCAGTATGAGGCTGCCAAGTCGAAGACTCTGATGTGGATGATCATCGGCTTCTTCCTCGGCGGCATTCTTCTGGGAGTCATCCTCCTGATCGCGTACATCAAGTTCGACCCCCTGATCACCTGGCAGCGGAACAGCGCCGGCGGCGCCGCGACCTCTTGGCCGAGCCCGCCCATGGGCGGAGCCGTCCCGCCACCCCCGCCCGGATCGATGGGAACGCCCCCCCCACCTCCACCCCCGGCGGCCCCCGCGGCGGCGCCACCGTTCTGCGCGAGCTGCGGCAAGCCGACCACCTACCTAGCCCAGTACGGCCGGTACTACTGCGCGAGCTGCCAGAAGTACGTCTGAGCAGCCGGCACCACCAACGGCGTGAGCCGGGGCGCGACCCCGAAAGGTCCGTTCGCGTCGCGCCCCCGCAATCCCCGGAGGCTCGGGTCTTCACCCGATCGCGAACTTCCCGGGGTGACCGAAGTTCGATCTCCCGGCCCGACGTCGGTTGTTCGGCGCCCGAGGATATATATACGCGCCAGACTCGGAGACGCGGGGGAATGAGGAACACCTGTCTCTCCGAATCGATGACGAGACCAGCGAAGAGCTGACCCCCACTCCCTCGTTGATTCCGTAACCCATGGTCGATCGGTCCCCGTCCTTCGCTCTGATAGCCATCCTCACCATCGTTGCCGTAGTGGCGGCAGGAGTCGGCGCCGGACTCCTCTACGAGCTCAATCACCCGAAGGCGCCGTCCGGCCCCCCCACGGTCCAGGTCGGAGACAACGTCAGCGTGAACTACATCGGGCTCTTCGGAAGCGGGCCGGAACAGGGCCGAGTCTTCGACACGTCCATCAAGTCGGTCGCGGAGAACAACGCGACATGGCCCAAGTCACTCCAGTACACGCCCCGCAGCGCATCGGGGTACACCCCGCTACCGGTGCACGTGGGACCGAACACGCCCAGCGCGGGCTACACCGTCGGCAACGTCACGTACGGGGGCGTGGTCACGGGCTTCTGGCAGGGTCTTCTGGGCCTTGCGGGGAACCAGACCCGCTGGGCGACCGTCCCGCCAAACCTCGGCTACGGGCCGTTGGTCCAGAGCTGCGTGCGGACAGCCAACCTCACGCTCACGCTCCCTTCGGTCGTGAGTTACACGCCGGTCGAGTTCAACACGAGCTATCCCGGGGTGCTGGCCCAGTCGGGGGCGCGTTTCACGGACCCGACGTACTCGTGGCCCGATCTCGTGATCAGCGCGAACCCGAGCGCGATCGTCGTGGAGAACCTCCCGACGATCGGATGGACCTCCTCCCCGAACGGCTGGCCGGTGGTCGTGACGAACGTAACCCCCCTCACGATCACTCTCCACAACGAGCTCACCACCTCGGACGCAGGCCTCTTCCAGGGGCACGTCGCTACGACGAGCCAGGTCTGCTCTTCGTCGGCGTTCATCGTCTCCTCGGTCGATCTTCTGACCGGAACGTACTCCGAGAATTTCAACCGGGAAGTCGTCGGCCAGACGCTGATCTTCGTGGTGACGATCGTCGATATCCACGGGCCGTAGAGGGCCCGGCGGCGTTCAGCCGAGGGTTACCTTCCCGCGCTTCATCAGTTCCTCGAGGTTCGATTCCGCGACCGCCGTCGGGTCGCTCCGGCGTGGGGCGGGCCGTGGCCTCGAGTACTCCTGGAGGATCTTGCGGGCGTCCTCCCGTCGCGTCCGGGAACGTGCGAGGAGCTCGCGCCCCTCCTTCTCGACCTCGGCGATCTCCCGGGAGACGGTGTCGACCTGGGTCATCAGCTCCGCCCGCGCCCGACCGGCGGTCCGCATCTCGGCGACCATCGCACCGGCGGCTTCGAGCTTGGCGCGGATATCGACCATATGCTTGTCACGGTCGGTCCGGGCCTTCCCCATCTCCTCCACGAGCCGGTCGACCTCCAGTCGTGCCGCAGCGATCGCCTCCTCGGCTTCGCGGCGTTGCTTCTCGTGTTCGAGCGCGATCGCTTTCCGGGACTCGATGTGCTGGAGCTCCTTCGCCTTGGAGCGCAGTTCGGCGATCAGGGCGTTCTCGTCTTCGATGGGGACCGCCCGAGTCTGTTGCCGGAGCTCGAGCTCGGCGATCTCCCGCTTGAGCTGCTCTGGGTTCTGCCGCTCCCCGCGCTCGAAGGTGAGCACGAGCTCGCGGCGTCGGACGACCGACTCTTCGAGCTTTTGCCGGGCCCGCTCACAGCCTCCGCGGAGTTCGGAGAGGCGCTTGCCCAATTGCCCGAACTCGTCGTGGAGGCGTTCCACCTCCGCCTGAGGCACCTGGCGGCGGTTGTAGAGGTCCTTCTGCTTCGCGGACAGGGCGCGCACCTGGCCGATGAGGCCGTGCCGCTGGTCGAGGAGCGTGTTGAGGCGGTCCTCGAGCTGGCGGAGCCGGTCTCGTTCCTCCCGGTCCTCCCGCTGCCACTGCTCTGAGAGGAGCGCGCGCGACGGCACAGGCACACGAGGAGCGGAGGGTCTCAAAAGGCCTTCGAATCCGGGCCGGGCAGGGCCCGGCACCCAGACCCGGGCCCGCGGACGCGGCCCGGACGCCACCCCGGCTCAGTGCGGGCGGCCCCGCTTAGGGGGAGATCGCCTTCTGCGAACAGTTGGCTTCGTCCCGCCAGAGGCACCCCTTTCGAGGGGTCGGACGGCGGCGAACAACCCCCGCGCCCGATAGGGACCCGAGAACAGCGCCTTGACCCGAAACCCCGCGAGCCGGAACGGGGCCAGCATCTCCGAGGGCTCGAGGAGGCACATCCGGTGCGTCTCGGCGACGTGGCGGATCCTCCCTCCCGGCTCGGCCGCCAGGTACTGCATCTCGATCAGGGAGTCGTTGCCGTCCCGGCGCGCCACCGAAAGCCGGGCCAGCTTGGCGTCGTCCCCGTCGTAGGTTTGCAGGTGGATGGCCCCCGCCCGCCAGCGGGACGAGCGGACCCAGCCCTCCACGAGGGCCACCCCGCCGGGTTCGAGATGGCGATAGAAATTCGCGGCCGCAGCCTCGCGCTCTTCGCGTCGCTGAAGGTACGCGAACGCGCTGAAGAGGCAGACCACAACATCGAACGACCGGCGCGCGTCGAACCGGGCCATATCGCCGCGGACGAGCGGAACGCCTGGGCCCAGCCGCCTCCGCGCGATCCTCAGCATTTCCGGGCTCCGGTCCACACCCGCGACGTCGAGCGAGCGTCGGAACACGGCGAGATGTCGCCCGGTGCCGCAGCCGACGTCCAGCAGTGAGCGGGGCGCCCTCCCCATCTCGCGACGCGCGACGCTAAGGACCCAAGCAGCCTCTCGGGAGTAATCTTTCGTCCCGTACACCCGGTCGTAGAATTCTGCCAGGGTCGAGTAGATCGCCTCGGGCACGATTGCCGCTGAGGGCGCCCGGCCGTATGAACGTGAGGCAGGCCGGGGCCGGTCGAAGGGCGGTGCCGACCCTGAAGGGCCCGGGGGCTGCCCCCGATCGCCACCGACGACGCGTCGAGGGATCGCCTACGGCCGGCCACGTTGGTGCGCCGTCGAGTTGCGGCGCGCGCGGCGTGTACCCGAGGGTTCCGTCGCGAATCGCTGGGCCGCAAACAACGCGGCGGGCACCGCCGCGTCGATGTTGAACACCGCGATCGGGGCACACGACTGGAGCATCGCATTCAGCGCCGCATGGCCCCGGCCGCCCCGACCGTACCCGATCGACGTAGGGATTCCGACCACGGGGGCCCGCACGAGACCCGCGACCACGGTAGGCAGCGCCCCTTCCCGGCCCGCGAAGACAAGGTACATCTCGGGCTTGCGTGGCTCGAGTCGTCTCAGAGCGCGGAGCAGCCGATGCAATCCGGCCACCCCCACGTCGAAGGCGCAGGCGACACGGATGCCCAGCTCCACCAGAACGGCCTCCGCCTCCCTCGCGACCGCGACATCGCTTGTTCCGGCCGCAAGGATCGCGACCGTTCCGTTGCGGTAGGAGCCACCCAACAGCCCCGGGATCCGGAGGATGCGGCCCCCCGCGAGCGATCGAGTCCGGAGATCGGAGTTCGCAGCGCCTCGGAGCGCCCGGCGTTGAGCGGCTGACGGGCGTGAGACCAGGGCGCCCAGCCCGCGAGCCCGGACCGATCTTAGGATCCCGACAAGTTGTTCTACGCTCTTGCCCTCGCCGAGGATCACTTCGGGCACGCCCGTCCGGCGTAGGCGGTCGTGGTCGATGCGAGCGTAGTCGTCAACCACGATCTCGCCCGAGCCTGAGGTGCCGGTCCCCCTCTTGCCCGAAGCGCGCACGCCGAGTCGACCGGCTTTGAAACTTAACTTCCGCCGTCAGCCATCGACCGTTTCTTGCGCGACGGTTTTGCTTTCGAGGGAGACCTGTCGAGTGCGGGGCTTTCCCCGGCGGCCGGAGGCAGGGGCCGCGCTCGGGCAAGGATCGCCTCGACCACTTCGGACTTCGCGTCGGCGTAGTTCTGAACGAATTTCCAGTCCTTGGCCGCGAGTTCCCTCTTGGTCTGTGCGTAGAGCTCGCGATCGGCCACGTTCGCCCGCAGCCTATCCCGGAAGGCGAGGTTCCTCTCGATCTCAACGGAACCGGTCGAGAATACGTGGATGTTGACGTTGGTGTCCGGCCCTTTGAAGAGGCGGTGCTGGTGCCAGTCGGGCTCCCGGATCCGGATCACGTACCCCGCCGCCTCGAGTGCCGGCACAAAGGTGGCCTCGTCGGAAGAGTCGGCCACTACCAGGAGGATGTCAATGATCGGCTTTGCAACGAGTCCGGGGACCGAGGTCGAGCCGATGTGCTCGATCTGGAGCGCACGTCGCCCGAGGGCTGACGTGATCCGTCGAGCCTCGCGAGCGAATTGCTCCGGCCATAACGGGTCGTATTCCACGAGCTGGACCGGGCCATCAAGGCGCACGGGTTCGCCGACGGTCGCCTTCCGAATCTCTTCCTCGGTAAGCGGCTCGAGGGCTGAGTCCGGCATCGCTTTCTGTCCGACGTCCTCGAGATGGAATCCGACCTTTACGTTTCCCGCGGCAAGCTACCAATCCCCACCCAAGCCGTGATATAGCGCGGGCCGGTGGCACGCCGCCTTCCTCGGAATGCCCGATTTCTCCCTCTCACCCGAGCACGAAAGCCTCCGGGATATGGCCCGGAAATTCGCGCGGAGCGAGATGGCGCCGCACGCTGCGGAGTGCGACCGGACCGCACGGTTTCCCGAGGAGATCTATCGCAAGGCCCACGCCCTCGGTCTGATGAATCTCAACGTCCCGGGCGAACTTGGCGGAAGTGGCCTTTCGGTGTTCGAGCAATGCCTGATCGTCGAGGAGCTCGCCTACGCCTGCGGCGGGATGACCACGTCGATCATCGCCAACTGCCTCGCGCTCGAACCGATCCTGTTGGGGGGGACGCCCGAGCAGAAGCAGCGGTACCTCCAGCCGTTCTGTGCGGATTACCACCTCGCTTCCTTCTGCCTGACGGAACCCGCGGGAGGGAGCGACGCCGGCGCTTTGCGCACCCGCGCCCGGCGGGAGGGAGAAGAGTACGTGCTGGACGGGGAGAAGTGCTTCATCACCAACGCGCCGCACGCCTCGCTGTACACCGTATTCGCGATGGTGAACCCCGAGCTTCGCCACAAAGGCATCTCCGCCTTCGTGGTCCCTCGCTCGGCCAAGGGACTCGTCCCCGGAAAGGACGAGGAGAAGATGGGCCACCGGGCGTCCTCGACATCGAGCGTCCGTTTCGAGGGCGTGCGCGTCCCGGTCTCGGACCGGCTCGGCGCGGAGGGGGAGGGATTTTCCATCGCGATGCGAACCTTAGACCAGACGCGGACTCCGATCGGGGCCCTCGCGACGGGGATCGCCCAGGCGGCGCTCGACCACGCCGCGCGTTACTCCCTGAAACGCGAGACGTTCGGCAAGCTGATCTCCGAGCACCAGGCGATCCAGATCAAGCTCGCGAACATGGCCCAGGCCGTGCATGCGGCTCGTCTTCTGACCTGGCACGCGGCATGGACGATCGATCGCGGACATAAGGGCACCCTCGAGTCGTCGATCGCGAAGTGCTTCGCGTCCGACGCGGCCCTCCACGTAGCCGACGAGGCGATCCAGACGTTCGGAGGATACGGTTACATGAAGGAGTACCCGGTCGAGAAGCTACTCAGGGACGCCAAGCTCACACAGATCTACGAAGGTGCGAACGAGATCCAGCGGACCGTGATCGCACGCGAACTGCTGCGCGGCTACTCCTAGGGGCGACCGCGCGTGGAGATCGTCGTCTGCCTCAAGCCGGTCCCGGACGCGGAGACCCGACTGCGGCCGTTGGCCGACGGGTCGGGGCTCGACCCCGAGGGCGTAAAGTTCGTCCTCGCAGGCTACGACGAGTCGGCCGTAGAACAGGCTCTGCTGCTCAAGGAGGCCAACGCCGGCTCGAAAGTGCACGCCGTCTCGTTCGGGTCCTCCCGATGGACCGAGGAGGTCCTTCGCGCGGCGATTGCGCTGGGCTGCGACACAGCCACGGCCGTTGAGCGTTCCGCCGGGACACCGGAGGACCCGCTCGCGACTGCGGCGGCACTCCGAAATGCGATCGAGGCGCTACCGCACGACCTCGTGCTCCTCGGAAAGCAGGCTGGAGACGACGAGGAAGGGCTCGTACCCGGTGCCCTCGCCGAGATGCTGGGCCTCCCCCATTTTGGCTTCGTGGTGGACCTGCGCTGGGACCCGGCCTCGCAACGCCTGAAGTTCGGCCGGTCGGCGGAAGCCGGACAGGAAACCTGGGAATCGCCTCTCCCGTGCGTGATCGCCCTCCAGCAGGCCTGGAACGACCCTCGCACGGCGAAGCTTCCGGCGATCCTCAAGTCACGCAGGGCGCTACTCGGGAAAGCGAATCCTCCCACACCTACGGCTGACCACGGCCGGAGCGAGCTCGAACGGTTCGCGCTACCACCCCCCCGCACCGGAGCCCGTATGATCGAGTACCGGACCCCCGCGGAGGCCGCCGAGAAGCTCGTTCGCATCCTCAAGGAAGAGGCGAAGGTGTTCCCGTGACGCCGAACCTGCTCGTCGTAGGAGAGACTGCCGGGGCCACCCTCTCCGCGGCGACCGCCGAGGCCGTGGGAGTCGCTCGATCCCTCGCCGGACCGAGCGGGACGGTCGTTGGGTTTGTTGCCGGCCCGGGGGCGGCCTCGGCCGCGCCCGCGTTCGGCGCCTACGGGGTGACACGGGTGTTACGCGTGGAGGACCCGAGGCTCGAGACCGCGCCGGTGGCCGCCCAGACCCGGTACGTCGCGTCGGCCGCGAACGCGGTCGGGGCGAACGTGGTCCTCCTAGGCGGCACGACGTTCGGTCGTGACCTGGTCGGCCGGGTCGCGGTGGCCCTCAACGCAAGCGCCGCCAACGGCGTCACCGAGCTCGAATGGGTCGACGAGACCCTCCGCATCCGTCGGCCGGTCTTCGGGGGACGGGCGACCGAGACCCGTCGTCTCCGGGGCGGACGATGCGTCGTCTCCGTGCGCCCCCATGCGTTCCCAATCCCCAACGGACCGGCCGTGACGAGCGCGGTCGAGGCCGTTCCAGCCGCCGACGTCCCTCCCGGTCTTCTCGCTGCGAAGCGCACGACCATAGAATCGGCCTCCGGCGGCAGCGGGCCATCCCTGGGAGACGCGTCGATCGTGGTCTCCGGGGGCCGTGGCGTGCGAGCGCCGGAGAACTTCCGGCTGGTCGACGACCTGGCGGCCTCCCTCGGGGCGGCGGTCGGGGCCTCTCGCGCCGTGACGGACGCCGGGTGGCGCCCGTCGTCCCTCCAGGTCGGCCAGACGGGCCGGTCGGTCTCCCCGCAGCTCTACATCGCCGTGGGGATCTCGGGGGCGATCCAGCACCTCGTGGGCATGATGAGCTCGCGCGTGATCGTTGCGATCAACAACGACGCCTCTGCGTCCATCTTCCGGGTGGCGGACTACGGCATCGTGGGGGACCTGTTCGAGATCGTCCCCGCCCTGACCGCGGAGATCCGCCGCGTCCGGGGGATCTGACGGTCCGTCAGAGGTCGCGCGCGACCGCGACCGCGTCGCGCACGAGCGCGGTCGTGGAGAGCCCGGCGGCGCGCTGCGCCGTACGGAGGAGCCGGCGCATGTGCTGCTTCGGCTCGCCGGTACCGCTCATCATCGCGTGGAACATCTGCGTCGCGAACCGCGGGTAGGCAGTGTAGATGCGAGCGTTCCACTTCACGCGGTCCATGCCGGCGAAGTCCCGGAAATCGGCGAGAATGCCGGTGGACGCCAGCCTACGGTCGTATTCCGCCAGCCTCGCGCGGGACGCATCGCCCGCGGCCTTGGCGGCGAGGGCCGTCTCTGCCGCCTCGAGACCGCTGCGTATGGCGTAGTTCATTCCCTGGATCACGATACCGTTCGAGAAGGTGAACCCGGCCGCGTCCCCCGCCACCATCCACCCGTCGCCGTGGAAAGCGCTGGGCCGGCTCGCCCAGCCCGAAGTGATGAGCTTCGCGCCGTACTCGACGAGTTCTGCGCCACGCAGGCGACGCTGGATCGTGGGATGTTGCTTGTACCGCTCGATCAGGTCGTGCGCGTAGACGCCCTTACCGAAGAGCGACGCCATGTTCACGATGAGCCCGATCGAAAGCGTGTCGCGGTTCGTGTACAGGAAGCCCCCCGCCATAACGCCCGGCGGGAAGATCCCCGTCACCCACTCCTCGGCATGACCCTCGCCCGGACCAAGCTGGAACCGCTCCTCGAGGACCGACGGGTCGAGCCGGTAGACCTCCTTGATCCCGAGCTCGGTCGCCTCGCTCGAAAGCCGGGTCTCGGGTCGTATCGGGGTCCCCAACGAAAGCCGCGAGTTGGTCCCGTCGGCCAGGATGGTGACCGGCGCGGTCATCTTCTCCCCACCTTGTACGACCCCGTGCACCCGCGAGCCCTCCCACAGGAGGGAGTCGACGGGAACCGAGGCGACCACGGTCGCCCCGGCCTCCTCGGCCTTCTTCGCGAGCCAGGCGTCCGTCCGTGCCCGGAGGACCGTATGGACGACGTACGGCTCCTTGCGCCACGCGCCGTCCTCGAAATCGAACGCGACGGAGTCCTCTGGGGTCAGGAAGCCGAACCGCTTGCGAACCACGTGCCGCTCGAGCGGCATCTCGGTCTGCCAGTTCGGAAGGATCGGGTCGAGGTCGCGGCCCCAGAGCACGCCGCCCGAGAGGTTCTTCGCCCCGGGCTCGGCGCCCCGTTCAAGGAGGAGAACGTTCGCTCCGCCCTGGGCCAGTCGGATCGCCGCGGAGCTGCCGGCCATCCCGGCTCCGACCACGATGACGTCGAACTCGTCCGCCATGGCCGGGCCGGCGACGGCGGAGAGGCGATTTAACGTGCGTTGCCCGGCGAGCCCCGAGGGTCCCGGCCACCTCTAACCCGCGAAATCGGCGTCAGCGCGGCGGCGGCCGGTTCGAAGGGTCGAGCGATTCCGCGACGTTCTCGAGGCGCCGCTGGAACAGGAACGGTTGGGGGATTCCCTTCCAGTCCTCGTTCCCGATGGCCGCGCCCCCCTCCGAGCTCACCCGCAGGGTACCGTACCGGAGGAGACGCTGCCCGAACGACTGGTGCACGTCCACGCCGCGGACCTGCGATACCGGGATCTGGTCGAAGTTGCGCCCGAGAATCCCCTTCTGGATGATCACGCGGTGGGACGTGACGGCGTAGACCGTGCTGATCCATCGGAGGTAGCGGACCACGAGCCAAAGGAGACCGGCGATCAGAAGGAGCGTGAAGAACGCCGCGAAGGCGAGCCGGATCGTGGAGGCCGATACGTGCACGTCCTTTCCGAGCGTGGTCAGGGCGCTCCAGTACGTGTGCGTGAACGTCCAGCCCATGCTCGCACCCCAGCCGAGGTAGGTCAGCGCCGCGGCCACCAGCAGGAAAACGACGGGTCCGGGGAAGTAGTACCACTTGGTCCCGCGGGTTTCCTCGATCAGGACCTCCTGGTCGCCAAGGTACGTGGCCTTCAGGTGCTTGGGCATGACCTTCGGGGTTTGCGGGACGGACATCGGCCGGCGACCGCCGGGCCGAGAGATAAATGCTCGCAGCCAGAGACATGGCCCGCCCGTCGCTTATATCAGGGGACCGTTGCCCAAGGCGGATGGGCGTCACGGACTGCCACGTCCACATCAACCCGCTCTGGGAGATGCACCCGGACGCGCTCGCCCTGGTCGGCCACATCGACCCCGAGAAGGCGCGGATGGTGAAGGAGCCGAGGCGGTTTCTCGAGTACCTCGACCGATCCGGCGTCGAACGCGCGGTGCTCGTGAACTACGTGGCTCAGGAAGTGATCGGGTACACCGAGGCGGCGAACACGTTCGTCAGCCAGTTCTCTCGCGAGGACCCCGACCGCCTGATCGCGGCCGGGGGGATTCGGCCGGACCACCCCGACCCGGACGGCGAGATCCGTCGCCTGGTCCACGACCTCGGCATCCGCGCCCTCAAGCTGCACCCGGCGCACCAGCTGTTCGCCCCGAACGCCTACGTCGAAGGGAAGTTGACCGGGCTGAAGGCCATCTACCGGGCCTGCGAGCGGGAGAAGGTCCCGGTGATCTTCCACACGGGTACGTCGGTCTTTCCGCGGGCCCGCAATCGGTTCGCGGACCCGATGCTCGTGGAGGACGTGGCGGTCGACTTTCCGGACCTCACCATCGTGCTTGCGCACGGGGGCCGCCCGATCTGGACCTCCACGGCGGTCTTCCTCGCCCGCCGGTTCCCCAACGTCTGGCTCGAGGTCTCCGGCATACCTCCCACCCGCCTCCTCGAGTACTTTCCGAACCTCGACCGCATCGCCGGGAAGGTCCTGTTCGGCACGGACTGGCCGGGCCCCGGGGTGAAAGATATCGGCGGGAACTTGGAGGCGTTCCGGGCGCTCCCCCTGCCAGCGGACGACCAGCGACGGATCCTCGAAGAGAACCCGCTCCGGGTCTTCCCTCGCCGGGGGCCCAACTGAAATACTGTCCTCGAATCATAACACCGTGCCCGAACCCCCCGAGCCCGTCGCGGAACCTCCGGTCCCTCCGGTCGTGGAAGAGGGGCCCCCGACGGTCGAGGTCCTCGAGGGCGGGGAGGATGTAGGTCGGTTGCCGCTCCCGCGACGCCCCCGCGGAGAAGTGTTCGGAATCGCGAGTCAGCTGCTCGGTGCCGCCCGGATCCGCGTGATGTGCGAAGACAACATCTCGCGGATGGGACGGATCACGGGGAAGATGAAGAAAAAGATGTGGATCCGCGCCGGCGATCTTCTCATCCTTCGCCCTTGGGGATTCCAGGAGGGCAAGGCCGACATCCTGTTCCGCTATAGCCGGACCCAGGCCCAGTTCCTCGCCCGGCGCAACCTGCTCCCTTCCTCGATGAACCTGTTCTCGGTGCCCGACGCACCCGCCGAAGGGACCCCGGCCCCGTAGGCCCCACGATGTGGGCCGCCTCCCCCCGACCGCTCTCCTCCGAGGAGATGGCGGTCGCCGAGCAGAACGCGGTGGCGCTCGGCGTCTCGCTCGACAACCTGATGGAGAACGCGGGTCGCGCGGTCGCCGAAGAGGCAACCCGTCGCCTTCCCCCGCCTCCCGCGCGTGTCGCAGTGGTGGCGTCCACGGGTAACAACGGCGGGGACGGCGCCTGCTGCGCCCATTACCTGCACCAGTGGGGCTTCTCCCCGGAGGTCTGGATCGTCCGTCCCCTCGCCGAGGTCCGGTCCCGAGCCGCCCGCCGATGCTTCGAGCGGATCGAGCATACGGTCCCCATCCACCCGAGGGCGCCTCGACCCGACGAGCTGGCCACGATGCCGCTCGTCATCGATGCGTTGCTCGGGACGGGCCAGACCGCACCGTTGCGAAGGCCGATCCAAGATGCGGTGGACGCCATCCGACAGTGTGGAGCCCCGGTCCTTTCGGTCGACCTCCCGACAGGAACCGGAGCGCCCGATGGCGTCCACCCGACGACCACCGTGGCGCTGACGGTACCGAAGCAGGAGATGGACCCCCGAACGGCGGGAGAGGTCGTCGTCCGGGACATCGGGATTCCGCCGGACGCGTGGCGGAGGACCGGGCCGGGAGAGTTCGTCTTGTTCCGGATCCCGCCCACGCGTTCGGGACGAGGCCGCACCGCGCGATTGATCATCATCGGCGGGGGGCCCTACGCGGGCGCCCCCGCGCTCGCCGGGCTCGCCGCACTTCGGTCGGGGGTCGAGCGGGCGACGGTGCTCGCGCCCGGCGGAGCGGCGGAGAAGGTCCAGGGATTCTCCCCCACCCTCGTAGTGCATGCCTTCGGGCAGGAGCGGTTCCGGCCGACCGACGTTCCCGAGATCCTGGATTTCGTCCGCGCCAGCCCCCCGAATGCGATCGCGATCGGCATGGGCGCCGGCGCCCATCCCGAGACGTTGGAGGCGCTCGGCACGATCGAACGGGCCCTCGCGGGGACCATCCCGATGCTCGTCGACGCGGACGGACTGGCGGCCATTCCCTCGCCATCGGAGATCCAGTCGAAGGGTTCGGAGCCGGTGGTCGCCACCCCGAACTCGGGCGAGTTCGCTCGCTTGTTCTCCGACGCCGCGTCGCTCACCCCTGCGACGCGTGCGGCCGCGGTCGGCCGGGTAGCGAAGGAGCGGCGCCTGTTCCTGGTCGCGAAGGGGGAGCCGGACATACTCTCGGACGGGGAGATGACCGTGGAGAACCTCCACCACCACCCGGCGATGACCGTCGCGGGGACGGGGGATGTTCTCGCCGGGGTCCTCGCGGGCCAGCTCGCCCAGGGCCTGGGCCCTCTGGCGGCGGCCCGGCTCGCGACCTACTGGGTCGGTGAGGCCGGGATCGTCGGGGCCTCCCGTCGGAGCTTCGGACTCATCGCGACCGACGTGATCGAGGAGCTCCCGGCGGCGTTGGCTGCGGGGCTCGCCCGAACCCGTCGCGGCGAGTGACGCCCGGTCAGGCGTACCGGACCCGCCCTCGGATCTGGCGGGCGCGGGCCCGGACGTCCTTCGCGCCCCCCGGATTCCCCACGGTGTATCCCTCGTAGAAGGCGCGGACGAGCGCGACCGCGCGCGCGGACAGGGCCTTGAGGTCCTCCTCGACGAGATGGAGATCGATCCCCAACTCCTCGACGCCCGGGTTCCGGCTTCCCATCGAGAGGTCCAGGAACGCGGGCGACCCCTCCGGTCCGTCGGGGAAGATCACGTTCGAGCTGGTGAGGTCCCCGTGGGAGATCCCACCGGCGTGAAGGCGCCCGAGCGACTCGCCCAACGACTGGACGGCCCGGACGACCCGGGTGGGGTCGATCGCGGGATCCTCGAGGATCTGCTTGAGGGTCGAACCCGGGAGCTCCTCGAGGATGATCCGGTGGCGGGGGAGGTCGACGTCGTAGATGATCGGCGTCCGGACGCCGAGGCGCCGCGCGTCCACCAACAGGCGGACCTCGGTCCGCGTCCGGTCCCGACGGAGGCGGTCGTCCAGGGCCTTCGGTCGGTAGGCCTTCGTCTCCCGCTCCTTCAGTAGAGCGGGGAATCCCCACCAGTCCACGGCCTTCAGCGAGGCCTCCGCTCCCCGGGAGACCGTGCGTCCGGTTTGCTCCTCGTCGGCCATGCTCTCGGGGCGTCTACCGGCCCTTACGGGAAGCGACCACCCGGACGATCGCCTCGCGCGCCAGTCTCGCGGCCAGAACGCTGGTGTTGCCCTGGTCGTAGGGGGGGCTCACTTCCATGATGTCGAGCCCCACGAGCCGGGGCGCAGCCTCGTCGATGATGAACTTCACGTCCCGCGGGGTCAGGCCGAACGGTTCCGGGGTCCCGGTCGCGCCCGCGTACGCCGGGTCGATCGCGTCGATGTCCAGGGAGATGTAGAGTCGCTCGGTCTTCAGCATCCCGAGCGCCTTGGAGAGCGAGGACTTGATCCCGTCCCGGGCGATCTCGTGGGCGCTCACGGTTTGCATGCCGATCGATTTGTTGTCGTCCGTTTCTTCGCGCGAGACCGACCGGACCCCGAGGACCACGATGTTCCGGGCCCCCACTTTCTCGAGCATCCGGCGGGAAGAGCAGGCGTGGCTCCGACCGTCCCCGAGGTAGCTCGACCGGAAGTCGAGATGGGCATCCAGGTACAGGACCCCGAGGCTGGGACCGCCTTTCGGATACGCCTCGACGCACGGGGGCGCGCACGCGTGGTCCCCGCCCAGAACGATCGGGATCTTCCGGTCCGCGTAGACCTTCGCGATCTCCCCCCGAACCGACTCGACCATGTCCGCCGCGCTACCGAACTCCTCGGTGTTGCCGAGGTCGTGGACGGGTACCTCCGAGAGGTCTATCCCGGTCTCGAGGTCGTAGGATTCGAAGTTCCACGAATGCTGGCGGATCGAATCGGGGCCGAACCTCGCGCCCGGCCGGAACGACGTGGTCCGGTCGAACGGCACCCCGAGGAGGACGAACTCCGCCGCCTCATAGCTGGATCCGGCGTCGGCGAACGTGGTGGGACGCGGCACGTCGCGGGGACGGGTCCCTCGCTATAAGAGGGTGCCCGAATCGGGTCCCTCAGCTCGCCGACAGCGGGGCGTCCGGCCGGCGGAGCCGGGCGCGGATCCCCATCTCGCCGTAAAGGAACTCCATCACGACCAGGGAGATGGCCGTCGTCGCGATGGCCATCACGAAGAGGCCCGTGAAGCCGGCCAGTGCGATCGCCACCGCCCCGACCAGGGGACCGACGCTCCACAGGGTGGAATTGATCAGCGTGAACATGCCGAGATACTCGGCACGCTGGCTCGGGGGCGCCATGCGCGCCACCCAGGCCTGCATCCCGGTGCCGACCATCGCGAGCCCGCCGTTCCGGACGGCCTGGGCCGGCACCGTCTGCTCCCAGGTGGAGGCCGTCATGAAGATCCCGAACGAGGCGAGGGTAAGCAGGGTGCCGTACCAGATCCCCCGGATCTCTCCGCTGCGGTCGATCCATCGCCCGAGGGGGACGGAGACGAGGGCTCCGGTAAGCAGGCCCGCGATCGCCACGATTCCGACCTCGAAGTTGTTCGCCCCCAGGCTCGCGGCGAGGTACCCGTAGAAGGTGGCGACCGCGCCGCTGCCAATCGCCCGGATCGAGACCGCGAACGAGAACGTGATCACTGGCTTCATCTCGCGGAGTGGCCGGCGCGCGTGGACAGGGGCGGCCAGCCGGACCTCCGGCACCACGAAGATCACGACCGTGAGAGTCCCCACCATCACGGCGACGACGAACGGGAACAGCGCTCCGAGCCCGTAGACGAACGTCACGTATCCGGCGAGCAGGAACCCCACGACCCCGCCGGCGCTCGAGGTGGCGTTCAGGAGCCCGTAGCCGAATCCACGTTCGCCGGTGTGCGTGACGTCGGCCACGTACGCCGTGTAGGCCGGGCCCCCGATCGCGAGCGCCAGTTCGGCCGCGATGAAGAGCGCCCCCGCGAGCAGGTACCCCGGCGCGAAGACGATCGACAGGAACAACGGGAAGGCGATCGCTTCGCCCGCGATCAGGAACGGTCTGCGACGCCGCGCCCGGTCGGAAAGGCGACCGACGAGTGGTCCGATCAGGCTCGCGGGAACGTAGGCGAGCGAAAGGATTGCGAGCGCGATCGGAAGGGAGGCGCCCTTTTCCTCGACCAGGTAGAGGGGGAGGAAGACGATGAACAGCCCCCCGCGATTGCTCGCGAGAAGGGAGTACAGCGAAAGCGACAGGAGCTCCCGTCGTGCCACGGACGCGCCAACCGCTCGGGCTTACTTACCGCCCGCGCCACCTTAGCCGGCTTCGGCGGGAGGTTCTCTTAAGAGCCGGCCCGGACCTCTCCGCGAAGAGGGGCTACGATGGCCGCGAGCGACCTTGTCGTGGAGAAAAGCGAGGAGGACGGAGTTCGCATCCTATTCCTCAAGAACCCTCCCGTCAACGCCCTCTCCACGGGGCTCCTTGCCCAACTTGACGCGCGCGTCACGGCGCTCTCGCAGGACCTGGCGGTGCGCGCCATCATCCTCGCGGGTGACGGACAGTACTTCAGCGCCGGGGCCGACCTCAAGGAGATGGCCTCGCTCGACCTCGCCAAGGCCCCCGAGGTCGTCCGAAAGGGACACGAGATCCTACGGCGGATCGAGGCGCTCGGGCCCCCGGTGATCGCTTCGGTGCACGGCCTCGCGCTCGGGGGCGGCCTCGAGCTCGCCCTCGCCTGCGACCTCCGGGTGGCCGGTGAATCCACGAAGTTCGGAGCGCCGGAAGTGACGTACGGCCTGATGCCCGCCTACGGCGGCACCCAGCGACTCCCTCGGGTCGTAGGCGTTGCAAAGGCGAAGGAGCTCGTTTTCACTGGGACGCTCGTCTCCGCCGCGGAGGCGCTCCGCATCGGTCTGGTGAACAAGGTCGTTCCCGCCGGGCAGGAGCTCCGGGCGGCGAGGGACCTCGCTCACACGATCGGCCAGAGGGCCCCGAAGGCGGTCCGCGCGGCGAAGCGCGCGATCTCGGCTAGCCCCGGGCTCGACCTGACGGAGGGACTCACGCTCGAGGCGAAGCTGTTCGAGACGGAGGTCCTTCCGACCGAGGACCTCGCAGAAGGGATCGCCGCCTTCGCGGAGCATCGCCCGCCGAAGTTCCGTGGGGAGTGACCGTGACGTTCGACTTCACCTTCTCGTCCGCCGAAGATGCCTTCCGGGCCGCCGTCCGCGCCTTCCTCGAGAAGGAGGTCGTCCCGATCGTGGCGGCGATGGACGAGAGCGAGGAGTTCCCCGAGGCGACCGTCGGCAAGATGCAGGAATCAGGGTTCTTCGGCGTCCCGGTGCCGGAGGAGTACGGCGGCCTGGGCCTCGGGAAGGTTGGCTACTGCATCCTCCTCGAGGAGGTCGGGAAGGTCGACGCGTCCCACGCGACGATCCTCGGGGCCCACACGTCGCTCGGCACGACCCCGCTGCTCTACTACGGCACCGAGGAACAGAAGCAGAGATGGCTCGTCCCCGCGGCAAAGGGGGAGAAGCTGCTCGCGTTCAGCCTCACCGAGGCCGGCTCGGGGAGCGACTCGGGTTCCGTGCACACCGCGGCCGAACACAAAGGCGACGGCTGGGTCGTGACCGGGAGTAAGATCTACGTGTCGAACGGCCGAGAGGCCGACACGGTCGTCCTCATGGCCGCGACCAATCCGAAGCTGGGGCCGAACGGGGGCGTGACCGCCTTCCTGGTCGACACGGACCTGCCCGGGTTCAAGGTCGGCCGGTGTGAGAAGAAGATGGGGTTGCACGGCACGTCGACCGCCGAACTGATCCTCGACCACGTGGAGCTCGGTCCCGACCGTGTCCTCGGCGGAGTCGGCCGTGGGTTCCTGGTCGCGATGACCGCGCTCGACGTGGGCCGGGTCTCGCTGGGCGCCGCGTCCCTAGGGGGGATGCAGGCCGCCACGGCATCCGCGCTCGACTTCGCCCAGCACCGGACCCAGTTCGGCCATCCGATCTCGGAGTACGAGGCGATCCAGTTCAAGCTCGCGGACATGGCGATGAAGGTCCACGCGCTACGACTGATGGTCTACCACGCGGCCGCGCGTCAGGACCGCATGGGCAGCGACCCGTCCCGCTGGGGGCGCCTCGAGCGGCAGGTCAAGACCCGCGAGGCGGCGACGGTGAAGTGTCTCGCCTCCGAATGGGCGAGCGAGGTCATCGACGAGGCCCTGCAGATCCACGGGGGTCTCGGCTACATCCGCGGAACGCCGATCGAGAGGGCGTACCGAGACGCTCGGATCAGTGAGATCTTCGAAGGAACGAACGAGATCCAACGCCTCGTCGTCGCCCGCGACCTCCTCGACCGCGGCCTCTGAACCGACGCGCCCCTGGGACTTCTCCGGCCGGCCCGCTCGCCCACCCGCGGGTCACGCGGGCGGCTTGGGTGGCCCGGCCGAACCGGGAGAGTCGACGTCACCGCGCAGGACGCGGCGGAGGACCTTCTGCACGCCGCTCCGGGGCAGCGCTTCCCGGAACTCGATCGACCGCGGGGCCTTGTAGTGGGCGATCTTTGAGCGGACGAACGCGATCAGTTCGTCCGCCTGCACGGAGGCCCCGGGCTTCCGGACGACGAACCCCTTGGGCACCTCTCCGTGGGCTTCGTCCGGAACCCCCACGACCGCGGCATCCGCCACGGCGGGGTGTTCGAACAGGACCTCCTCGACCTCCCGAGGATAGACCTTCAGGCCGCTGACGTTGATCATGTCCTTCTTGCGGTCCACGATGTAGGCGTAGCCGTCAGTGTCGATGCGAGCCAGGTCGCCGGTCCGGAGCCACCCGTCCTGCAGGACGCCGGCCGTTTCCTCCGGCTGGCGGTAGTATCCCAGCATCACCTGAGGCCCCCGGACCGCGAGCTCGCCGACCTCGCCTATGGCCAGCGACCGCCTACCGTCCCACGGGTCTACGATCCGTTGGTCCGTGTCCGGCAGCGGAAGTCCGATCGAGCCCGGTCTCCTCTCGCCCTCGGTAGGGTTGGCGTGGGTTACGGGAGAGGCCTCGGTCAGGCCGTATCCTTCGAGGAGGCGACCTCCCGTCGCCGCCTCGAATCGTCTCTGCACTTCCGCGGGCAGCGATGCGGAGCCGCTGAGGCAGAACTTGATCGAACGGATGTCGTGGCGATCGAGGTCCGTCCGATGGACGAACGCCTGGTAGAGGGCGGGAACGCCGGGGAACTGCGTCGGCCGGTAGCGGTCGATGAGCCCGAGGAGCTCGCCGACCTCGGGCCGCGTCTGGATCACGACGGTGGCGCCGTCCGCGAGCCCCATCAGGAGGCCGACGGTCAGGCCGTAGATGTGGAAGAACGGGATCGCGGCCACGACCACCTCCTTCCCCTCGACCCGAGTCGTGTTCCACGTGTTCGTCTGGAGGACGTTGGCGACGAGGTTCCGGTGCGTGAGCATGGCCGCCTTGGGGGTCCCCGTCGTCCCGCCCGTGTACTGGAACACGGCGACCGTGGTCGCCGGGTCGCCGGGGTGGATCGGTACGGTCCCGGGCGTGCGGACCGCGCGGGCCCACTGACGAACCGTCGGGCCAGCGGGGAACTTGGTCGGAAGATGCTGGCGGCGAAGGACGAGGTTGACAAACGGGCGCTTCCACGCAGGGTAGAACTCACGCAGACGGGCCACGAACACTGCGGGAATCCGGACCTGCGCCTCCGCCTTCGCGAGGTTCGGGTACAGGATCTCGAGGGTCACGAGCGCCTTCGGTTCCGAATCCTTCAGGACCCGGACCAGGTCCTCCCCCACGTAGAGGGGGCTGACCTGGACCGCGATCGCTCCCAGGCGAAGTATTCCAAACAGCGCGATCGCGAACCCCGGACAGTTCGGCAGGTAGATCGCGACGCGGTCCCCGGGTCGGACGCCCTCGCGCTCGAGCGACGCGGCGAACCTCTCGCTCTCCTCCCAGAAACGGGAGTACGACCAGCGCGCCCCGTAGTAGACCAAGGCAGTGCGGTCTCCCCACCGGTGCACGGCGTCGGCCACGAGCTGCGGAAGGAGCACCGGAGGGTAGTCGAGGCGGGCCGGGACGCCGGGGGAGTACCTGCGAAGCCATGGGCGGGAGGCGTCCTCGTCCCTCGCACTGGCCACGGCGGGGTCAGCGCTCCTCGCCCGGAGGCAGCTTCGCGAACTGAACCCCGGGTTTGTAACCGGGGACGAACCGAACCGGCGCCCCTATCGAGAGATCGCTATCGGCCTTTACGGCGGGCATCCAACCCGTCACGCGACCGCCCCCGTCGAGGTCGACCACCACGTAGGCGTAGGGGGCATCGTTCAGGAACTCCTCGCCGGGGACGCTCAGCACCGTGAAGGCGACGACCCTTCCCCGGTCGGACAGGGCAAACTCCTCGAGCTTGGGCTCCCCGCACCGCGAACAGGCGAGCCCCCACGTCGCGGTGACCAGGCTGCAGTTCTGGCAGCGGAACCCCCGCAGCCTCGCATCCGTCTCGTATCCCCGCACAAAATCCGCGATCGAATGGAGCGCGGACGCGCTGTCGTCGACCACGGACTTCCCCTAACGCCGTGAGAAGATGTGGACGGAGCAGGACCCTCCGGTCGCTCCCACGTTGTGAGCCAGGGCGGTCTCGGTCCGGGGCACCTCGCGCCCCTTCGCGCGGCCGTTCACCTGCTCGAAGATCTCGACGACCTGACCCGCGCCGGTGGCGCTGACCGGATGGCCCTTCGCCTTCAGACCGCCCGAAGGATTGACGGGGAGCTTGCCGTCCCGCGCGGTCGTCCCCTCGGCACTCTCCTTCGCCGCCGTGCCCTGGGGGAAGAACCCGAGGTCCTCGAGCGCCATCACCTCGGCGATCGTGAAGCAATCGTGCACCTCGAGGAAGTCGATCTGCTTCGGCTCGAGCCGCGCCTGCCGGAACGCCTTCGCTGCGGCCAGCCGGGTCGAGGGCAGGCCCAGAAGATCCGGACGGTCCTGCATGTCCGTGACGGCGCCCGCCCGAGCGGAGGCCCGGACGACGAGCGGTTCCGCCGTTGGCCGGTGGACGACCTCCTTCGCAGCGACCACGACCGCTGCGGCCCCGTCGGAGAACGGGCAGCAGTCGTACAGGCGAAGGGGTGAGGCGATCATGGGCGACGCAAGGTACGTCTCCATGGTGATCTCCTTCTGGAAGTGGGCGTGAGGATTGCGGGCGGCGTTGGCGTGGTTCTTGATCGCGATCGATCCGAACATCTCAGGGGTCGTCCGGAACGCGTTACGGTACGCGCTCGCGAGCGTAGCGTAGAGGCCAGGGAACGTCGCGCCGTTCTTCGTCTCGAACGGATAGTCCGCGGCGATCGAGAAGTAGCTCGTGGCCGCGAGCGTGTCCAGGTGGCTCAGCCGTTCGGCGCCTACCACCAGCGCCGCGTCCGCGAAGCCTCCCGCCACGTGGACGAACGCCTCGTGGAGCCCCGCGCTGGACGACGAGCAGGCGGATTCGAGCGTCACAGAAGGAACCTCGGGGATCCCGAGCCCGTTGTTGATGAGCGGTCCGACGTGCGCCTGGTGTTCGGCGAGGCCGAAGCAGTTCGCCACGAACGTGTGGCCGATCTGCTTCGGTTCGAGCCCCGCGTCGCGGATCGCTTCCATCGACACGCGAGTCGCCGCCTCGCGGGCGGATTCGGTCATCTTGCCGTACCGGGTCGACGCGGCTCCGACGACCCACGTCTCCCGCATGGCACCGACCCGGAGATATCCCGGAGACGGGCATAAGATGCCCGGTTCGGCCGAGGTCAGCCCGACTCGAGGGGGGGCAACTCGACCCATCCGCGGAGCCGGTCGAAGGCGCGCTTCGCAGCCGCGTGGTCCGGCGTCTTGAACAGCAGCCGTCCGGCCTTGGAGATGGTGACCTCGGGATCGAGGGACACGATGAGCATCACCCGTGCGTCGACCACCGGGATCCCCCGACCGACCAGGAGGATCCGGATCCGTTCGAGGTCCAAGGGGAGGACGCCGTCCGGAACGGCCTCGATGCCGCCGCCGTTCGAGCAGAGGCGCAGTTTCCGATACACGAACGTGGCACCCGTCGGGGGTAGGAGATGGCTCGAGTTAACGAACCCGCTCGCCCCGGACCCCGTGGGGGTGGACATCAGAGGATGACCGCGCGCCGGACGCAATCGTCGACGATCTGGTCCACGTCGACCCTTTCCTCTTCCCGAAGGATCTGGATCAGGTTCGACCGCGTCGCGGGCTTGTCGGGAACGGCTTGGCAGCAGACCCCCGGACGGGTCGAGATCGAGTAGGTCCCGATCTCCTTCGCCACCGCTTCGATCTCCTGCTTGTCGAAGCCGATCAGAGGTCGGACGATGGGCAGGCGGACGGAGGCGGTCGCCGTGCGCATGTTCGAGAGCGTCTGCGAGGCTACCTGGCCGAGGGCCTCCCCCGTGGCCAGGAACGTGGCTCCCTCCCGTTCGGCGATTCGCTCCGCGGAGCGCCACATGAACCGGCGGCACAGTACGCAGCCGACGTGCCGGTCCGTCTCGCGCATGAGCGTCGTCTGGGTGGAGCCATGGGGCACGAGGTACAGCGGGATGGGCTGCTGGTAGCGTTCCCGGAGGAGCGCGAGGTGGTCCACCACCTTCTCGAGAGGGGAATCATCCGTGAACGGTCGATTGTCCATGTGGACCGCGACGACCTCGTGTCCCTGCCGCAGGAGGTAGTGGATGGCCACCGGAGAGTCGATCCCCCCGCTCATGAGCATCACCCCACGCGCCATCGGGGTCGAAGACCCCGCCCTCGGTATTTAGGCCTACCCGGACCGGAGTCCGACGCGCCGGAGAGGTAAAATGCGGCGAGCGGTCGCCCGCGCGATGGCGGCGCAGCCCGCGGTCCCGACCGATCTGTACGCCCTCGACGAGGGGACGGGTCCCGCGCTCCTCCTGCTCCACGGGGTCGGCGCGAACCACACGGTATGGAACGCGATGATCCCCCGTCTTCTCCCGGGGTTCCGTGTGATCGCGCCGGATCTCCGGGGCCACGGTCGGTCCCCCTCGCCGCCCGGATCGGCGTACACCTTCGACGAGCACGTCGGGGATCTCCTCCGGCTCCTCGACACGAAATCCGTACCCGCGGCTCACTTCGTCGGGCTGAGCGCCGGCGCGCTCCTTGCCCTGAGGGCCGGCCTCGACCGACCCACGCGATGCCGGAGCGTCACGATGATCGGGGGGGCGGCGTACACCGACGCCCACACCCGGTCGATCGCGGAGCGCTGGGCGGAGACCTACGCGAAGGAGGGACCGGACCGATTCGCGCTTCGGCTCCTGAAGGACCTCTACTACCCCGACTGGATCGAAGCGCACATGGACTTCGCCGACCGGGTTCGCAAGGAGGTCCGCGATCAGGATTTCGGCCCCGCAACGCGCTGGGCGACGGAGGTCGCCACGTTCGACGAGCGGGCCCGCATCGCCACCCTCTCCGCACCGGCGCTCATCATCCAGGCGATGGACGACCAGGTCGTGGACGCGTCCCACGGACGCATCCTCCGTCAATCGATCCCGGGGTCCCAGATCCGCATCCTCGCCCAAACGGGGCATATGATACCCGTCGAGAGGCCGGCCGAGGCGGCGGAATCGATTCGGTCGTTCGTCCGCTCCGTCGAAGAGCGTCGGGGCCCGCCGTCCCGAGCTTGAACCTGCGCCCCAATCCTCAGGCTTATCTCCTCCCCGCCGAATTCCGGGAGGATGGCCGACGACTCTGCCGCTGAGCTCAGAGCTCGGCTCGACCGGCTCGAGGCGGAGCTCAAGGAGCTCCGGCTGAGGGTCCAGGCGCTCGAGCGCCTCGTCGGGACCGCCGGCGAGCACCCCGCCGACCGCACCGTGGTCCAGGGGAAGGTCTCGTACGATTGGCAGGCATGACGTCGGCGGTGGATCCGCGGGGGACGCCGTCGACGGCACCCCCGTCGGTCCCCAGCCTCCTCGAACCTTTTCCGGCCCTGACTCCCCCCGTGAGCACCGCGGGCGCGGCCGTGACCATCGTTCTCCGTGCGGGCGCCACCGAGCCCGAGGTTCTACTAATCGAGCGTGCGCCCAACCCCGCGGACCCTGCTTCGGGGCAGGTCGCCCTGCCGGGCGGCCGGGTTGACGACGGCGACGGTTCGCTGACCTTCACCGCCCTCCGAGAACTCGAGGAGGAAGTGGGGCTATCCGAGGCCGACCTGGTGGCGCCGCTCCGGTTCGTCGGCACCGCGGACGCCTACCGATTCGGGCTGAGGGTTGGGGTCTTCGCGGTCGAGCTCGGGCCTCGCGCGCGCGGCGCCGCGCCTCGGAGCCGCGTGGAGGTCGCCCACGTGTTCTGGGTGCCCCGGTCCGAACTGCTCCGAACTCGCCGGGTGATCGAGGAGACGTCGCGCGGAGCCATGGAGGTCCCCGCGACGGTCTACGACGGGCACATCCTCTGGGGCTTCACCCGGCGCGTTCTGCGCGAGTTCTTTCGCCTCCCTCCCGAAGGAGACTCGGGCGGGCCGCTGTTCACTCAGCCCCGGGACCCCTTAGACTCGCCGTCCGCCCCATCCCAAGCGGACCAGTACGGTCGACACGCTACGGATTGACGGCTGCGGGTTTGCGCCATAGGACGGCGGCGAGCCTCGGCGGCGGACCTAGAGGTACGGTGCCCGGAAATCGAACGTCCCGGAAACGGTGACGGTTTCGGGCGTCGCGTGGAGAATGGCGAACGAGTAGGTCCCCCCCGACAGGATCGAGATGTCTCCCAGTCCGTCCGAAGAGTTGACCGCGTAGACCTTCTCGGCCGATGGACCGGTGATCGTGAAGTTCAGGACGCCCGAGTTGTTCGAGTTCCAGATGAAGCTGAACGATCCGGAGTGGTAGAACGTGATGTTGTACACGTAGCGGAGCGTCACGCTTCCCGGATCCGAGATGGAGAACGACTCCGGGACGGACTGCGCCACGGGGATAAGAACCAGGCTCGCGAACACGGCGGCCAGCACAACGACCACCACGACCACGGCCACGACTGGGCGGAGAGATCGTTTCCTGGGAGCACGGCGAGGCGCGGCCTGAGCGGCCGGCGGCGGTGCCGGTTCAGGGGTCGGTGTAACGGGCGCGGGTTCTACCGGTGCGCCATCCATTGCATTCCACCCGGAGGAGGGACCCCGACTGTCACGGCCGCCCCGACCCAAGCCCTCGGAATAAGCATTTAGACCCTGTCACCCAAGGCGGGCGGCGATGGCACCGTCCATGACCACGGGCGGCCTCGCTGGCGGCTACGTTTTACCCCCACACGAGGATGGACGCGACGGGAGCGAGCCCCGGCCGAGCCGGCAGGGCGTCGAGCTCCGTGCGAAATCTCCCCCGGACCTCGTCAATCAGCGCCCCGGACGTTCGTCCTTCACGCGCGTCACAATTTCCCCCGGGACATTTTAAATAGCGGTTTAAATACTTCGGCGCCGGGGATACGGTTGGTCAGGATTCGCATCGAGAATGTGGTCGCATCCACATCCCTCGGGGACGCACTCGACCTCCAATCGATCGCGCTCGGATTGGACGGCGCGGAGTACGAACCGGAGCAGTTCCCTGGCCTCATCTACCGATTGAAACAGCCGAAGACAGCGATCCTCCTCTTTCGGTCCGGGAAGGTCGTCTGCACCGGCGCGAAGAGCATGTACGAGGTCGAGGAGTCGATCCGGACGGTCGGCCAACGGATCCGGAAGGGCGGCCAGAAGATCACCCTCCGCCCCAAGATCCAGGTCCAGAACATCGTCGCGAGCTCGGACCTCGAGAGCGAGATCAACCTCAACGCGATCGCGGTGACGCTCGGGCTCGACCGCGTCGAGTACGAACCCGAGCAGTTCCCCGGGCTCGTGTGCCGTATCGACGAACCGAAGGTCGTGATCCTCCTCTTTGGAAGCGGAAAGCTCGTCTGTACCGGCGCGCGGAAACCCTCTGATGTCGAGGTCGCGGTCAAGAAGATCACGAAAGAGCTCCAGGGCGCGGGCCTGCTACGGTAGGCCGGCGTTCTTCCCTGGATTTCCACGTGCCGCTCCCTCCGGATCTTCCCGTCATCGACCACCACTGCCATCTCTCCCCGAGCGGAGAGGGCGTCCGGGCGGCGGCCCGTTTCCGTGCCGCGGGAGGCACACACCTTTTCCTGGCCACCCAGAACTACGACCCCCACCCGCCGCGGACCCTCGAGGACTACCGCCGGCAGTTCGAGACCACGGAGCGGCTCGCGCAGCGCGTCCGGGCGGAGACGGGGGTGATCGCTTACGTGGTCATCGCACCGTATCCGGTCGACTTGGTCGACGGCGTGGCCGCCCTCGGACGGCAGAGGGCCCTCGAACTCCACCAGGAAGCGCTCGACCTTGCCGGTGCCTGGGTGCGGGAGAAGCGCGCGGTGGCCCTCGGGGAGGTCGGATGGCCCCATTTTCCCGTTCCCGAGGAGGTCTCCGAGGCCGCCGTCGAGGTGTTCCGCCATGCGTTGGCGGTCGCCCGGGAGTCCGACTGTCCGGCGGTCGTGCATTCGGCTGACCTGGATGCCGAGGGGTATCGCCGGCTCGCGGCCGAGGCGGACCAGGCCCGGCTGCCCCGGCACCGCGTTGTCAAACACTATGCGCGATCGCGCTTCGACCCCGCAGCGATGAGCGGGATCGTTCCGTCGTACGTTGCCCGCCGTGAACTCGTGCGCGAGGTCACGGCCGACCCCGGTCCCTGGTTCCTCGAAACCGACTTCCTCGACGACCCGCGCCGCCCCGGTGCGGTCCTCGATCTCGCCACCGTGCCACGGAGGGCCCTCGCAATCGCCGAAGCGACCGGGGGCTCCGAACGGCTCTGGGTACCGTTCGTTGAATCCGTCGAGCGCGTCTACGGCTGGCGGCCGGCGCCGGACCCCGCGAGAGGACCATGACGGCGAGACCTCGACGGCGCGGGCGCCTGGTGGCGCTCGAGGGAATCGACGGGGCGGGCAAGTCGACGATGGTTCGGACGCTCGCGGCCGCTCTGCGCCGGAGAGGGCTTTCGGTCTGTCTTCGGCACGAGCCGACCGACGCCCGGCTCGGAGCCCTGGCCCAGTCGGCCAGCGTCCAGGACGCGTGGACCGGAGCGATCTACTTCACGGTCGACCGATACCTTGCCCGCCCCGGTCTGGAGCACGACCTCCGCCGTTACGACGTGGTCGTCACCGACCGCTCGTACTTCTCGACGATCGCGTATCAGGGCAGCGCGCTCCCCGCTCGGGACCGGGTTCGCCTGGAGGCGATCCAGTTGGCGACCACGCGGACGCCGGACCGGGTCCTACTGCTCGACCTTCCGTCCTCCGCGGCGATCGCGAGGTTGGGCCGTCGTACGTCGGCACGCGGCCCCCTGGAGCGCGCTCGCACTCTCGAGCGTGTGGCCCGGGCCTACCGTGGGCTCGCTCGGCGGAACGGGTGGATCGTCCTCGACGCCCGCCGCCCCCCTCGGGAGCTGGTCGCTCAGGCGGTGCGCGACCTTCGGCTGGACGGCGCGAGCCGACGGTCCGGCCGGCGCCGCGGGGAAAGATGATATCCGCCGTGCGGTCCGAAGGAGACGAGCCATGACGCCTGCCACGCGACTCCTCGTGAGGGAGGAGACCCTCGACCCCTCGTACCTTCCTCCAAAGCTGCCCCATCGGGAGCCGGAGCTGACGCTGCTGTTCCGCAGGTACCGGGAGGCGCTCGCGCGGGGAGTTCCGTTCCATCTCCTGCTGACCGGAGGCGTCGGTAGCGGCAAGACGGCGCTCGTCCGGCGGTTGGCCGCGGACCTCGAGCGAGCGGGCCGCCTGGGCGAATTCCCCGCGAAAACGACCTACATCAACTGCTGGCGAAGAGCGAGCGACCGCACGGTGATGCTCGACCTCCTCCGGAGCGTAGGCGTATCGCTGCCGGACCGGGGCTACAGCCTCTCCGAGATGCTGGACGTCCTGGAGCAGGGTATCCGCCGGAATCCGGCCCATCATGTCGTTCTCCTCGACGAGGCGTCCGCCCTCGTGAAACAGGGGACGAAGCTCGTCTACCTGCTCTCGCGATCGCGCGAGATCGGCCTCGGCTCGACCTCGCTCGTGCTCGTCGCCGCGGAGGACCTGCTTCCGTTCCTTGACGCCCCCAGCCGCTCGAGCTTCGGGGTCACCCACCGACTCGACCTCGCACCGTACGACCGCGAGGCGTTGACCGACATCCTGGCCTCGCGAGCCGAGCTGGCGCTCCGCCCGGGGTGCTTCGACCGGGACGTCCTGGGCCAGATCGCCCGCGTCGCGGCGCCCGGCGGCGACGCTCGCTTCGCGCTCGAGCTCCTTGCGAATGCGGCCCGCGCCGCGGAGGATGCCGGCGCGGATGCCCTCACGGCCGAGCATGTTCGTCGGGCGAAGGGTTCGATCCTACCGACCGTCTCAGAGACACAGCTCGAGGAGCTCTCCACGAACGAGCTGGGGGTGCTGCTCGCGATCTCCCGGTCGTTGAAGCGGCGGGGGACGTCCGTTCCGAGCCAGAAGCTCCGGGCGGCCCACTCCTCACTGCTCGAGGAGCTCGGCGGACCGAAGATGAGCCGCACGACGTTCTGGCGCACGCTCAAGGAACTGGAGCGGGACGGGCTCGTTTCGCTCGACACCGGCGCGTCGGGGGAGTCCAGCCAGGTGGCGATGGACGAGCTGCCCGCGAGCTTCCTCGCGACGCTGCTCGAGGAAAGGCTGGGCCGCCCCCGCGGTCGCAAAGCCTAATGGTCGCGCCCCGGTCCGAGGTGCTCGTGGCAGGTTCGCAAGTGCAGACGGAGGTTCCGCCTGCCTCGGCACGGCTCCCGGCCTGGATCCGGGTCCGCCCACCCGAGGGGGCGGTGTACCCCGAGGTCCGCGACCTCCTGGGTGAACTCGGCCTCGGGACCGTCTGCCGCGAGGCGCGGTGCCCGAACCTCCCCGAATGCTGGTCCCGGGGGACCGCGACGCTGATGCTCCTTGGAACGGACTGCACCCGTCGTTGCTCGTTCTGCGCGGTCACGACGCACTGGCCGAGGGGAGCGGTCGACCCGACCGAACCGGTCCGCGTCGCCGAAGCGGTGCGTCGGTGGGGACTACGCTACGTCGTCCTTACGCAGGTCTGTCGCGACGACCTCGTCGACGGCGGAGCCGAGCTCCTCTCCGAGACGGTCCTGAGGATCCGAAACGAAAGTCCGGGAACCCTGGTCGAGCTCCTCATCGGGGACCTTGGCGGCGACGAGGAGGCCCTGCGGACGGTGCTCGCGTCCCGCCCGGACGTCCTCGCCCATAACATCGAGACGGTCCGTGATCTCAGCCCACGCCTTCGCGACCCGCGAGCGGGGTACGACCGGTCCCTCACCTTGCTCGCCCGCGCTAGGGCCCAGGGCCCGGCCGGGCTCGTCACGAAGAGCTCCATCATGCTCGGGGTCGGTGAGTCGGAGCCGGACCTCGAGCGAACGCTCGGGGACCTTCGGGCAGCCGGGGTCGACCTCCTCACGTTCGGGCAGTACCTGCGGCCCAGCTTGGGCCACCTGGCCGTCGATCGATTCGTACCTCCAGAAGAGTTCGCCCGGTGGCAATCGGTCGCCCTCGCGGCCGGATTCTCCGGTGTCGAGGCCGGTCCGCTCGTCCGGAGCTCCTACCGTGCCGAGGAACTCTACTCTCGGGCCCGAGCGGTCCGGGGGGGCTGACGCATGGCGAAGAAGGTCCGTCGCAACCCGGAGGCGGAAGAGGAGGCCAAGTTCGAGTTCCCGGAGTTCGACGAGGCGGGATTCGTCTCGAAGGAGCTCGAGCTCACGATCGCCCTTGCGCTCGCGTGCGGGTTCGCCGTCCTCCTGGGCCTCCTCTCGTGGTTCCTGACCTCGATCCTGGTCCCCTGGTGGGCTCCGTTCCTGGTCGGCTTCGCCGGGATCATCGTCGGCCCGCTCGCGATCCGCCGGCTGCGCAGCCGGTCCGAGATCTACACGAAGGGGGACTGGGCGGGCCTCATCGCGCTCATGTTCTTCGGCTGGCTCGCGCTATGGTTCGTGCTGGTCAACGTCGTGTGACGCCGCTCTCAGCGGCGGTCGTGCCAGGGCAGGCCCTTTCCGAGGAGTTGGCGGAGCGCGTCGGCTAGAGCAGGTGAGTCGGCCGCGGTCGCGAGGGGTCGCACCGCCACGGTCGCGACGTCGCTCGGGGTCAGGTTCTTCCCGAGCGAAAGGCGCGGAAGGCTCTCCCGGAGGAACGCCTCGAGCTCGCACTCGGTCCAGCGCGTCTCCACGGCAAGGCTCCCGTCCGCCCGGACGTAGGGACCCTGAAGCACGGACCCTTCCGTCTTCGTCCACTTCTCGAGGAATGGGCCCACCCGGTCGATCCCGGGGGGCGGGCCGTCGCGCCGCCGGACAGGGGAGCGAAGGCGGTGCTCGACCTCGAGGACGATCAGGACGCGTTCCGGGTCGGCGGCGCTGGCGCTCCCGAGGAGACCGAACCCGGCCCGGGCTGCTTCCTGGGCGATCGCACCTTCCGCCTTCCGGATCTGGGGGTAGAGCGTATCGTCCACGAGGTCCGGGCGGGGAAGCTCCACGACCGAGACATGGCTCGCCCGTTCTCCCGTCCGGCGCATCGCCTCTCCTCGCGAGATTGGGGCCGGAGCGCGGACCTCGAACCAAGCCTCGGACGGGGCGTCGAGGTAGACCCCCGAGCCGACGACGAACAACCCCAGGTTCCTTCGGGAAAGGGCGCTCGCGACGTTCCTGTGGGGATCGACGGGGTCGGTGAGGATGAGCGCGATGTCCTCGGGCAGACCGGGAGCCTCCTTTCCGGCCTCTGCGAGGCGCACGGGGATCCTCCAGCGGCGCGCGGCGGTGAGAATCCCCCGGAACGACCCGAACTTGAGCACCAGAAGCTCGACCAGGTACCCCGAGAACCCCTCGGTCCTCGCCTCCGAGCCGTAGACGCCCAGCCCGCGGAGGAACTGCTTGGTGAGCCGGACCTGGCCGACCTCGAACGGCGTCTCCCTCGCCGCGAGGTAGGCCTGATGGAACGGTGTCCGGTCGACCGGAGAGATCGGGTGAGCGGGGTCGGTGATCGCGAACCCTGGGACCGCATCGACCGAGAACCCCTCGTAGCGCCCCCGCAGGTATGGATGCTCGGCGTAGCGCGTTTCGGGGTCGGTGAGGACGGCGCGTCCGAGGGCCAAGCCTTCCTCGCGGAGCCGATCCCTCGGCAGGTCCGGGGGGAACAGGAGGAACAGGTCGATGTCGAGACGGTCGGAGAGGAAAGTGCCGCGGGCGGCGCTGCCGGCCACGATGGCATTGACGAGAGGGCTCGAACGGGCGGCGGCTTCCCGGGTCACCCGCTCGATCAGCTGCTCGCGAACCCGTTTGACGTTGGCAAGGAACTCGGCGGAGGGAGTGATGCGCGCGCCGACCGCGGACTCGACCCGGTCCGCCTCGAGCTCCGTGGCATGCCGGGCCGAAGAGGACATTCCTCCGTACGGGACGCTCCGTCGCAGATGAGCCTTCGGTCCCAGCCGTTGCGCTGCGTCCGCGGGGGCAGCGACCCTTATCGCAGGCCCCACCCTTGTACGTCGGGGGAGCCATGGCCACCGCTCTGGAGCACCACGTCGCCACGCTCTACGAGCCACTCGAGGACCAGAAGGTCCGCTGTACCGCGTGCGCGCGCTACTGCACGATTCCTGAGGGGTCGCATGGCTTTTGCTTCGTCCGGAAGAACGAGAAGGGCCGACTCGTCCTGCTCACCTACGGGCTCGCGTCGGCGATCCAGATCGACCCGGTGGAGAAGAAGCCACTCTCCCACTACCGCCCCGGGACCCGGGTCTACTCCATCGGAACGGTCGGATGCAACTGGCGGTGCCTGTACTGCCAGAACGCGGAGATCTCCCAGGAGCACGAGATCTCCGGGCGGGCCCTCTCTCCGAGGGCCGCGGTCGCGGGCGCCCTTCGCTACGGTTGCTCCGGTGTCACGTTCACGTACAACGAACCGACGATCTTCGCGGAGTACGCCCTCGACATCCTAAGGGGGGCGCACGACGCCGGCCTATTCGCGAACTTCGTTACGAACGGGTTCATGACGCCCGAGGCGGTAGAGGCGATCGGACCGCACCTGGACGCCGTGAGCGTCGACTTCAAGGGGAGTGGAGAGCCCGGGTTCATGCGCAAGTACATCAGCGCGAAGGGTCCCGAACCGATCTTCGAGTCGGCCGCCGGACTCCAACGGCGGGGCGTTCATGTGGAAGTAACGGACCTGATCGTTCCGAAGGTGGGGGAGTCCGTGGAAGCGACCCGAAAGCTCGCACGGTACGTCGCCGACACGCTCGGGCCCTCCACCCCGTTCCACCTCCTCCGGTTCCATCCCGACTACAAGATGATGGACCTCCCGGAGACCCCGGTCGCGACGCTCGAGAAGCTCCACGGCGTGGCGAAGGCCGAGGGACTCGAGTACGTCTACCTCGGGAACATCTGGGGCCACCCGCTCGAGCACACCTACTGCCCGAAGTGCGGGGCGATCGCCGTGCGCCGGTACGGGTTCACGATCCAGGCGTGGAACCTCGACGCGAAGAACCGGTGCCGCGCCTGCGGACACGCTATCCCGATCGTCGGGAGACCCCCGCCGGACTACCTACCGACGTTCGCCTCGCCGGTGTGAGCCGCCCGTCGGAGTGCCTCCACCACGGGGTGGAGGGGACCTCGGTGATGTCCGGCGGGACGCCGCCGCGTACATCTCGGTCGCGGAAACGGCCTGCGAGCAGGACTGGGGCCCGGCCCGGGCCGAAGCGCTCTGCTGAAGAGATAGGTGTATCTGGGGGCCCCCGGCTCCCCTTCCCGTTCGCTCGAATGACCACGAACCTCAGGGTCTGCCTCACCATCCTCGCGCTGGGGTTCGCCATCGAGGGGATTGGCGAGCTCTACTCGTTCCTCTCTAAAGGGTCGTTCCACCCCGGAGCCAGTCTCCTCTTCGCCCTGCCGATCGTGATGACGCTGGCCGGCCTTCTGTTCGTCTGGATTGGACGCCACGAGTGGAACGAGCTGCACCGGTCGCGAGTCCGCAGCGCTCACCTCGTCTTCGGCCTCAGCCTACTCGGAGGGGTCGTCGGAGGAGCGGTCGTGGCGGTGCTCTACCTCGCCCCCGGCCTCGGCGTGCCGGGGTGGGCCGAGGTACTGTTCGGGGCGTCGCTCGGGTCGCTGATCCTGGGCACGTTCGTCACGTACGTCATCCTGGTCTTCCACCTCGTACCGCGCCGCGGCCAGGCCCTGCTCCTCGCCTCCATCGCGTGGGCACTAGTCGTTTCGACGCTGATCGGGATCGCGCTCGGCGAGAACCTGACGACGGTGATGACGCTCCTCTCGACCCGGACGCTGGGCGTGCCCCAGTTCGTGGCACCGGTGAACGCAATCGATTCCTACCTTTTCGTCTCGTACTTCCTGTTGCTCGCCGCGTACATAGACGCACACAGGACGGTCGCGCGGGGTCCGCCCAGTAGCACTCCGCCCGCGCCCCCCGCCCCGGCCCCTTAGGGGAAGAGGGCTGCGGCAGGTTCCGGCAGTAGTTGAATCACGCGGATGCCCCCCGACGGGCAAGGGCCCTTCTCCGGTCGAGGCGAGGGTTTATTCGGGCAGTTCTTTTTTCGACAATCGGCGCGAATTGCCGATAGTGTGGTAGGGTGAACCGAACGATCGTCGTTCGCTCCCCTTCGCACCCTGGAGTGGTTCGGCCAGAAGGAGCGAATCCGTGGCGATAGATTCCGGGGACACGGCGTGGGTCATCACGGCGACGGCGCTCGTGATGCTGATGACCCCAGCACTGGGGTTCTTCTACGGCGGACTGGTTCGACGCAAAAACCTCGTTGCGACGATCGTCCAGTGCCTCGCAATCTTCTGCGTCGTGAGCCTCGTCTGGGCCCTGTGGGGGTACTCGCTGACGTTCGGAACCGTCTGGTTCTCAATAACGGCCAATCACGGGACGTGGGGGCTTCTCGGGAACCTCTCCAAGGCCGGGCTCATCGGGGTCGGCGCGGCTCCGAACCCCGCGTACTCCGTCAACATTTCCGAGCTCCTCTACTTCGCGTTCCAGCTCAAGTTCGCCGCGATCACCCCGGCGCTCATCATCGGCGCGTTCGCGGGCCGCGTGCGCTTGAAGTCGCTCCTGATCTTCATCGTCCTCTGGACGACGCTGATCTACGTTCCGATCGCGATGTGGATATGGAACCCCGGAGGATGGCTCCACGCGCTGGGCGTCGTGGACTTTGCAGGGGGTCTGGTCGTGCACACGTCCGCCGGAGTCTCGGCCGTCGCGGCGGCGATCGTCATCGGCCGCCGGCCGGATACGGAAGTCCGTTCGAGCCGGCCGAACAACGTTCCCTACGTGATCCTGGGAGCCGCGCTCCTCTGGTTCGGGTGGTTTGGCTTCAACGCCGGCAGCGCCCTCGCCGCCGATGCGGTCGCGGTCAACGCCCTGGTCACGACCAACCTCGCTGCGGCGGCGGGCGGGGTCAGCTGGATGCTGGTCGACTGGGTCCGCAAGGGGCGTCCTTCGGCCGTCGGCATGGCGGTCGGGGCGGTCTGCGGCCTCGCGGCAGTGACGCCCGCGGCCGGGTACGTAGGGCCGTCGGCCTCGATCGCGATCGGTCTCATCGCAGGCATTCTGTGCAACTACATCGCGAACTGGAGGGCGCGGACGACCCTGGACGACTCGCTGGACGTGTTCGCCTGCCACGGGGCGGGGGGGATGTGGGGAACGATCGCGACCGGGCTCTTCGCGTCGACCGCCATCAACGCGGCCGGGCCGAACGGGCTGTTCTACGGGAACCCGCACCAGGAGCTGGTCCAGCTCGCCGGCGTCGCGGTCGTCGCCTCCTTCGCTTTCCTGGGAACGTACATCCTGCTTCGGGTGATCAACGTGTTCTCGCCGCTCCGCGTCTCGCCCAACGAGGAGAACGCCGGGCTGGACATCTCCGAATTCGGCGAAGAGGCGTACGAACCTACCGCCCCGGGAGTTTCCACTTCCGCGGCCGACTCGTCGTCGACGTAGGCAGCGGCCCGAGGGCCCGTCCGGTGGCCCGACGCAACCGAGGCTAGGACCTCTCCTCGCCCAGGGTCGGCAACGGGGCGCCGGGCTCGGGGCGCGCACCGACCTTGGAGAAGTGTTCGAGAGCCCGATCGGTCAGCACGGAGGCTCTCTCCGAGTTTGACGAAGAGGCCCTCGAGCCGGCTCGGGAAGACCTGCCCACCCACTCAGCCGGCTCACCGCCAGCTTGGAGAATGAGGCACGAAGAATGCCGGACCGATGGTAGACGGCTTCTGCCTGACCGAAGGAGCGCGGAATTCGGATCCGTCCCCCCAAAATGGACGACTGGCAGGCGCGCTGGCCCAACCCTCCCCGGCATCGTACAGCCGCGGGAGTGTCTTGGGGCGAGTGGGAGGAGGAAAATCTCGGGCCTAGGACAGACGGGCTCGGTACGCGATTGAACCGGCCATCGTCGGTATGGCGGTGGGCGGACTCGAGGTCGCCGGGAGCCCAACGCCGACGCTCCCGAGGGATTCGAATCCCTCAACCGGGGCGTCGCAGTTCGACCCGCAGGTCCTGAAGTAAAAATTCCAGGTGATCGTCTGATTGGGCTTGAGGAGGTTGAATGGGTGAGAGTGAGGTGGGTGGAAACCGACGGAAGGCCCCGGAACGGCCGTGTAGTGGCCCAGGGGGACGCCGGAAAAGGAGATCGAAGAAACGTTACTCGAGCGGGTAAGGTTGGTCCAACCAAAAACGGTACCGTTGAGGCTCACGGTCCATGTCGTGCCCGGCGTAAGCCCGGTTTCGTTGAAGATTGCCGTGCCCACCAGCTGAACAAACGTCAGGTTGATGACGCGGTCCGACCCCGCGATGACGAGGGGTGTCCCGTTCGCCGGGCCGGGGACCACGAATCCGTGAGGCCCCTTTGCCACGTAGACCAAGGCGCCGGAGGACGCATTAGCGAGGTGGAATGTCACCGACGTGCTGTTCGAGGATTGAGACTGAACCACGCGCGTTGCGTTGCAGTTAGGCGGACAATGCGAAATTACGAAGCTCTTGATCTGGACGCGCCAGTGAGCCCCCGGGGGGAGACCCTGCTCGACAAATGTTATCGCGTACGTAATCGCCGTGAACCTCACGTGGATCACGACGCCCGCCGACGCGATCCCGAGCACGCCGGACGACGGAATGGAATGGCCACCGACCGTCAGGGCGGCTATGTACCCCAGTATTGGGTCGAGAGAATACGTGTAGTTCCCAGGGGTCAGGTTACGGAGGTTCGCCGTTCCCGATACGGAACTCAACCGAAGACTTGCCGCGAGCAGAACCGACCACGCGCTGCCCGGCCGCAGGCCTGCCTCGTGGAACGAGAGGGGATAGGTGGTGCCCCCTACGAAGTCAATGGCGAGGGTCATGTTCGCGCCACTCACCGTAAAGTTGCCTGTCGCGGATCCGTTCGCAGCGCGGTACCCAGCCGGACCTGCGATGATGTAACTGTAGGTTCCGTTCGCCAAGGCGAACGAGGCCGTTGCATTGGAAGTTTGGACGGGCGGTTGGTTGCTCACGCCCACAGTGTAGGTTGATCCGCCGGGGAGTCCGCTTGGGGCTATGGATATGTTGCACTGGGGGGAGCAAGTTCTGAAGAAGGGATGGACCTGGGTGGATTGGACTCCCGCGTAGGAAGGCTCGTGACCACCCGCGGTCGCGAGGACGCTCGCCGGGCCCACCCGCGCGGCCGGCTGACCGCCCGCCGTGGTTCCGATAACAGAGACGGCAGTTGAGACCATCAGGAGGCCGATAAGGAGCACAACGCCGACGGTTGTGCTCCAGCGTCCTCCGAGCCCGATCATCCCGAGCTCCCCATCGGCTTCGGGGAGTTCAACCTTACGATTCCGCCCGCACCGCTTGAGAGGGCCGGTGTCGTCCTCCGAGGCCAGGATCCGCGGAGGGCTCCGTCTATAGAGGGGCCGGTGCGCGCGGACGCCTGGAAGGAACCCCACGCCGCGGCATGCGACAGAATTCGGGCACCCCTCCGACCGCCCTGCGAGCGGGTGCAGGGGGGATCCAACCGCTCTCGGTACACGACGTCGCAAGGCTCGCCGCTAGGAAGGGGCGAGCTCAGGCGAGATTCGCACGCTTCGTCAGTTCTCGGAAACGCGGGTCCGCCCGGAGGTTGTCGTAGCTCGGACTCACCCACCATTGGCCGAAATCCAATGTCCGGTTCTGGAACGCTCGCTCGGCCCACGCGAAGCTGCCGTCCGCATCCTTGAGCTGGGCGTAGATCTCGGCGATGAAGCTCGGCGCCCAGTCGGACGGTGCCCCAGTGTCGTGATCTCGAGCGCTGGACAGACGCTCCACCGATTGCCTGGCAGCCTGGGTGTCACCCACGATGGCCGCGTACTTCCCATTCCAGAAGGTGCATGCCGGCTCAATCCCGGCCAGGTGAGACCGCTGCGTGACCCAGGTCACCTCCTCGAGGAGGGTCGAGCGATCCATGGAACGCTGGGCGAGTTCGAATCGGGTGATGTGGTACCGAATTCCATCGGGTTCCAGCTCGGAGAGCCGCCGCGCACACGATGCGGCCTCCCGGGCTCGCCCCAATGCGGCCAGCAACCGGGCAAGCCCGGCTTTGATTCCCGGGGAGAGGGGGTCTGCCTCCTCTGCCAGATGCAGCTCCTCCAGCGCGTACTCCAGCTGGCCCTTTTCGGTGAGCAGGCGAGCATACCACTGGTGCGCGCTCGCGTAGCTTGGATTCAGCGAGATCGCCGTACGAAACTCCTTGTCGGCTCCCGCGAACTCGTAAAGCTCGTCCAAGAATTGCCCGAGCGACGCGTGCGCCTCGGCGACGGTCGGGTCGAGCAGCAGGGACTGGGAAACGAGGCCACGGGCTTCTCGTAGCGACTCCTCCGAGAAACGGAGGGACCGTCCCGACATCCACGCGCCCCGGTACACAGCATCCGCAAGGCCCGAATACGCCCGGGGGTTCTTCGGGTCGAGCTGCACGGCACGCTCGAACTGGGCCCTCGCCTCCGCAAGGCTGCTGGGGGCGGTTGACTTCACGAGGGTCCTCCCCTTCAGGTAAGCCAGGTAGGAATCGGTGATTCCGGTCGGTCTCGAGCGAAGCCGTCGGTCCTCCTGCTCAAGAACCGTGACCTGGAGGCTCTGAGCTACCTCTCGGGCGATGTCGGTCTGGATCGCGAACACATCGTCCAGATCCCGGTCGTAGTTGCGGGACCAGAGGTGCTCCTGGGTGGCGACATCGATGAGCTGGGCCGTCACCCGCACCCGATTCCCCGCCCGGCGGACGCTGCCCTCGAGGAGCGACCTCACGTTGAGCTCGGAACCGATCTGAGAGACGGATTTCGGGTGGCTCTTGTAGACATCTACCGAACTCCGGGCGATGACCCGAAGACCGCCCAGCTGCGAGAGGGCCGTGATCACCTCCTCGGTGAGCCCATCGGCCAGGTACTCATCGCGGGAATCCGGGCTGATGCTCGAGAAAGGGATCACCGCGATGCGTCCGGGAGGGGACTTCCGTGCGGCGGGCTCCGACGGCCCGCTCGGACTGACCACTCGGTAGGCCTCGATCGGTACCTCGACTCCTCGGAGCCGGGGGGTGGGGAGCTTCTCGAACGCCTGAGGGACCTTCCCTCGGACCTGCTCGTAGACCGGTCCCGACACACAGATTCCCCCCGGTTCGGCGCAGGATTCGAGCCGGCTCGCGACATTCACGGCATCTCCGAGAATGTCGTTGTCTTCGTCGATCACGTCACCGACGTGCACGGCGATGCGGACCTGCGGGCGCTCCTCCATGGATTCGGTAACCCACTCCGCGGACTGCCGCTGGATCTCCACAGCGCACTGTGTAGCGGACAGTGCGCTGTCGAAGACCAGAAGGAACCCGTCACCGAGGGTCTTCACCTCCCTCCCACCGAATCTCGCCAGGATGGGCCGGACGATCGCCCGATGCTCGGCGAGGAGACGCAGCATGCGCGGCTCGTCCCTCTGGGTAAGAGAGGTGTAGTTCACGAGGTCGGTGAATACGATGGCGGCGAGTCGTCGGCGGGCGGCCACGTTGGGGAAAGCGGCTCCCTTAGATTAGGTCCGAGCCCGCGTGCTGTTCGCCGCGAGGCTTACCGGCCAAGACCCGACGCACCTGACTGGTGAAGGACTGCAATTGTCGCGTTGGCACTCTTCCAGGACCTCAGCCGGACCGCCCTGGCTCCAGGGGCGGTCGAACGGTGACGCGCTCATGCGAACTCGGCGCGGTCCTAGGTCAACGGAGGTGTTATGCGATTCGCCCCGATACACGGGACCGATGCAACGTGACTTGGCCCGGCCGCTCGTTGTCTTCCTTGCGACTATGGTCTGCGTCTCGGGTCTGGTGCCGGTCGGCCTCACGCTGGCAGGGGCGACAGGCGCTCCCGTCCCAGCCGAGACCTTCACATTTCCCACGCTCGGTGCGCTCACGCAACCCTCCGCGGCGGCGGTCGTCCCATCCGCTGGTCCACCGAACCCTTTCTCGAGCGGCATGGCCGCTTCACTCGTGATCGGTCAGCCCAACTTCTCTTCCGAATATTCCGGGACCGGGCCGGCGAATCTCTCCTCCCCGTTCGCGGGCGCCTTCGACGCCCAGGGCAATCTCTGGGTCGTTGACGCCAACAACAACCGCATATTCGAATTCCGACCGCCGTTCCATGACGGGATGAACGCGTCCCTAGTGATCGGACAGACCAGCCTCCACGGCTTCGGGTCCAATACAACGCAGAGCGGGCTGTCCGGACCCCTGGCCGTGGCATTCGACGCCGCAGGAGACCTTTGGGTGAGCGACAGCGGCGACAATCGAGTCCTCGAGTTCGTGCCCCCGTTCTCTACCGGAATGAATGCGCACCTCATCCTCGGCCAGTCCGGATTCCTCGCGTCCGGAGCCGGCACCGGTGCGACGAACCTCACGTCACCGATAGGCCTCGCGTTCGGCGCCGCGGGCGAGCTCTTCGTCTCGGATTCGGGGAACAATCGGGTGCTCGGGTACGACCCCCCCTTCGCAATCGGAATGGCTGCCACGATCGTCCTGGGGCAGAAGGGGTTCGCGACCACCTCTGCGAGCACCACGGCCACCGGCCTCTACCGCCCTACCGACGTCGCGGTGGGCTCGAACGGTTCGCTATGGGTGGCGGACTCCAACAACAACCGCACCCTGGGGTATGCCCCACCGTTCTCTGACGGGATGGCGGCCTCTGAGGTCCTTGGGCCGTACAACTACACCCTGACGAACCAGACGACCCCGTACGAGCTCACGTACCCGTGGGGGCTCTCCTTCGACGCGAATGGCGACCTCTGGGTCGCGGACTCTGGTAGCGATCGGGTCCTCGAGTACCTGGCGCCGGTCAGTACGACGACCCGGCCTTCCGTCGTGATCGGCGAGCCAAGCTTGACCGATACTTCTCCGGGCAATGTCAGCAACACGAACCTTAGCAATCCGGTCCAAACGTTCTTCGACCCGGCCGGAGACTTGTGGGTAGTGGATTCGGAAACCGAGCGCGTCCTCGAGTTTGCGCCCGCCGCGTACCTCGTGAACGTGAGCGAGCTAGGTCTCCCGAACGGAACGGCCTGGTCGGCGACCTTCGACGGACAGGTCGGCAGCGCGGTCGCCCCGGGAAGCATCTCGTTCTCCGTCTGGAACGGAACCCACCCCTTTTCCGTTGGGGCCGTCGCGGGCTACTCGTCCTCGCCGACGTCGGGGAGCCTGACCGTCACGGGGGCCGCGCGCGCGTTTACCGTTGCGTTCGCAGCCACCGCGAGCTCCTCCTCGGGGCCGAGTACCGGCCAGCTCGAGCTGGCGATCTATCTCCTCGTGGCCGTAGTCCTCGTCCTCGTCGTGGCGCTCGCGTTCGAGATCCGGAGGCATCGTGCCGGTCGTGCACCTCCCGCCGCGAGTTCGTGGGAACCGCCTGCGGTGCAGAGCCCCCCTCCACCGAAGTCGCCGTAGGCAGAAGAAAGGAATCGTGGCGACGGAATCGCGAGGGGTCCCTGGCGTTCCCGTGAGTGACGGGGTCGGTCGCATCCCAGGGTTCGTCAACTGCTACACCTACCGAGAGGGCGACGAGACCTACCTGATCGACACTGGCTACTCCCGCCGGGCGAGGGCGGTCGTCCGCGCGTTCCGGACCGCGAGCCTACCGGTCGATCGCGTGCGGAAGATACTCCTTACGCACTACCACGTCGACCACATGGGCGGCGCCGCCTACCTCGTACGGAACTCCCACGCGCCGGTCGATTGCCACACGGACGACGCCCCGTTCGTCGACGGGAGGCAGAAGCAGCCGATACCCCTGCTGATGAGACTCTTCATGCGGGTCCATCCGGCCCCGGTCGGGACCTCGCTGAAGGACGGCGACCGGATCGGCTCGCTGGTCGTGGTCCATACACCGGGCCATACGCCGGGAGAGGTCGTGTTCTACCACCCGGAGCGGAAGATCCTCTTCTCCGGAGACGCGGTTGTCGAGAGGAAAGGGACCCTCACCGTCCCGGCAGCGCGGTTCGCCTGGAACCTGGACCAGGCGATCCGGTCCATCTCCCGGATCCGTGCCCTCGAGGTCGAGCTGCTGCTTCCGGGGCACGGAGACCCGGTGACCAAGAACGTTCCCGCCCTCCTCGACGACCTCGCTCGCCGGGCCCACGCGGAATTCGCGCGTCGCGGCTCCGGTTGAGATTCTGCTAGGCGCCCGGACTTCCGGGACTCTCCGCCCCCGTTGCGTCGGGGCTGGAACCTTCGCCAGGGAGGCGAAACGGTGGCGTCGTCGGTAGCGGGTCCCCGCGCGCCCCTCGCTTGAGCGTCGGCAGGTGGGCGAACTTCGCGTGGCGGCGGGAACCAAGGACCTCCTCGGCGACGAGGACAGTCATGGTTCCGATCACGGTGATCGCGGCCGCGATGAGAAACGCGTACTGGAAGGCTTGATGGTCGGGAGCCAGTCCGGTGAACGGTCCGCTCGTCACAAGGTAGGTGGCGAGCAGAGAACCGGCGATTGGGGCGCCCACGCTGCCACCCACGTTGCGGAACACGTTGTTCATGGCGGTGGCTTGGCCCATGTCCTTGGGGTGGACCGTTAGGACCAGGAGATTGATGATCGATGCGTTCAGCAGTCCTATGCCGGCCCCAACGACGACCTCGATGACCAGGGCCGTGTCCAGCGTGGTTGCGTAGGCCTCCAACGCGAATCCGAGGGCCGTGATCAGACCGCCGGCGAGGGCGAGTGGCTTTACGCCCACCTTGGAGACGACGACGCTCGCGATTAGGGCGACTATGGTCATCCCTGCCGCCAACGGCAGGATGTCGATTCCGGCGGTGAGGATCGCGAAGTTGCAGTTGAGCGGCGAGACACAGAGGGCGTTGTAGCCGCCCGAGGCCAGCGGATACTCGAACTGGTAGATCAGCGTGAACAGGGCCATGTACATCCCGAGGCCGGCGACCGTGAGGACGATGTTCGTGACCGTCACGTTCCGTTCCGCGAGCAGGTGCACGTCGACGATAGGCTCCCGCTTCAGGACCGTCAGCCGCCGCTCGACCAAGGCGAACGGAGCGAACATCACGACCCCGAAGGCGGCGAACCCCAGCGTCAGCGGCGAGGTCCACCCCCACGATTCTCCTTGGGAAAGGGCCGCCACTATCCCCGCGAGCGCAAGGCCGAGGAACATCGCTCCGAGGTAGTCGACTTTCGTGTCGGGGCGTCGGTAAGGCGACTCCTTGACCAAGAGGAAGACCAGGACCGCCATCAGGATCACGAACGGGACCGCCGAATGGTAGGTCCAGCGCCACCCGAAGTCCTGGGAGACCCAGGACCCGAGCGGGAGACTGATCGCGAACCCGATCCCGAACATCGCGCTCAGGATTCCTTGGGCTCTGGGGACCATCTCTCGGGGGAACTCCTCTCGCATGAGTGACATCCCCAGGGGCATGATCGTGAGGCCCACTCCCTGGATCGTCCGAGCGGCGACCATGAACGCGAACGTGGGAGAGAAGCCCGTGACGGTGACGGCCGCCGCGTAGGTGAACATGACGACGACCATCATCTTCCGTTTCCCGTGGATGTCTCCGAGCTTGCCGATGATCGGGCTAAGCGCAACGCCCGCGGCGGCGTATGCCGAGATAATGAGCGTCACCTGGGCGGTATCGACACCGAAGTTCGACTCGATCGTGGGAAGGGACGGGGTGAGCATCCCCTCGATGTACAGGACGACCAGCACGACCCCGGCGAGGAGCAGCATGACGCGGTTCGCGTAGTGCCGGTCGAACGTCTCCGCGGTCTTCGCAACGGGAGCAGGATGGCCGGACGCCGCCGGCGGCGAGGTCAGCGACATTCGCCTCCCCTGACCTTCGTGTCGTTCGCGCGAGGGATTAGCGACCCGGCGAGTGGCCCGAGACGAGGTCGTGGCGTCGGGATCCCCGACTCCTCGGCCGATGACATGCGCCGACCGTCACCGGTCGGACGTGGCCTCGACGTGCTGCGAATCACGCGAACCCCGTCCGGGGTGGAGAAGCGGGTTCGTCCTTGGGCATCCGGCCGACAAGGAAGAACCCGAATACAAACGCCGCGACGAGGAACCCCAGCATGATCTCGAACGTCTGGTCGAAGGCAAGTATCTGCCCACCCACGGGCCCGTGAGATCCTACCAACGCCAGGAACCGGCTGTTCTGGAACGTGGCGAGGACCGAAAGCCCGATCGAGCCCCCGAGCGACTGCAGGAACTGGATCAAGCCGCTCGCCTCTCCGACGTCCTTCTTCGGAACCTGGTTTTGCGTAGCAAGGAGGAATACTGGGAATGTGAGCCCGACCCCGAAGCCGAGCGGGATCAGGGGAAGGACGAGACCGCCCACGGGAAGGAATCCGAACGCGATCTTCCACACCGGTGTGGAAACGGTCAGCCCGGTCAGGAAGTAGAGCCCCACGATCGAGATCCCGATTCCGACGAGCACGACGGTCCGGAACGCGAAACGTGTGAGGAGCTGGCCTCCGAGGGCCGCGCCCACGACCAGAGGGAGGACCAGCGCGTACAGGACGTCCCTCACGACGACCTCAGGGGGGAGACCAGTGCCCGCGGCGAAGACACCCCCCACCTCGAACGAGAGGAGGGTCGCGATCGAGAAGAATACCACGCCGATCACAAAGGAGGCCCCTCCGCTCGCGGCGACGACCCGGTGAGCCAGCAGGCGCAGCGGAACCAGCGGCTCGCGGGTTCTCAGTTCCCAGAGCACGAACACCACGACCAGGACAGCGGCGGTCGTCAGAAGGCCGATCACTCGCGGATCGCCCCAGGCCCATACGAGACGCTGGACCTCGATCAGTGGGTACATCAAGGCTGCCACCCACGCGGCGAGCAACCCGGCCCCCGTCACATCGAACGGCCGCCTCACTTCCGGCCGGAGCGGGCCGAGCGTGAGGGCGATGATGGCGAGACCCGCGAGGCCGACCGGAAGATTAACGTAGAAGACCCATCGCCAGGAGGCAACCCCCACGATGGCGCTGCCGAGGAGCGGGCCTGCCACGGTCGCGATCCCGAACACCCCGGAGAGGAGCCCTGTTACCCGGGCCCGTTCCTCCGGAGGGAAGGTGACGGCGACGATCGCAAGGCCGACCGGGAAGAAATCGCCTGCGCCGAACCCTTGGATGGAGCGGAAGACGATCAGCTCTGTCAGGTTCTGACTGATTCCCGAGAGCGCGGACCCGCCGATGAACACGAGTAATCCGGCGATGAAGACGTTGCGACGGCTGAACAGGTCGGAGAGCTTGCCGAAGATCGGGACCGCGACCGTGGACGAGATGATGTAGGCGCTGACGACGAACGTCCCACCGTTCGAGGCTCCGAGCGCCGGTAGGATGTTCCCCGAAAGGACCGTGATCACCACGAAGTTGTCGAGGGCACCCATCAGGAGAGCGAGCAGAACTCCGACGACGACGAGGATCTCGAATCGCCGGGACGGCCTCGCGATGGGTGCCGCCTCCATCGGGACGTCGTCGTCCGCGGCCGGGTGGCGGGGGGGAGTGGGCGGGCCTGACGGGGCCGCCCCAGGGCCGGCCTGAGCCGACAGATCACCGTTCGCGAGCGGGAGGTTCAACGCGCCTCAGTCCTCCGCGTTGTGTGGCTCGGGGCAGATCCGGGTTCCACCCTCGCCGAACGACCGGTACCCTCGCAATGCGACTCCGTCCGACGTGAGCACCTCATGGAACGGAGGCTCTGAGGGTCCCAAGCTCGCGGAAGGCGGAAGGTCTTGGCCCACTGCCACGATGGTTCGAGTCAGCCTAGGGCGTAAGGTCTTCGGACGTCGTTCAGACGAACACGCGGACCTTACCGCCCGCATGCTCCACGGGGAGTGGAGTGAGGGGACGGCACTCCGTTCGGGCAAAGATGGGGGCCATCGCCGCCATCCGTTCGAGGATCTCCGGTGGAAGCTTCTCCATCCCCGGCATCGACATTGACGGTGGACCGCGGACCTCTCCCGTCCGGGCGTCGAACACGGCGTTGTGCTGAGGGCACTTCAGCACCCCGCTCTTGAAGCTGCCGAGATCCAACGGCGCGTTCATGTGTCCGCACCGGTTGATGAACGACCGAAACTCGCCGGCGTTGTTGACCACCAGCACGTCCTCGCCCCCCGCGCGACCGTGCACCATCTCGCCGGGTTTCAGGTTCTGGGCCTCGGTGATATCGTGCCACGCTGCCATCGTTGCTGCCTCAGTAGACGAGAATCAACACATACTTAAACTTTAGAATGTAAAGTGCAGGAACCTTAATCCGCTCCGAGGTCGTGGAACGCAACGATGGCCGGGTCAAGCAAGAGTCCCTCGGGACCCCACTGCGACTTCGAGGGGACGTTCCGGCTCCTGGGCCAGAAGTACGTGCTCCACATCCTCCGCGCGCTCGTCGAGCAGAGCCCGCTACGATTCAACGAACTCCAGGAGACGATCGATGTGAACACGGCCACCATCACGGACCGACTCCGAAGGATGGAGAAGCTGGGGCTCATCCGTCGAGAGGTCGTTCGGGTGGTCCCCCGCCGTGTGGAGTATGGATTGACGCCGATGGGACGAGACCTCGTCAAGATCTTCCATCCGATGATGGAGTGGCGAGAGAAGTACTCGCGCTGAGAGTTCTGCCGCTCACCGTGAGTTCGGAGCAGAGAGGCCATTAGAGCGCCCGACGGCAGTGACGGATTCGGAAACCGGGTCGATTCTCGGACATTCCGACTTGATTCCATTTCAGGCCCGAACTAAGTCCCCTACTCCGTTTTGAGGGTTGGGTCGAAGGACCCAACGGATGGAATGAGATGTCGATCAAACCGAGCCTTGCCGGATCTGGAGAGATATGAGCGCGCCGAAGTGGGTCATCGCAACGGTCGCGGTAGTAATCGTGGCCGTACTCGCGGTGGCCGCCTACGCCGTTCTCGTGCAGCCCTCGTCCTCCGCCTCGAATTCGCCGAGTGTCACGCCCGCCGTACTCTCAACGTCGCCGGCCAACGCCTCGACGACCGTGCCGATCAACACGAACGTCCTAGCTACTTTCAACGAGGCGATGGAAGCCTCTACCATCAACACGTCCACCTTCACCTTGGCGATCGGGGCGACCGCGGTTGCGGGAGCTGTGACCTACACTGGCACCACCGCGCTCTTCACGCCCACGACCTCGCCGCTCGCCGCGAGCACACTGTTCACGGCCACCATCACTGTCGGGAGCAAGGACGCCTCAGGCCAAGCGCTCGCCCAGAACTACGTATGGACCTTCACCACCGGCACAACCTCGGACTCGACGGCGCCGACCGTGAACTCTACATTCCCCGTTGCTGCGGGCACGGGCGTGCCGGTCAACACCGTTCTCGGCGCGTCGTTCACCACGGCGATGAATCCATTCACGCTCACGTCATCGACCTTCACCTTGGTGCACGGGGCGAGCGCGATCTCGGGCACAGTGGGCTACGCCGGCTTCACGGCGACCTTCTCTCCGAGCAGCCCCCTGGCGGTCAGCACCGCGTACACGGCTAACATCACAACGGGCGCCAAGGACCTCGAGGGCACCGCGCTGGCGGCGCTCTATACCTGGAGCTTCACCACATCGGCGTCGGCCGGAAGCTGCGCTGCGACCACCGTCTCGCTGGGATCGGCCGCCGGTTTCGCAATTCTCGCCAACACCTCAGTCACTAACTCCGGACCCACTACGATCACCGGAAATCTTGGAGTGAGCCCGGGAACGAGCGTGACCGGAAGCCCGACCATCGTCCACGGGGCACAGTACACCGGTGTCGCGTCCGCGGCGGGTGCGGCACAAGGCGACCTGATCACCGCGTACAACTATGCCGCGGGAGAATCCCTCTGTCCAGTAAGCGTCGCCGGGAACCTCGGCGGCCTGACCCTGGCCCCGGGGCTCTACAAGTCCACCTCCGGTCTAGAGGTTACCGGCAGCGACCTCGTCCTCAGCGGCAGCTCGAGCTCGATCTGGGTCTTCCAGATCGCATCGACACTCCTGGTCACCGCCGGCCTCGGCGTGATCCTGACCGGTGGCGCGCAGGCGTCCAATGTCTTCTGGCAAGTCGGTTCCTCAGTGGCTCTCCAATCGACCTCGAGCTTCTTCGGAACGATCATGGCGCACACGGCCATCACTATGGGCACCGGCGCGACGCTGGACGGACGGGCGCTGTCCGAGACAGCCGATGTGACATTGCTCAGCAACAAGGTCACCGATCCGTCTGCCTAGGGAAGAACGGCGACCCCGCGGAACGGGGCTATTAGGGCGTCTCTAGTAGCCCCTCCCGGGGTCCGATGAACCTGCCCCGTCCGCGTACCCTCTGCCCGCGGGCGGGGCCCCGACGATCGTCCTGACCTCTCTTCGAAGGCACCGTTTCTGCGAAGGGAACCGTGCCGGAGCGGGAAGAGCACGGCACGACGGAGACCACTGCCGGGGCCAGGCGCCGAAGGATTTCTTCGGGTCCGCGGCAGCTCTTCAGCGGATAGCGGGATTCGCGACCTGTTCAACGGGGAGGACCCTGTCCTGCGCGCGCCGGATGTCCATGACCAAAGCATGAGTCGGGAGGCAGACCGTCCCGGCCTGGAGAGCCGAGTCGACGAATTGTCTCGTTGATTCCCAGGTAACCAGCTTCCACACCGTCAGAGCATCGAGGACTGAGGGATGAAGCGGACTCAAAACGTCCGTCGAAATCTCCCTACTGGTCGAGATCCTACCCGCCTGTCTTGCCACATCCTCGGCTTGGTTCACCAATGCCTGAGCCGCGACCGGGTCAGATCTTCGGAGTCCCGACCACCGGTAGTCGTACTCGCACATTTGTGATGGGTAGAGTACAATCCCAATTGAACCCTTTGAAATAGCCGCAAGCCGGCGACATCCTCGGTGCGATGAGCCGCGGTCGAGGGTTTCCACATTCTGCCGGCCAAGACGCCGGAGCCTTGCGGGAGGACACACATCGAGGTAGAGAATTTGCTGAAAATCAAGCCGAGGCGCGGTTATTGGAGACTCAAGGGGTCCTCGACGCCTTTCGGGCCATTCGATCAGCGGCTGGCGAGTACTGCGACACCCGGAGGGATTCGCGCAAGATCGCCTCGCTTCCTCGTCGCACTCGTCATCCCACTCGGTCGGCGGAGGAGAAGTGAGCTACGCGACGGGGAGCACGGTCGCGGTAAATGACCCGCTACCTGGACCAGCGAAAATCTCAGCCGCAGGTGGAAACGCGCCGCCACCCGGCAGTAAGGTCGCTCTTTACCTACGTGTCTCGACAGCAGAGCAGGATCTCGGTGGTCAGGAACGCGACCTGAGGGGGGAAGCGAGACGCCGGGGCTGGACGGTCGTGCGGACCTATTCCGAGAAAGTTAGCGGAACCGGGAAGGTCGAGCGACGAGAGTACGATCGACTCCTCCGGGATGCTCGTTCCCCCGATCGCCCATTCGACCGTATCCTGGTCTGGGCTCTCGACCGGTTCAGCAGAGAAGAGACCTTCACCAAGGCGACCCAGGCAATCCTTGACCTCGAGAAGCTCGGGGTCAAGTTCCACTCATACAGAGAGCCGATGCTCGACACTCCCGAGGACGGTAAGCCGAATCTTGGCCGAAACGTCCTCCTGGCGCTTCTCCCGGTCATCGCGGGCTTCGAATCCCAGCGTCGTTCAGAGCGCGTCCGAGTGGCGATGAAGGACATCAAGGAGGGGCGACGGAAGACCCGGAGCGGGCGACCTCCAGGTAGGCCGACCCGGGCGACTCCCGAGAAGGTAGCTGCGATCATGAAACTGAAGGCTGAAGGACTAACCTACCGGGTCATAGCACAGCGTGTCGGCCTCCCGAGAGGCACGTGTGCCAACGTCGTCTCCCGGGTTCGCAGGGGCCAGTTACAAAACCCTCTGGATACAAATCGGTCAGGCGACCCACAGCCCGACCCTAGCGCTACCTAAGGCGCGCTTAAGTCGAACCCCCGATTTCCGCGCCCTATGCCCGAACGGGGCCACCGGTTGTACGGGACCACTCGGCTTCGCTTGTCACTGGCGATCCGCGCCCCTTCGCGATACGTGTACGAGTGGTGCACGGACTACCGGACCAGTGACTCGCGGTTCTCGAGGGCGGGTCATCGTTCGACGTTTCGAGTGATCCGAGTTTCGCCGCGTCGCGTGCTCCGGATCCGCGCGACCCGGGGTCGCGGGGTCGACGGCGGTCGCGACCCCGCGATCGCCGTCGACCTGGTGCGTCTCAATCCGCCGCACTCCTGGCACCTCGATCAGATCGACGAAACCGATCGGCAGTCGCTGGATTATCGTGTTACCTCGATGGGCAGAGCGCGGACCCGCCTTCATCTGCTCGTCACCGAGCGCTGGGTCACGCCCGACCATCCGACGAAGGAAGAACTCCGCGCACAAGTGGCGGCCACTTGGGCCCGATTTGCGGCGGCCCTCGAGGTCGATTACCGAGCGGGACGACCCGCGAAGGGACCCTAGAGGACCCCCGGAAGGTTCGGGCGGCGGGCGGAGCCGCACCTACCACTTCCCGAGCTTCGTCAAGATGCGAAGCATCAGCGACTCGGTGAGGCGAAGAGCGAGAACGGCGTCGTCCGGCGTTTGGCCGAGAACCTTAGCGTGGGTTGCTTTGGCAAACTACCCGATATGTGGGTTCCGCCGAGGGCTTTTGACTGAGGGAGAGTTCTCCCGAGCTCGAAGGCTCACATCGTTCCCCGATGGCCAGTTGCTCTCGCCGCACCCAGATATTCGCGCTTCAGAGCGCAGGAAGACACTTCGCGGTCGAGGGCCCCAAGACCGTTCGCTGCACACGTTTTCCAGCGGTCACCCGGGGGTGCCGCAGGGTGGTTTCCGCAGTCGGCGGTCTTGGAGCATCAACCCGGAAGGGCTCTCGATTCTTCAACATTGCGAAGATTACCTTCAGCAGTGCGTGCGCCCCGGCCACCGACCCCTTGCCCTTTCCCCGCCGGCGGCTCACTCGTCGAGCAACCTTCGCGACCGTCCCTCGAGGAACTCGGTGCCGGTGGACCCAGGCAGCCTCGACCAGGAGCCAACGGACCAAAGTGACGCTGTCTCTCTTCAGGTGCCCGTGGTTCTCAGACTCGCCCGATTGGTGGGTCGTGGGGGCGAGCCCCACATACGAACTCACCTTGTCGGGACTCGAGAACCGCTCGATCGGGCAGAGGAACGCCGCGAGCGCCACCGAGATGATCTCCCCAACCCCGGGAATGGTGCTGAGCAACTGGGCCTCCTCGGAGGAGGCCCAGGCCAGGTGGATCTTCTGGTCGAGCTGCCGACACGTAGTCTCGAGCGCGGTGAGGGTATCCAGTCCCCGGTCAACCTCGTCGAGCTGAAGGTCCCGTAAGACCTCGCGCTTTCGGCGGAGGTTCAGAATCCGATCCTCGTACTCGATCCCTCGGCGGAGGAGGAAGCTGTAGATGTGATTCTTCACGCTCGTCGCCTTGCGTCGATAGAACACGCGTTCCCGAACGACGTTCCGGAGCGCCCGAACCTCCGGTGGAGGGGCATACGACTCGGGAACGGAGTTCAGTCGGAGGAGTGTGGCCAGAGCCTCCGAGTCCAGCTTGTCGGTCTTGAGGCTCGCCTCGGCGATGAGGCGGGTCTTGTAGGGGTTCGAGAGAACGACGGAGGCCCCCGTCGTCTTCGCGGCGTCGAAGAAATGCTCCCAGAGAGTGCAGGCCTCGAGGACGACGTGCTTGCGTCCGGGCAGTCGGTCCAGATAGGCGATCAGCTCGGCGTCGGAGGCTCCGAACCTCTCCTGGCTCACTCGAGAGCCCGCGGCGTCGAACGCCGTGGCGTAGACACTCTTCCGGTGGACGTCGAGCCCGACATAGACCTGTTCACTCGTACTCTCCATGAGACGCCTCGAGGTGGAGGACACGAGGCGTCCCCGATGGACTTTCCGCCGCGGCATCGGCGGAACCCATCATGTCCACATTTGGCCCCACCACTTTCGCTCTTGTCCTCAACTCGGAGCGGGGGTCGCGGCGGGGGTCGCTTCAAGATAACTGTAGAGAGTGAACGCGGGATAGAGCGCCAGGACGTCGCCTCCGGGGACCGCGATTACAGCACCGCAGATCACGAGGCTACTGTTGTTCGAACCGAGGGTCACGGGTACGCCGAAGACACTGGTCACGTTAGCCCCAGACACATTGATGGAGGCGAGCACGAGCGAGGTATTGCCGGGATACGTTAGGGAGGGATTCAGAACGATCGGACAGGTCCAAAACTTCTGGCCCGGCGGCGCGACGCCTGCGTCGCAAAAGCTGAATCCCCAATCTCCGGCGGCAGGGCCCGTGAGATTGAAGCTCGGCGTGATCATAGTGGGGGACTCTGGAGCCGATTTGGGGCTGGGGTGGAGGTAGTTCTCGACGAATGCGTTGGCGACGATGCCGGCAGTGACGCACAGAAGGACGACTGCGGCGAGTCCGAGGTAGAACCAGGGCTCCTTGGACATGCCGATCCCCTCAGGACTGTAGGTCAGGTCGGCGGATACAGTTTCGTTCCGAGTCAGCTCTAAGGAAAACGAAGTCGACCGTCACAAATCGACTTTTGGTACCGACCCTCCCCACCCCGGCAGTTAGAGGGCCACGTCCCGAAACGGACCCGTTTACGAACGGCCGGCTCCTCGGAATCGATTTAGTCAAAGCGAGAGCGAGCCCGGCCCGATTGAGTTAAGGATCACCGACGTCGGCACAACTTCGCCCTCAAACAAAGGTGCTCTACTCCGAGACGGTCTTAGGATCGGACCTCTTCTCCGGAGGAACTGAAGCTCCCCCCTCCGTTTTCTCGGCCGGCGGCTTAAGCCAAATTCCTGCCCAGATAAACAATCCAAGACCTATAACCGCCCCAGGAGTACTCAGCACAGCAAAGGCCTCGAGCTGTCGGCTGTTTAGCTGGACGGACATGAGACCTAAGGCGATTGCGACAATCAGGGGGACGAATGAGAGAACCCCCAACCCGACCACGACCTGGCGCTTGCTTAACATTTTTCCGTCCTAAACTGTGGGTTCCCAACTCATGTCACTCAGGTACGAGTACCCGTACGATCCAACGAGTTCATAGCTGATAAAGGCTTGAGCCGTCGACTCTCCAAGCCCAAGCGCGACTGCACTCACCTCAACAAAGGCGTATGTCAGAAGTGAGTAGGTGTCCCCCGAGTTAAAATAGACCTCGACGGGCATGTTGACATTGGAAGTGCCGCCGCCCCAAAGTCCAATGAGCAGAGGACATGCGTAGCTCCCGGTATTGGCGAGGTAGTCCAAAACCGGACCATTTGATGCCGACGACTGACTCGTGTCGTCCCAGACGTTAGCCTCAAGCTCAACTACGGCCGTCCCACTTGTCGCGGCGTATCCGATCGCACATAGGTTACTGACTCCTGCGTAAGTAGGTTATTAACCGGGATGTGCTCTCCCTCTCCGCATGGGAACCTGGACCCAGCGGC
>Ga0209415_10000052_pt1 | contig 149365 bp, 126 predicted proteins | sample PeaSoiSIISIP2007_FD_187696 | JGI IMG/M metagenome (GOLD analysis project Ga0209415, IMG submission 187696) | Peat soil microbial communities from Weissenstadt, Germany - SII-SIP-2007 (SPAdes) (version 2) | ecosystem: Environmental > Terrestrial > Soil > Wetlands > Peat | place: Germany... | reverse complement strand
TCCGCTCGAATTCCTCCATCGCTGGAAATCTCAACAAAAGAAAGCCGAGTGTCACTAATCATGTGGACGAGTACAATCGGTTGACTTGCGGCGGGGTGCAGCCTAGCATGGCGCGCACAGGAGAGCGACTTGGATTCACCCAGGAGTCCGGGATTGCGCCGAATACTGTCGAGCGCGGCCATTTTAGCCGCGATATTCGCCCTGTCGCTCGCAGGGCTCGCACCGCCGCGGCCAAAACCGGCCAACGCGCCGGCGACGGCGTTTTCCGCGGTTCGCGCGCTGGAAACGCTCCACCGGATTCTGAGCACGGATACGCCCCATCCCGTCGGAAGCCCCGCCAACGACGCAGTGCGCGGCCGGATCGTTGACGAGTTGACCAGGCTTGGTTATCAACCACAGGTGCAGACTGCCTTCGATTGCGCGGAATACGCATATTGCGCGACGGTGAACAATGTGGTCGCGCGGCTGGATGGAACCGAGCAGAACGGCGCGGTGCTGCTCGCCGCGCACTATGATTCGGTGCCGGCTGGACCGGGCGACTCCGACGACGGCACGGGCACCGCCGCGGTGCTCGAGATCGCGCGCGCTCTGAAAGCGTTTCCAACGCCGCGGCATTCAATCATCCTTCTGATCGACGATGGCGAAGAAGCGGGGCTGCTCGGGGCGCACGCATTCGTTGATTCGCACCCATGGGCGAAGGAAGTGCGCGCGGCCGTGAATCTCGATTCGCGGGGCACGTCAGGCCCAAGCCTGCTGTTCGAAACCGGCGGCGCGAACGACTGGGCCGTCCGGCTCTACGCCCTGCACGCGCCACGTCCTTCGGCCAGTTCGATCGCTTACACGGTGTACAAACAGCTGCCGAACGACACCGACTTCACCGTCTTCAAAGCTGCGGGCTACGAAGGGCTCAACTTCGCCTACATCGGCGAAGAAGTGCACTACCACACGCCGCTCGATAATTCCGCCAACGTGAACCTCGCGAGCCTCCAGCATCACGGCGAAAACGCTCTGCCCGCAATCGTGGCGCTCGCGAACGCCGATCTCTCAAGCCCGCCACAGCGAGAAGCGGTTTTCTTCAGCCTGATTGGACGATGGGTGATTCACTGGCAAGCCCGGCGGACGCTTGCGCTGGCCCTCGGCGCGGCGATCCTGCTCCTGCTACAGGCCGGATGGATGATTCGAATCAATCGCCTGACGCTCAAAGAGTTTCTTTGGGGAATGATCGGATGGCTTGCGACCCTGGTGACAACAGGTCTGGCGGCGCTCATCGTGGCGCGGCTCATTCACGCCCTGGGCGGGACGCCGGTCAACTGGATTGCGTATCCGCTTCCGCTCGAGATCACGTTCTGGTCGCTGGCGATTGCAATCGTGGTGGCGCTCGCGATGCTATTTGCGCGGCGCGCGGGCTTCTGGGGATTGTGGACCGGGCTGTGGGCGTGGTGGGCCTTGCTCTCCATCGTGATCGCATGGCAAACGCCCGGACTCAGCTACGTGATCCTTGTTCCGGCCGGAGTGGCGGCGCTCGCCGGATTGCCGGCTACGCTGCCCCGCCGCGAAAACACCACAGCTTCCGCCGTGGCGGTGATTTTGCCGCTCGCGGCGGCGGCGTTTCTGGGATTTGCGTCGGCCATCCTGCTCTACGACGGCCTAGGTAATCGCGGACTGGTCCTGCTTGCGCTCTCGGTGGGATTGATCCTGACGCCGCTCGCTCCGCTTTGCGCTGATCTGCGCGGCGTGGCGGGGTTGCGAGGCCTCGCGCTGCCATGGATTCCGATTTTGGCGACTGCGCTGGCCGCGTTCGCCGCGATCGTTGTGCCTGCGTACTCCGCGAAAGCACCCGAGCGGGTAAACTTCGAATACTCGAAGGACGCGGATTCGGAAATGTCGCAATGGATCGTCCAGCCGGAATCCAACCGTCTGCCGGAACCGATCCGGCTCGCCGCCAATTTCCGCTTTTCTGAGCGGGGCGCCTTCCCGTGGGACATAGAGGCCGCGTTCCTGGCGGAAGCGCCGAGCCTCGATCTCGCTCCTCCGACTTTCACCGTGCTCGAAGTGGCGCAAGAAGAAAGCAGGCGCGTCTATCGGACTCTTTTGCGATCCGAGCGCGGCGCGCCGGTGGCGGCGGTGCTATTCCCGCCCGACTCGGATGTCGAATCCGTTCGGATGGGTGGATTGCCCTTGCAACCCGAGACCCAGCGATTGAGGAGTCTCCGCAACGGTTGGGTGGCCTACGCATGCGCGGCGATGCCGGCCGGCGGCGTCGAAATCAGCTTTTCGGTGCCTCTGGGAAAACCCGTCGAAGTCTCCGCGGCGGACGTGGCGTACGGGCTGCCACCCGAGGGCGCATTCTTGCTGCAATCGCGCCCGCTGACGGCCACGCCTTCACAGATTGGCGACGTGACGATCGTCAGCCGCCGCGTGCAGCTTCTTCCCTAGTCAACAGGGCTGCGCCGCGCGATCCTTGCAGTTAGAATCACGCGAATACTCTTGCGATGAAAGGAACACTTCGATGAACCATCGTTATCTTGGGCGTACAGGTCTTCTGGTTTCCGAGCTTTGCTTTGGCGCCATGACGTTTGGCGGGAAGGGCATGTGGGCCAACGCTGGCTCGCAGACGCAGAGCGAAGCCGACAACCTCGTCGCGCAAGTCCTGGACGCGGGAATCAATTTCTTCGACACGGCCGACGTGTACTCGGAAGGTGAATCCGAGAAGATTCTCGGCAAGGCGCTCGGGGCGCGCCGGAAGGGCGTGGTGCTCGCGACGAAGGTGGCCGGCCGCGTGGGCCCGGGGCCGAACGACATCGGCCTCTCGCGGCGGCACATCTTGGAAGGGATCGATGCGAGCCTCGCCCGGCTTGGTACGGACTACGTGGACCTCTACCAAATCCACTCGTTCGACCGGCTCACGCCGCTCGACGAGACGCTCGGCGCGCTCGACGATGTGGTCCGCTCGGGGAAGGTGCGCTACATCGGCTGCTCGAATCTCGCCGCATGGCAGATCATGAAGGCGCTCGCGATTTCGGAGCGCCACGGCTGGGCGCGATTCGATTCGCTGCAAGCCTACTACTCGATCGCGGGCAGGGACCTCGAACGGGAGATCGTTCCGCTGCTCGAGGACCAGAATGTCGGCTTGATGGTCTGGAGCCCGCTGGCCGGCGGATTTCTCTCCGACAAATACGCGAAGGGAACAGGGCCCGCGGAAGCACGCCGCGCGAAGTTCGATTTTCCGCCGCTCGACAAGGAACGCGCGCTGAAGTGCATCGCGGCGATGCGGGAGGTTGCCGACGCACATCAGGCGACGGTCGCACGGGTCGCGCTCGCATGGCTGCTCGACCAGAAGGTGGTTTCGAGCGTGATCATCGGAGCGAAGACGCAGGAACAGCTCGAAGACAACCTGAAGGCCGTCGATATCAAGCTTTCGCCGGAAGAGCGAAAACGCCTCGACGAGGTGAGCGCACTGCCACCGGAGTATCCGGGCTGGGCGCTTCAGATGGCGGCGGAGCGGAGATAACGACGAAGGGCGGAATCGGGCGTTTGCCGCGACGCGATGCGTCAGATAGAATAGCCGTTTGCTCGTGGCACAAAAATGACCGATATACGCCTGCACAACACGCTCACGAACCGCCTCGAGCCGCTCGTCCCGGTGCATCCGGGGGAAGTGCGCATCTACACCTGCGGGCCGACGGTCTACGCCTCGGCGCACATCGGAAATTTCCGCACCTTCATGTTTCAGGACATCCTGCGGCGATTCCTGAAGTCGCAGGGATTGCGCGTGCTTCAGGTAATGAACGTGACGGATGTGGACGACCGCATCATCCAATCCGCCGCGGCCGCCGGGATCGGGATTCGCGAATACACCGACAAATACATTCAAGCATTTCTCGAAGACATCGACGCGCTGCACATCGAGATGCCCGAAGAGCTCGTCCGGGCAACGGACCACATCGACGACATGGTCGCGTTGATCGAGCGGCTGCAAGAGAAAGGGCTCACGTACAAAAGCGACGGCTCGATCTATTTCCGCATCGCGAAGTTTCCCGCGTACGGAAAGCTTTCGAAAATCGACGTGGGCGGCATGAAGGCCGGCGCGCGCGTGGACGTGGATCAATACGAGAAGGACGACGCGCGGGATTTTGCGCTCTGGAAAGCGCCGAAGCCGGGCGAGCATTTCTGGGAGACGCGGATCGGGCCCGGGCGTCCGGGGTGGCACATCGAGTGCTCCGCGATGGCCATGAAGTATCTGGGCGACACGCTGGATATTCACACGGGCGGCGTGGACCTGGCGTTCCCTCATCACGAAAACGAAATCGCGCAGAGCGAGGCGGCCACGGGCAAGCCGTTCGTCCGCAACTGGCTGCACGCCGAGCACCTCATCATCGAAGGACAGAAGATGTCGAAATCTCTTGGCAACTTCTACACGCTGCGCGATCTTTTCGCGCGCAGCCACAGGCCTTCGACGATCCGGTTTCTGCTGCTCTCGGTGCCGTACCGGCGCCAGCTGAATTTCACCGAAGAGGGGCTTTTGCAGGCGCGCAATTCGGTCGAGCGGCTGCGCAATTTCGTGGCGCGCCTGAAGACGTCACAGTTCCCGGCGGGATCGAATGCCGAGATACTGAAGCGCATCGACAAGGCGGAGAGTGATTTCGACGCGGGCCTCGCGGACGACATCAACACGGCGATGGCGCTCGCGGCGGTGTTCGATCTCGTGCGAGACATCAACACGGCCATGGACCGCGGCGCATTCCTGCAACAGGACGCCATGCGCGCGCTGGCCGCGACCGAGAAGTTCGACGCGATCCTCGCCGTGCTCGCGGACGACGACGATGAAAAGCTTCTCAAGCTCGGCTTCGGACTCGCGAAGCCGCGCATGAGCGCCGAGCAGGTGGATGCGCTGATCGAGGAGCGCAACGCGGCGAAGAAGCGGCGCGACTTCAAACGCTCCGACGAGATCCGGCAGAAGCTCGCCGATTCTGGTATCATCCTCGAAGACACCAAGGACGGCAGTGTCCGCTGGAAGTACAAATGAGAATTTCCCTCAAACACGCGCACTCGCTTCACAGCAAGCCTTCGCAAGAACGCCCGAGCCTTTTCGGCGTCGACTAATTCCCGATTCCTCCGATGATGTGCCCGGCACGCGCTTGAAGAACAAGTCCGCGCACCGGCGAGAATGCAGCTCCGGGAGGAAGACATGCAGATTGCCGAGAAGAAACTTCCGCATCTCGTGACCGCGCTGCCGGGTCCGAAGGCGAAGCAGATCGTCAAGCGGGACCATAAGGTTGTCTCGCCGTCGTACACGCGCGACTATCCGCTGGTGGCGAAGGCGGGGCGCGGCGCGATGGTGGAAGACGTGGACGGCAACACCTTCCTCGATTTCGCGGCCGGGATCGCCGTGGTCGCGACGGGGCACTGCCATCCGGACGTGGTCGCCGCCATCCAAAAACAGGCCGCCGAACTCATCCACATGTCCTGCACGGATTTCTACTATACCGGGACGGTCGAGCTGGCCGAGAAGCTTGCGTCGATTGCTCCGGGCAAGGGTGCGAAGCGCGTCTATTTCGGGAATTCGGGCACCGAAGCCGTTGAGGCGGCGATGAAGCTCGCGCGATACCACACGAAGCGCGACATCTTCATCGCGTTTCATGGCTGCTTTCATGGGCGCACGATGGGCTCGCTTTCGCTCACGGCCAGCAAGGCCGTCCAACGCAAACGTTTCGGCCCGCTGCTCGCAGGAGTTTTCCACGCGCCGTATCCGAACACATATCGCGGCGCGCCCGGCATCCGTCCGGAACACGCCGCGGCAGATGCGCTGGCCTACATCGAGAACGAACTCTTCAAGCGGCTCGCCGACCCCGAGGAAGTGGCGGCGATATTCGTCGAGCCGATTCAGGGCGAGGGTGGATACATTGCGGCTCCAACAGAGTTCTTGCAGGGGCTCGAACGCCTCTGCCGCAAGCACGGCATCCTGCTCGTGGCCGACGAGGTACAGTCGGGAATGGGGCGCACGGGGAAATGGTGGGCGGTGGACCACACCGGAATCGAGCCGGACATCGTTTGCACGGCGAAGGGAATCGCGTCGGGGATGCCGCTCAGCGCCATGATCGCGAAAGCCGACGTGATGGATTGGAAGCCGGGCGCGCATGCGTCCACGTTCGGCGGCAATCCGGTGTCGATCGCGGCGGCGCTCGCGACGATCGGGCTGCTCGAACGGAGCGCGATTGCCAACGCGGCTCGCATGGGCGACTTCATCTTCCGCCAGACGGCCGGATGGCGCGAACGGCATAAGATCGTCGGCGACATTCGCGGCAAGGGACTCATGATCGGAATCGAGTTCGTGCGCGACCAGAAAACCAAAGAGCGAGCGCCCGATCTGCGCGACCGCATCATCGATTCGGCGTTCCGCAAGGGATTGCTAGTTCTCGGCGCGGGAGAAAACTCGATTCGGCTCGCTCCTCCGCTCGTGATCGACGAGGAGCAAGCCGACTTCGCGGTGCGCACGCTCGACGCCTGCATCAGCGAGGCCGAGCGGTCACTCTGAACGCGGGAGGCTGGAAACGTCCGTGCTCGGGCGACTCATGTTCGCAGTCGTGGATTTCGCGGCCCGCAAGGGCCTCGCCGAAGCGGGCACGGGCGATTCTACGGCGGCGTCCGCCAAACAGCGGGCGCGCAAGACCGGCGTTCGCGGCGAGACGTACGCGTACTGGTATCTCCGCCGCCACGGCTACGTGCTCGTCGCTCGGAACTACACCTCTCCGGGAATCAAGGGCGAAATCGACATGATCGGTTACGACGGGCCGGTGCTCGCGTTTGTGGAGGTGAAGACCCGTTCGGCAACGGAGCGAGACCAGCCGAAACCCGAGGAAGCCGTCAACGCGGAGAAGCGCCGTTACCTGGCGCGCGTGGCCCGGCAGTTTGTACGCGCACGGCGGATCGAATCCGCCTCGTGCCGTTTTGACGTTCTCGCGATTGAAACAACCTCCGGAGCGCGCCCGGAAGTCCGACTTCACAAGGGTGCGTTCGTTCCAGATTTGAATTAACTAACTCGAAGAATCAGGGCCGCTGCAGGTTGCGCAAAATGGCACTGGGATTGCAGCCAATCTTTCCGCACGCGCTCGCCATAGTAGAATAGATGCTCTGGATTCGCGCGGCGTGCCAAAATGGGCCGTGCCGAATCGAGGAGGAGAAGTTGCCGGAGCTTCGTAGAGACCCGATCACAGGCCGCTGGGTGATCATTTCCACGGACCGAGCCAAGCGCCCGTCGGATTTCATCCGGGAGAGCGTGCAGATCAAGGGGACGGCGATGTGTCCCTTCTGCCCCGGAAACGAAGGAAAGACGCCGCCGGAGATTCTCGCGTACGGTCGGAACGGCAGCGTGAAGAACACGCCGGGCTGGTCGCTGCGCGTGGTGCCCAACAAGTTTCCCGCGCTTGGAATCGAAGGCGGGCTGGACCGCGAGGGCGAAGGCCTCTTCGACCGCATGAACGGAGTCGGCGCTCACGAAGTAATCATCGAAACGCCGGATCATCAGAAAACGCTCGCTACACTCCCGGACAGGACGGTGGAGGAGGTTCTGTGGGCGTATCGCGATCGCGTGATCGACCTCAAGAACGACCGCCGCTTCCGCTACGTGCTTCTATTCAAGAATCACGGCGAGCCCGCCGGAGCGTCGCTCGAACACACGCATTCGCAGTTGATTGCCCTGCCCATCGTGCCGAAGCGCGTGCGCGAGGAAGTGGACAGCTCCAAACGCTATTACGACGAGAAAGAACGCTGCATTTTCTGCGACATGATCCGGCAGGAGATCGAAACCGAATCGCGCGTGATCATGAACGACGACCACTTTATCGCGCTCGCGCCGTACGCGCCGCGCTTTCCGTTCGAGACGTGGATTCTGCCGCGGCAGCACAGCTCCGCATTCGAAAACATGCCCACGCCGTATTACGGAAACCTCGCGAAGGTTCTGCGCGAGTTTCTCTCGCGCCTCGACGCCGCGCTGACGTTTCCATCCTACAACTACGTGGTCCACACCTCACCCATCGGCGAGGAGGTCAACGATCACTATCACTGGCACATCGAAATGATGCCGAAGCTGACCAAGGTCGCGGGTTTTGAATGGGGCACCGGCTTCTACATCAATCCGACGCCGCCCGAGGAAGCTGCGCGCTTCCTGCGCGAAGCCACGGTCGAAAAAGTATAGTCGTCCCCAAGGATTGTTCCGATTGAGGGATCCGCGGTGCCGGCGTTACGACTGCTTCAGTTTCTTCCGTGCGGATACATACAACGTAATCGCAAGCGCGACGAATAAGACGACGCCGAGCCACGGGTTCTGGCTCGCATGGGGCATGAATTTCGCGCCGAACGCAAACATACCCTCGGGCCACGGCAAGTGCAGCAGCCCACCAAGCCAGTGCGGCACGTGCCTGCTCAATTCGGGATCCTGAAGCAGGTTGAGGATGATGGCGAGGAGGCCGAAGACGCCGCCTGCGGCGATCAATCCGCTCGAGTAAAGCGAGCCGGGACTCACTTCGCTCTCGGCGCCGCTTTTCTTCTCCGCGCCGCGCTCCGCAAGCCACCGCACGAGCCCTCCGGCGAACATGGCCATCGTGGTGCCAATCGAAATGTAGGTGCCCACGGCGAACGGCAGAGAGCGAATGCCGAGAATCTCAATGGCGATCACGAGGAAAACTCCCAGGAAGACGAGACGCCACGGCAGCCGCCGGTTCAATATCCCGCTGATCACGGTGGCCATCAGCCGGGCCTGCGGGGCCGCCGCTTTTGCGCTTCCGATTCCCTGCTCCCACTGGATTTCGATCTGCTTGGTGGCCGAGTCGTACAGATATTTTCCGTCGGGGACTTCGCTCGAGCCGATCGCGTTCACCAGGACGTAGGTCTTGCCCTCGTGCGCGTAGTTGTCCTCCTGGCGCTCAACGCCCGTTGGCAGGTGGTTGATATCGAGAGGAATCTGCATCGGTTTGTATTGGGCGAGGCCGACGTTCATCAGGATCAGCGTGCCGCCGATGGCGAACGCTGAAACCAGCACACCGATGACGAGGCCGATCTGCTGGTACGCCGGAGTGGCGCCGACGAGGTAGCCCGTTTTCAAATCCTGAGACGTCGCGCCCGCAATCGCCGAAGCGATACAGACCAGGCCGCCGATGGTGAGCGCGAGGACGGCGTAGGAATTCGCCGTCCAATGCACGACGAGAAACACGGCGCACGTGGCCATCAGCGTCGCGATGGTCATCCCGCTGATCGGATTCGACGAATTCCCAATCAGGCCGCTGATCCGTGAGGCGACCGTCACGAACAGAAAGCCGAATACCACCACAAACAGCGCCGCGACCAGATTGGCGAACGCTCCCGTCTGCGCGCCGGGAATCGGCTTGAACCTCAGAAGCGCCCAGATCATCGCGAGAATTACGACCGAGCCGCCAATCACAACGCGCATCGAGAGGTCTCGCTCGGTCCGGCTCATTGCCCGCGCGGCAGCCTGCTTCGCGCGGATGTCCTTCAATCCCGCGCTGAGTGCCGCGAAGATCGTCGGCATCGTCTTGATCAGCGTGATCAGCCCCGACGCCGCCACGGCGCCCGCGCCAATCGGGCGGATGTACGTGCCCCACAGCTGGTCGGGAGTCATCTGTGGAATGGGAATGGTGCTTGGATACAGCGCCAGGCCGGGAGCGAGCGAACCGAAAAATCGAATCGCGGGCATCATCACGAGCCAGGAAATCACGCCGCCGGCAAAAAGTGTTCCGGCAACGCGCGGCCCGATGATGTAGCCAACGCCCAGATATTCGGACGTAATCGTGCAACGCATCGACGCGCCCGGGAGCCATTTCGGCTGGTAATCCGGCTGGCCCGGCCACAGCCCGAGCGTGTTCATGCAAAACGTGTACACGCCGCCGAGTCCCAGACCCCAGAAAACGCGCCCGGCGAAAGAGCCTCCGCGCTCCCCCGCCACCAGCACGTCGGCACAGGCCGTGCCTTCGGGAAACGAAAGATTGCCGTGCTCCTTGACGATAAGCTGCCGCCGGAGCGGAATCATGAACAGCACGCCAAGCGTTCCGCCGAGTAGAGCGAGGAAGAAGACGCGCCAGTACTCCGTGTTGAGCGAAAACCCGAGAAAGATGAGCGCGGGCATCGTAAAGATCACGCCGGCGGCGGCCGATTCTCCGGCGGAGCCGGTTGTTTGCACGAGGTTGTTTTCGAGGATCGTCGAGCGGCCGAACGCGCGCAGGATGCTGATCGAAAGCACGGCAATCGGGATCGACGCGGAAACAGTCAGTCCGGCGCGCAGGCCTACGTACACGGAGACCGCGCCGAAAAGAATTCCGAAAAGGGCGCCGAGAACGATGGCCCGGAAGCTGAACTCGCGGACATTCTCTCCCGCCTCCACGAAAGGACGAAACTCGCCCGGCGGCGCGGTTGAGCTCCACGGCTTTGTCGCCACTCTGTGCCCCCTTGGCATCCAGTCGCCGACCAATCGGGTCCGAGACCGACTTGGCTGCGGCAAGCGGGGCAAGGTAGCACTAGATACAGGTGCAGGCAAGGCGCAATCGGACGTTTTCAGGCGTTCGCCCGGTTCGGGAGTTCGCGATCCTTCGCGGGAATACAGAGAGCGGCTTGCTGCCGCGCATAGTGGTTCATTGACATCGGGCAGTACTTCGGGATAGCGTTGCACATCAGTCACTACCTGGGAATCGGGCGACGGCGCACGCAGCAAACGCGCGGCGAGTAGCCCGTGCAACCGACCTTTCGGTTGCACCGAAAACGGCAAGGAGCCTGCCATGAACCGAATGGGGCGAATCAGCGGCATTGCAGCTCTCGCGTTATTGTTGATTGCTTCCCCTCGCTCCTCGCGAGCCACGGACTGGCAGCCCATTGCGCCGGAAGATCTCGCCCTCAAGGACAACCCGAAGCAGCCCGGCGCGGACGCGATGATTCTTTACCGCGACGTCGTCGTAAACGCGTCCAAGGCGAATGTCGACGGTGACTCGGTCGAGGAGTACGTTCGCATCAAGGTGTTCACGCAGGCGGGCACGAAAGAAGGGCACGTCAACATCGAATTCGTGAAGGAAAGACAGACTGTGCCTTACATCGCAGGGCGCACGATTCGGCCCGACGGGACCATCGTGAAGTTCGATGGTCAGGTTCTCGAGACGACGGTGGAGAAGGTCAGCGGCGTAAAGTTTCTGGCGAAATCCTTCACGTTGCCGGACGTACAGCCGGGCTGCATCATCGAATACATCTTTCAGCGGCAAGGAAAACCGGGTGTCGTGTACGACCATGAATGGCAGGTCTCGCAATCCATGTACACGCGCGAGGCCCATTTCTCATACTTCCCCTACACGGGTTACGGTTCCGGGCTGCTCCCCATGTACACGAGCTACCTGTTGCCGCCCGACACTGCGCCAAAAGAGCAGATCAATGGCTCGTACATGATGGTGGTGCACGATATCCCAGGCGTCGTGGAAGAACCGCTCATGCCCCCGGAAAAGCCGATCGAGTCGCGCGTCGCATTTTATTATCAGGACCCGGGTGCGCCCTCCGCCTCGGAGGCGTCCGACCACTATTGGAACTACTACGCGAAAAAATGGGATGGTGATCTCGAACACTTCATCGACAAGAAGAATGCTCTCAATCAAGAACTTTCCAAAATCGTAAGCCCCGGAGATTCTCCGGAGGTAAAGCTCCGAAAGATCTATGCCGGCGTTTTGCAGATTCGCAACCTGAATATGGAAGACTTCAAAACCGCAAAGGAGCACAAAGACGAAAACCTGAAAGAGAATTCGAATGTCGAGGACGTGTTGAACCGTCGTTACGCATACGCGCGCGAGGTCAACTATCTGTTCGTCGGATTGGCGCGGGCGGCCGGATTCGACGCGACCGAGGTATACGTCGCGCCGCGCAACGAAGAGCTATTTCTTCCGGCGCGGAATGAGGTGGAACAGCTTCGAGCCGATGTGGTGTGGGTGAAAGCGGGTTCGCAGGAGTATTACGTCGACCCGGCCGCCCGCTATTTTTCGTTCGGGCTGTTGCCGTGGTACGAATCGGGAACCGGGGGCATTCGTGTGGATAAACACACCGGGACGGTGATAAACGTTACGGACCCTGTTTCTTCGGACGCGACGATGGTCCGCACTGCGGACCTCGAGGTGAAAGAGGACGGCTCGATTTCGGGCGTCATTCAGGTGGACTATAAAGGGGAGCGCGCCGGTTTGCTGCGCGAGGATATGCGGAAGGAAGACGATACTGAAAGAACGAAAGACTTCGAAGACACCGTCAAGTCCTGGCTTCCGGCAGGCTCGGAATTTGCAATCACGAAGATCGCGGACTGGGACAATGTCGAGCAACCGGTTCACCTGGAAGGGACCCTGAGAATTCCGTCGTTTGCCACCGGCGCGGCAAGGCGATTGCTGATGCCTCTTGAGATCTTCCAGATGGAGCAAACGGGGGAGTTTGCGTCGGAGAAGCGGTCGAACATGGTCTACTTCCACTTCCCGTACGAAGAAATGGACGATATCAAACTTCGCGTGCCCGCCGGCTACAAAGTTGAGAGCGTGCCGCCGGCCCGCAACATCAACCTCGGCGCTGTTTCGTTTGAAATCGGAGCAGCGGCGCAGGGCGACACCGTCGAAGTGAAGCGTCATCTCGTGGTCAAGGGCATCATTTTTTCGAAGGAAGATTATCCCGTGTTGCGCAGATTTTTCGGCACGGTAAAGACGAACGACAACGCCCAAATGGTGCTTCAGAATGCGGCAACTGCGAACAACAACTAGTCTGGCGGCCGCGCTCGCAGCCGTGGTGGCGTTGCTTGCCTGGGCTTCGCCTCCCGCCCTGGCGGCCGATTCCGCTCCGGATTGGCTCCGCGCCGCCGCCCAGGAGAAGCTGCCGGACTACGGCAAGGACACCGCCGCGGTCATCCTACTCGATGAAACGCAGACGACGGTCCGTGAAAACGGCGAGATCGATACGCTCCATCGCTGTGCGATTCGCTTGCTGCGCCCGGAGGCCCGCGACGAGTACGGGGGAGAAGCGGTTCCCTTCGATAAGGATATGAAGATATCGTACCTGAAGGCATGGACGATTGAGCCCAACGGACACGAAATCGCCGTCGGCGAGAAGGAGGCGGTCGAGGTTGGCTACCTCTCCGATCTCGAGTATCAGGACGTCCGAGTAAAAACGCTGCAGTTCCCTGAGGCGAATCCGGGCAGTGTTGTTGGCTACGAGTACGTTCAACGCGACCGGCCCTACGTCTTCGAAGATAACTGGTGGTTTCAGGACCGGTCGCCGGTTGTGACCGCGCGATTTGAGTTGCAACTTCCTCCCGGCTGGGAGTTCACGACAAGTTGGTTCAATTATCCCGAGCAGAACCCTCAGACCCCTTCGTCCAATCGGTACGTCTGGGAAATCAAGAACCTCCCCGGGATCGAGACCGAGCCGGACATGCCCACGTGGAAAGCCGTAGCCGGCTGGGCTGGAGTGAAGTACTTTCCGCGCGATCCGGCCATGCACGCCAAGTCTTCAGGATCCTGGCAGGAGGTTGGCCTTTGGTATGACGGGCTGACGCAGTCAAGTCGCGCCTTGTCGCCGGCAATTCAACAGAAGGTGGCTGAATTGACGGCTGGCATATCCGATCCACTTGAAAAGATCCGGGCGCTAACGGATTACATGCAGCGGCACATCCGCTACTTCGCGGTCGAGATCGGCATTGGTGGATGGCAGCCCCATCCCGCGACCGAAGTTCTTGCCCACCAATACGGGGATTGCAAGGACAAAGCTACGCTCCTCAGCGCGATGTTGCGCGAGATCGGGATTGAGTCCTACTACCTGGCTGTCGATACTCGCCGTGGATTTATCCATCCGAACTACCCCTCGATATACATGGATCACATGATCTTGGCCATTCGCCTCCCGGACAACATACCGGACGCCGGGTTGTACGCCGTGGTGCACGATCCAAAGCTTGGGCGACTGCTTATCTTCGATCCCACGAGCGAACGTGTTCCGCTCGGCTATCTGCCATGGTATTTGCAGGAGAACTACGGGCTGTTGATGGCTCCCGAAGGGGGAGAGTTGATCTCGCTACCGCTGCTGCCGCCCGCGACGAATCGGCTGCTGCGCACGGCAAGATTCGAGCTCAGTGCCGCGGGAGATTTGTCGGGCGAAGTGCAGGAACTCGAGTGGGGAGGTCCCGCCGCTCGAGAGCGCGCCGAATTTCTGGATGAGCAGCCTTCGAAACGCGTGGAAGTTTTCGACCACTTTCTGGCGAATTTCCTGGACAATTTCAAGCTCACGAGCGCTTCGCTCGGAAACCTGGAAAAATACGACCAGAATCTGATGCTCAACTACAAATTCGTTTCGTCGGGGTACGCGAACGCCGCCGGCGATCTGCTCTTCGTGCGTCCGCGGGTCGTGGGCGACAAGAGCACGGAAATGCTGCGTTTGTTCACCGAGCAGAAGCCGCGGAAGTACCCGATTCAGTTTGAGGAGGCGACCCGGCAGGACGATGTGTTCGATATCACGCTGCCCACCGGCTACGTGGTGGATGGGTTGCCCCCGCCCGTGCAGGCCGAATGCGACTATGCCACGTATCACAGCGAGATCAAAGTCGCGGACGGAGTCCTGCACTACAAGCGGACGTTCGAGATCAAGGACGTGGTCGTCCCCACCGAAAAGCTCCCTCAGGTTAAGGCGTTCCTGCGGCAAGTGGCGGCGGACCAAACCGCAAGTGCAGTCCTTCGCCGCGCGACACCCTGATTAATTGTGAGCTGATTGTTCAGACGCGATTCGGGTTGCCGAGCGCGGACTCAGGATTTTCCGCTGAGGCGCTCGCGGACGCGGTCGCTCAAAACCTTGCCGTCGATGGCTTTCCCTTCGAGCCGCGCGCGGGCGGCCTTGATGACGGCGCCCATCTGCTTCAGCGAATCGGCGCCGGCCTCGGCGATAGCGGCTTCGACGGCGTGGTGAATTTCTTCGTCGCTGGGAGCGGCGGGCAGATACTCCTCGATGATGGTGATTTCCTTCGCTTCCTTATCCGCCAGATCCTTCCGGCCGCCGCGCGTGAATTGATCGATCGATTCGCGCCGCTGCTTGACGAGCGTCTGGAGTATCTGGAGCGACTCCATGTCGTCGAGGGGGCGCATTTTTTCCACTTCCTTGTTCTTGAGCGCGCTTTTGACCATGCGGAGCACGCTCAGCCGCAGCTCGTCCTTCTCCTTCATCGCCACGGTCAAATCGCTCTGGATGCGTTCGGTGTAGCTCATTCGTGGGCCTCTCTCGGCGAAAAAGGATAACACACGCTTCGCGGCTCGCGCGCGGAATTGACACAAGCGCACGCTCCCGATACCCTTGTGGCCCATGAAAATTATCGTTGCGGACAAAATCAGCGAACGCGGCATTGCCCTGCTTCGCGAAGCGGGATGGGAAGTGCTCACGCCGGCGGCGGCAGCGGTGCCAAGCGAACTCGCGAATGCCGACGCGCTGGTGGTCCGCAGCGCGACGAAGGTGACTGCCGCGCTCCTCGAGAAAGCCGCGCGGCTTCGCGTCATCGGCCGGGCGGGCGTGGGCGTGGACAACGTGGATGTGGAAGCGGCCACGCGCCGGGGCGTTCTGGTGATGAATACGCCGGGCGGAAACGCGGTCAGCGTGGCGGAGCATACGATTGCGCTGATGCTCGGGCTCGCGCGAGCGGTGCCGCAAGCCAACGCTTCGATTCAGGCGGGGCGCTGGGAAAAATCGCTCTTCTCGGGAACAGAGATGCGCGGGAAGACGTTGGGCCTCGTCGGGCTCGGCCGCGTGGGAACCGAGGTCGCGCGGCGCGCTCGCGGGCTCGAGATGAAAGTGCTTGCCTACGATCCCTTCGTCACGCCGAAAGCCGCACGCGAAGTGGAAGTCGAACTGGTATCGCTCGACGACGTGCTGGCCCAGTCCGATGTTGTGTCGCTGCACACATCGCTCAGCGGCTCGACCGAAAAAATGATCGACGCCGCGGCCATCGCGAAGATGAAGAAGGGCGCGCGCCTGATCAACTGCGCGCGCGGCGAGCTGATCGACGAAGCTGCGCTCGCCGAGGCGCTGAAGTCCGGGCATCTCGCCGGAGCAGCCGTCGATACGTTCGCGCAGGAACCCCCGAAGAATTCTCCGCTGATCGGGCTGCCGAATCTGATCGCCACGCCGCACATCGCGGGCTCGACCGCCGAGGCGCAGGAAGAAGTCGGCACGGCGATCGCGCTTCAGGTGCGCGACTATCTGGCCGACGGAGTGATTCGCAACGCGGTCAATATGCCCGCGCTTTCTCCGGACCAGTATCGCCGGCTGCGGCCTTACCTGGAACTGGGCGAACGCCTGGGAGCGTTCGTGGCACAGGCAGCGCCCTCGCGCAGCTTCCACCGCATTCGCATCCGGTATGCGGGCGAACCCGCCGAGCTGGGCTCGCACATGATTCGCAGCGCCGTGCTCGTCGGAACCTTGAATGCCGTGATCGACGAGAAGGTGAATCTTGTCAACGCGTCGGATGAGGCTGCGGCCCGCGGCATCGTGGTGGAAGAAACGACGCGGCGGCGCGAGCGCGGTTTCCCCAATACGATCGAAGTCGCGATCGCCGACGACGGGCGCGAATTCGCGCTGGAAGGAACCGTAGGGCAGGATGGCGTGCCGCGGATCGTCTCGCTCGATGGCATGGGACTTGAGGCGCCGCTCGAAGGCACGCTGCTGCTCTCGCGGAATATCGACGTTCCCGGCGTGATCGGCCGGATCGGGACGGAGCTCGGCAGCCTCGGCGTGAATATCGCCACGTTTGCGCTTGGCCGGCGCGCACCCGGCGGCGGTGGCGAGGCCCTCGCGCTGGTCGGGCTCGACGGCAATATCGATCCGGCGATCGTCCAACATATCCGCGCGCTGCCATCGGTCACCGAAGTTCGCCTCGTTCGCCTCCCCGGCGCGCCACAGGCCACGGCAGCCCCCCGCTGACGGAGTCTTCTACCCGCCTGAAGGGCTTGATTCGACTCCCCAATTAACGTATATACAGAAATGTGTTCTCATGGGATGCTGCCAAGGCGACCAGGAACCAGGCGAAACACGGCGTTTCGTTTGAAGAGGCGGTGACTGTATTCGCCGACCCCGAAGCGCTGGATTGGGAAGATACGCAACATTCCGGCGAGTAAGAGCGGCGCAAGAGACTGGGAGCGTCCGCGACCGGGCAGATACTGCTGGTTGTCTACACGATACGGAGGCCAAGAGATGCGAAGGAAACAGTCAGAATCATCAGCGCGCGGCAAGCGAGCCGCAAAGAACGCAAGACCTATGCCGGACGATCGAATTGATTTTTCCGACATCCCCGAATCGACCGACGCCGAATTGAAGCGTGCGCGACGCGTTGGCCGGCCGAGATCGCCTTACGCCAAGCAACTGATTGCGATTCGAATCGATCCGCGTCTGCTCGCGCGCCTGCGAAACCTTGCGCGAAGCAAACAAAAGCCATACCAGACCCTGATCCAGGAATTTCTGGAGAAAGCGGCGCAGAAAACGGCAAAAGGCCGGGCATCCTAGACAGCCGTCGCAGCCCTCCGGCTTTGCAGGAATTCATGCGAGCGGCTACAATGCAGTCTGGTGCATCAAAAGGGCATGGAAGAGAGACTTCTTGCCTCGACCGAGAGCGTCGGGCTTAGGTCCGCGAGAGCGTCCGGGCCGCACAAGCCGCGAAATGAAACCAACCACAGATGAATGTTGAAAGAGTCATAGACAGCGTCGTCGCGCGCTTCATCGGGACGAAGCACGAGCGCGACGTCAAGCGCATTCAGCCGTACGTCGAGGCGATCAACGCGCTCGAGCCGGAAATGAAGAAGCTTTCCGGCGAAGAGCTTGGCGCGCGCACGACGGCGCTGAAGGCCGAAGTCCAGGCGTTCCTTGAAGGCGTCGAGCGGGATGATCCGGATTACAAACAGAAGCTGCAAGAAGCGCTCGAACTAGCCATCGTGCCTGCGTTTGCCACGGCGCGCGAGGCGGGGCGCCGCACAGTCGGCATGCGCCACTTCGACGTGCAGCTCATCGGCGGAATCGTCCTGCACCAAGGCAAGATCGCCGAGATGAAGACGGGTGAAGGCAAGACGCTCGTCGCCACGCTGGGCGCGTATCTGAATTCCCTCACCGGCAAGGGCGTACACATCGTCACAGTGAACGACTACCTCGCCCGCCGCGACGCGGAATGGATGGGGCCGATCTACAAGATTCTCGGGCTGACCGTCGGAGTGATCGTTCACGATCTGGACGACGCGCAGCGCCGCGCTGCATACGCCGCGGACATCACCTACGGCACGAACAACGAGTTCGGCTTCGATTACCTGCGCGACAACATGAAGTACGACCTGAAGGATTGCGTTCAGCGCGGCCACCACTTCGCAATCGTGGACGAAGTGGACTCGATCCTGATCGACGAGGCGCGCACTCCGCTGATCATCTCCGGCCCCGCGGAAGAGTCCACCGACAAGTACTACCGCATCGACAAGATGATCCCGAAGCTGATCCGCGACATCGACTACACGCTCGATGAAAAGCTGCGCACCGCGACGCTGACCGAAGAAGGCGTGTCGAAATGCGAGCGGCTGCTGAACCTGGGGAATCTCTACGACCCGGCAAACATGGAGATCATCCATCACGTCTATCAGGCGTTGCGCGCGCACACGCTGTACGAGCGCGACGTGGACTACGTCGTAAAAGAGGGCGAAGTGGTGATCGTGGATGAGTTCACGGGGCGGCAGATGCCCGGCCGCCGCTGGTCGGACGGCCTGCACCAAGCAGTCGAGGCCAAGGAAGGCGTGAAGATCGAGCGCGAAAACCAGACGCTCGCGACAATCACATTCCAGAATTACTTCAGAATGTACAAGAAGCTTTCCGGGATGACCGGCACGGCCGAAACCGAAGCGCCGGAGTTCGACAAGATCTACAAGCTCGAAGTGGTCGCGATCCCGACGAACAAGACGCTGATCCGGCTCGAGAATTCCGACGTGGTGTACCGCACGGAGTCCGAGAAATTCGAAGCGGCCGTCAACGGCATCATCCAGGAGGACGGCTCGCGCGCGAGCGGCATCCGGCAATATTACGAGAGCGGCCAGCCGGTACTGGTTGGCAGCATTTCCATTGAGAAGTCGGAAAAGATTGCGGAGCGGCTGAAGAAAGCGGGCATCCCGCATCAGGTGCTGAACGCGAAACAGCACGAGCGCGAAGCGAAAGTGATCGCACAGGCGGGACGCAAGGGCGCCGTCACCGTTTCGACGAACATGGCAGGCCGCGGGACCGATATTCTGCTGGGCGGCAATCCCGAAGCAATGACGCGCGATTACTGCCTGAAGAACAAGCTCGCGATGCCGTACGCACCGGTAGGACCTGTCATTAACACGGGCGCAGGCGCGGAAACGCCCGCGCAGGCAGATGCGCCGTCGGCGGGCGTCTCAGGCAACGGCTCGGCCGAAGCGGCGGCCGGTGCCGCGATGGTGCTCTTCCAGCAGGAAGGGAAGATTTATCAGGTGCCGCTCGAGCAGTGGAAGCCGATGTACGAGCAGTTTGCGCAGCAGTGCAAGGCCGAGCACGACGAAGTGGTTGCGATGGGCGGCCTGCACATTCTCGGCACAGAGCGCCACGAGGCGCGCCGCATCGATAATCAGCTCCGCGGCCGGGCCGGTCGCCAGGGCGATCCGGGCTCTTCACGATTTTTCCTCTCGCTCGAAGACGATCTGCTGCGCATCTTCGGAGGCGAGCGCGTGAAGTCGTTGATGTTCCGCCTCGGCATGACGGAAGGTGTGCCGATCGAATCGAAGCTGATCAGCAGGCGCATCGAAAATGCGCAGAAGGCCGTCGAAGCGCAGAATTTCGAAGCCCGCAAGCATCTTCTCGAGTACGACGATGTGATGAACAAGCAGCGCGAGACGATCTATTCGCTGCGCCGCTCGTTCCTCGAAGGCCGCGACCAGAAGGAATTCGTGCTCGAACGCGCCGAGGCCATCGTGAACGAGCTCGTCCAGATGTACTGCCCGCGCGACCAGCACCCGGATCAATGGAATGTGACGCAATTCGGAAACGAGGTGCTGAATCAATACGGCCTCGACCTTAAGACCGCGGGCATCGACACGGCCAACACGAGCCACGACGAACTCGCCGCCGTGCTGCTGGAAAAGGCCCATGCGCGTTATGCGGAAAAGGAGACTCTTTTCAGTGCGGCAACTCTGCGCTGGCTCGAGCGCCACATACTGCTCGACATCGTGGACGCGCAATGGAAAGACCACCTGCTGACCCTCGACCACCTGAAGGAAGGCATCGGGCTGCGCGGCTACGGGCAGAAAGATCCGCTCGTCGAGTTCAAGAAGGAAGCCTTCACGCTGTTCGATGAATTGATGAACCGGATTGACACAGAGGCGGTGCGTTTCCTCTTCCTCATGCAGCCTGCCAAGCCCGAGGACGAAGCCAAGCAGATCGAGCAGCGCCAGCGCCGCCAGCAGCAGAATCTGCAGTTTCAGGCCGGCCCCGCGCAGGCGGAGGCCCCGAAACCGGTCCGATCGGGGGTCAAAGTCGGGCGGAATGACCCCTGCCCGTGCGGCTCCGGGAAGAAGTACAAAAAGTGTCACGGTGCGGCGGCGTGATCGGCCCTGCACCAGCTCCTGCCTCCGTGCGTTGCGCCCGAGATCGAGCCCTAACTTCCTCTTAGCCTATTAATATCAATGAGTTACGAAGTTTAAGTACTCGAAACAGCAGCAGCAACATGAGCTAGTTTGCGGGCGAGTCCACATGGTACAAGGGTGGTGGGCAACCATTGCATGCTGACCGCATCATTCAAGTGTGAATCATTAGCGTAACCCTCTCGAGCCAAGACGCGCGAACTTAGGCAAGAGAAATCAAACTACAGGAGAATTAAATGAAACGGTGGGCATTGTTGTGTGGGGTCATGTTGCTGTTCGCTGGGGTCGCGTCGGCTCAAGAAAGTCCAAAAGCTGAGGTGTTCGGCGGGTATTCGTACGCCCGACTGAGCGCAAATGGGTTAGGTGTGAACCTCAACGGCGGTAGTGCGTCGGTTTCGTACAATCCGAATGCTTGGCTCGGGTTGGTAGGAGACTTCGGCGGATACCATGGCGGCGCCAACTTCGGGAACGGTAATGTCTATACGTACCTGTTCGGACCAAAGGTCGCTTTCCGCCGTGGTCCGATCACACCGTTCGTCCAGACGCTCTTCGGTGGAGCGCACGCCTCGGTCTCCGGCGGATGCGTCGGTGCACGGGTGCGGCCACAGGTAGGTTGCATATCGGCTTCCGAGAACAGCTTTGCGACGACGCTGGGGGGAGGCCTCGATTGGAACGCCACGCCGCATCTAGGCGTACGCCTGATTCAGGCCGAGTACTTCATGACGCGCTTCGCGAGCACCACGGAGAATGGCGCCCGAATTTCCGCGGGTGTCGTGTTTCGCTGGTAATCCGGGGCTTCGATCGAGCGGGCCGGTGAATTCTCGCCGGCCCGCTTTTCCTCCTGCAACACACACAAGGTTCACGTCACCTCCTCCGACTCGATGGAGTCATGATTCATCCGCGGCGGAATGTGGCGAGGCTGCGATCGCGCAGATGAAGAAAGGAGCCGTTCATGAAAAGGTGGGCATTTTTGTGCGGGGCTATGTTGCTATTCGCGGGAATCGCGTCGGCCCAAGTCGACCCGAAAGCTGAAGTCTTCGGCGGCTACTCATACGTGCGCGGGACCGCTTTGAATACCAGTTACAACTTCAACGGAGGCGGCGGTTCGTTTTCCTACAACCCGAGCGGCTGGCTGGGCTTGGTGGCTGACTTTGGCGGTAATCACTGGAGTGGTTCCGGCGTGGACCTCAACGTCATTACATATCTCTTCGGGCCAAAAATTGCTTTCCGGCACGGCCCCATCACGCCATTCGTGCAGACCTTATACGGAGGTGCACGTGCCTCGGGAAGTTTGATCAGCACGTGCCCCGTTGCGCGCATACGGCCTCAGGTGCCGTGCACGGCATCCGGCTCGGAAAACGCTTTCGCGATGACGATGGGAGGCGGCATGGATTGGAACGCGACTCCTCACATCGGAGTGCGGTTGGCACAGGCGGAATACCTGCTGACACGATTCAACGGGCTGGGAAACAACGCGACAAACAACGAAAACAGCTTCCGCTATGAAGCGGGCGTCGTGTTCCGCTGGTAAGTTGGCGTCTCTTTTTCTCGGGCCGGCGGTTTCCGCCGGCCTTCTTTTTCTTAGTGGCTATTCGCCGGACAAGGCTAGTTTCCGACGACGAACAGGTGGCCGTCATTCTGCGTATAGATTTTCCCGTCCGATCCGATCGATAGAGGCGTATACGCGGCGCCCAGTGCTAGATTCAGGAAGAGGTTCGCCACGGGCATGGTGAAGATTCCGCTATGACCCTGCGGCAGGACGTAGACGTTGCCATCCTCGCTGGTCACATACACGAGTCCGCTCGCGTCCACGGCCGGCATGTTGATACACCATTCAAACCCGTTCGGGTTCGTGTTGCTGCACGTGACCGCTCCGCTTGCGTTGCGGGTGCAACTCTGCGTGTTCGTGCTCTGAAACTGCCACTCTGACGCTCGCCGGCGGCAGGGCAGCCGCATGCACCCTCGCGCGCTTGCTTTTTCTTAGCGAGATTCGCCGATACTTCCGCGCCGGCAAAAGAATTGTGTTAGTCTCTCCCGCCATACGCCTCGGGAATATTCAGCTCGAGGAATTGGGGTTAGCCATGAACGCACCTGTCCCGGGAAATTGCCGAAGGGCTCGGTGTGCGAATTCGATTCCGGCCGCTCTGGCAACCGAGCAACTCTGCCTCGACCATTTCCTCGACGAAGCGTTTCTTCGCACGGACCACACTTTCGATCGCGCCCGCGAGGGACGCCCGATGAGCCCGGGGGACCTCGAATGGCTGCTGGCGGACGCGCTCGCCATCGTCAAGAACCTCGAGGAAGACGCGGGCGAACCCAATCCCGAGCAACGGGATCGCATGCTCGAGTTGCTATTGATCCTCGCAAATCTCCACGAATACGTGGCGCACCATTCGATACGCCTGGACCGGCGCGCATAGTCCCGCGCGTCTCGAATCGGGGCGGGCCGGCGGCATCCGGATGTGCGGCGAGCTTTGGCCCTGCCGTCGAACGCGCTTGCGAAAGCGTCAATACCTCGAGCAGCGGCGACCTTGCATTTCCTCAGTAGCCCCTTCAATCTGAAGGTGCGTTCTCGCGCAGCCCACATGCCGGACGAAAAGAAACCCGACCCATTCAAGCCGCAGGCGCCAAGTATTCCAGGCGTGTTGCCGAGCAAGGAAAAAACCAAGCCCGAACCACCCCCGCCGCCTGAATTTCCCGGCGCGCCACCGAAGGAAGCCGCACCGCCTCGCATATGGATAGCCTTGGCGGCAGCGGCGGCGATCGTCACAGTCGCCGGCTTGCTGTATTGGAGCCGAAGCTCCTCCCCGAAACCGAAAGAGCCAGAGGCTGACGCGACCGTCGCTGCTGCTCCCATGACAGCGGTAGCGCCCAAGTCTGACCGAGATATGCCGGTGGCGCCGGGGCCCGTGGCTACGACGGACGAGCTGGCGAAAACGTGGTCTTCGAAACGCTTCCTGTTTCGCGATCCATTGACGTCCCAATCCGTGCCCGCAATGGTGGTGCGCCTGCCGCGCGGGGAATACTGGGGATTTTCGCTGCGCGAACCCTTTGGCAGCTGCGAACTCGAATTCGTGACAGATCTTCAGAAACTGCAAACGGAGTACCACTTCCGGGCCGACCATCCGATGGTCGGCAACCCCTGCAACCACTCGGTGTACGATCTGCTGCGGTACGGCGGCGGCGCCACGAATGACGAGCTCGTGCGCGGAGTCATCGTACAGGGGACCGGAATCCGGCCGCCGATGGCGATTGAAATCCGCACCGAGGACGCCAAGGTTCTCGCGGTGCGGATGGAGTAGCACGAAATAATCCGGACCTAATTCCCGAGGCACCAGAAACACAGACGCCACTCCCTCGCTCCCAGCGAAGCGAGAAAGTGGCACCGGTGCGGTTCTTCCTTGCAAATCTAGTCGGCCGGCAACTGTTCCACCGTGCGAGCCACCAAAACGGGCCCGCCGGCCGCAGGATCGACCAGAACGAATCCGACGACACGAAGCGGAAGCGCCTGCGTGCCCGTCAAACCCGATAGGCCACTGAGGTTGATGAAGCGTGTCGCGTTCGTCGTGAGGACCGTGAGCGGATTCGGCAGCAAAATTCCCGCCGTCGATTGATCGCTCAATTGGAAACTGCCCGCATTGCCGGACTGCACCACCGTGCTGCCGGGCACCCACGTCCCGCCCTGGCCCTGCCTCCGCAACACGACGCGGCGCACGGTCAGTGCCGGCACGCCGTTCGTCGTAACAAGCTTGCCTCCGACATCGACCACTTGTCCGGCGGCCAGCGCGGAGTTGTTGAATAGAAGCGCCGTGATCGGATTGTTGATATTCGCGATCTTGTACGTTTCGGTTCCATTCAGGGAGAGCGTTTCAATTTGCCCGTCCTGGATGCCCGTGATATCAGGCAGCTCGGCGCGGACGTAGAGATCGGCTGCGGTTGCCGGACCCGACGGCGGACGAATGCTCGTGAACAATCCGGCGAGGACGAATTTATCGTTCGAGACGACCTCGACTTCGGACGCGTCGATATCGTGCGTCACCGGATTGAGCTGGCCCGAAACTTCCACGATCGTATCCGTCGTGAACGAGCTGATCGGCACACTGGGGTCATCAAGAACCGTGTTGGCGTCGGTATCGACCATCCACTGGCGCCCCTTCGGCCCCTGAATCGTGAAGGAAGTATTGCCCGTCACGCCGACGACGCCGCCGTGGAAGTCGTCGATCGAGACGTTTGCGTCGTCCGCGGCAAGCAGTTGCATGTGGAAGACAGGGTTCACGGTGCCGTTCACCTGGCCGTTGGTGGTTTGAAGCGACTGGCGAAGGTCAAACTCCATGCGGAGCCCGACCAGCTGGGCATCGCTCATGACGAATGGGTTCGCGAAGTTCACCGTAACAGATGACTGCGACAGCGTGCCGTCGATCGTTTTGACGGCCGGAGGGTTCTGAGTCGTGTCGATGAAACCGATCACCGGATTCGCAATCGTAACTGTTGCGGAAACGTAGCTTCCGGTCGGCACGGCGTTTAAGTCCAGAAGCTGATGCAAGCCGCTTAATTGAGCAAAATCCACCACCTGCGGCGTGGTCAGCACCGGCACGTCAGTCGTGCCGTTATTCAAGGTTACGGAATTGACCAGGATCTGGCATGACACCACGGCCGGCAGCGGCGCATCCGTGCCAACCGTGAAGACCGAGGCCTGATTCGAAGATCCCGGATTTGTAGCGGAAGACGATCCGCCGCAGCTGCTAAGGCCAAATACGGCGAGAAGCGCAAGGAACACACCCGTAGCTTTCACATTCCCCATGCTCGTTCTCCTTATCCGAATATGTATGACTGCCGTCAGCCGAGGACACCGTTCGGCTTCTGACGGTGAAACACCCTTCCCGAAGAAAAGTTGCGAGGATTCTGCGGTGAGCGCCTGATTTTCCCTTGCGCGGCCATTGGCCGGTGAAACGAGCGCCGGTTACACACGCCGCACGGACAGCGTTTAGTCGGCTTCCGGCATCGTAGTAGACTGAACCGCGTGACCCTGGAAGGACCGCCCACTGCGGAGCGGCCAGGGCCAGCGAGAATTCAAAGGAGAAAGCAAAATGCGCGAGAGATCGATCCTCTCGATCGCGGTGCTTGTCATCGCGCTCGCGGCCGGCTGTAGCTCCAAGCCGGATGACGCGGCGCTGGTCACCAACATCAAGTCACAGATGTTTTCCGATCAGCAGCTCAAGGAAGCGAGCCTGCAAGTAACTTCCGATAACGGACAGGTCACGCTGACAGGGAGCGTCCCCAGCGACGCAGCGCGCCTCGACGCGTACAAAATCGCCACAGAGACGCCGGGCGTGACGAAGGTAAATGACCAGATGACGGTGGAAGCCGCCCAGCAGCCCGAGCCCGTAGCGGCTCCGACGCGCGCACCATCGCCGTCGCACAAGGCCCGTTTGAAGAAGCATGAACGCGTTCCGGAGAAGACACTCATGGCGGCCAACACTCCCGATCCCACGCCGCCACCTCCGGCACCGCCAGCAGTGCAGCCGGTCGCGGCTCCTGCTCCTCCGCCGCCACCTCCGCCACCGCAACCCAGGCAAGTGCAAGTGCCGGCAGGTTCGACCGTGACGATTCGCATGATCGACGACGTGGATTCCTCGGTGAACCATCCCGGCGAAATCTTCCACGCGTCACTCGAGGCCCCGCTCGTCGTGGACAACGAAGTCGTCGTTCCAAAAGGGGCGGACGTCTATGTCCGTCTGGTGGCGGCGAGCTCCGCGGGAAAATTCGCCGGCAAGAGCGAGCTGCACCTCGAGCTCGTCAAACTGGAATCCCGCGGGCAATCCTACCCCCTGGTGAGCAGCACTTATTCGATGGAGGGTGACTCCCGCGGCAAGAACACGGCCGAGAAAGTCGGCGGCGGCGCTGCGATCGGCGCGATCATCGGTGCGCTGGCCGGCGGCGGAAAGGGCGCGGCGATCGGAGCAGGCGTCGGCGGCGCCGGCGGCGGAGTTTACCAGGGTGTGACGAAAGGCAAGCAGGTAAGGATTCCTTCGGAAACCAAGCTGGATTTCCAGCTCGATCAGCCCGTGACCGTCACCGTGATGCCGCGATCCACAGCCGCATCGCAGTAGCCAGCAAACAAGAAAACATTCGGCGGGAAGCGGAAGATCGTTTCGCTTCCCGCCGTTTTTTGTTTTCGGGCTGCCGCAGACGACGCGGCGAAAATCGTGTGGCTGGGCTTCCGCGCAAGTGCTACGCTAGCGGCCGCGCGGGCGGCGGTCGCGACGAAGTTCTTTGTTGTCTCCCCGTTGAGCACAACAGTGATATTTTAGCCGTGGAAGAATTTGCCGGGGCGGATTCGCGCGGCAACGCTTGAGGACTTTCTGCATGAAGATTCTGGGCTTTCTCCTACTTCTGGCTGGTTGGGCGATCGTGATAGCTGCGGTCGCGTTGCTGGTTATGGAGGTGCCGCGCGCCGCCTTCGTGCTGGCCGGCGTGGGCGTGGAAATCGTCGGCCTTGTGCTCGTGATTCGTGCGCATCCAGTGCAGCGAGGTGAGCACGAGTGATGCCCGCCCCCACTCTCACCGACACTGCTGCGGCGCTCTGCGCCGTTCTTATTTTCCTCGTTCCATGCGCCGCCGCCGGGCTTGCCTTGATCAATACCGGGCTCGGGCGCTCGCGCAGCGCGGCGCATTTGATGATGTCCTCGTTGTGCGTCCTTTCGATTGCGGCTCTGGTGTATATCGTCTGCGGCTTCGCATGGCAGGGTTTCATCGGCGGACCGTCGCACAGCGTGAGCTTGGCTGGCAAGAGCTGGAATTGGATCGCGGCCGAACCGTTTTTCCTGCGTCATCAACCTCTCGAAGGCTCACCCGCGTCGCTCGCGGCGTTGCTCGGAATGTTCAGCGTGGGATTGGCGGCATTGATACCGCTTGGCAGCGGAGCCGATCGCTGGCGCCTGGGCGCATGCTGCATTTCGACGGCGCTGCTGGCCGGATGGACCTATCCGCTATTCGCACACTGGGCGTGGGGTGGCGGATGGCTCGAGCAGCTCGGGACGAATTACGGGCTGGGACAGGGCTTCGTGGACGCGGGAGGCGCCAGCACGGTTCAAGCGGTGGGAGGTTTGACCGCCCTTTCGATCGCGTGGATTCTCGGCGCTCGCCATGGCAAGTACACGCACGACGGAATGCCGAGCGCGATACCCGGCCACAACGGCGTCCTCGTGCTGTTTGGCTGCCTGTTGGCGTTGGTGGGATGGCTGGGCTTGAATTCCGCGGGCGCTATTTTATTCAGCGGCGCACAGCCGGGAAGCGTGGTCCAGGTCGCGATCAACACCACGTTGTCCGCAGCGGTGGCGGGACTGATGGCTGCGGCGATCACGCAGGCGCGCTACGGCAAGCCGGACGCTTCGCTTACGGCCAACGGCTGGATCGGCGGGCTCGCGGCGAGCAGCGCCGGCTGCGCCTTTGTGAAACCAGAGGCGGCGGCGGCGATCGGACTCGCAGCGGGAGTGCTGGTCACGGTCTCCGTCGAATGGTTCGAATTGCGAATGTCGGTGGACGATCCGGGGGGCTCGATTTCGGCGCACGCGATGGGCGGACTATGGGGCGTGCTGTCTGTGGGATTGTTCGCGGACATTCCCGTGCGGGCTCTCGAGGCGCCCGGCGGACCCTCAGGCGGACATCCGGGCCAGTGGCTCGCGCAACTCGTGGGAATTGCAACGCTGATCGGTTTTGTCCTGCCGCTGACCTACGGCTTGAACTGGGTCCTCGATCGCGTTTACCCGCAACGCGTCGATGCCGAGGGAGAACGGCAGGGCATGGACCTCTACGAACTCGGCGCCGGCGCCTACCCCGAATTCATCACTCACAGCGACGAATTCATCGAGCGATAGCTTTGGCCGCCTTCGCGATCGCTTCGGCTTCGATTTAATTCAAATCAGCGGCCCGAACCGGGCGTCCATCCGTTGCCCAGCCCGTAAGGAATCGTGACGAACGGCGCTGCCTCCACTTCGTGGATCAGCCCGCCGCGGATTCCGAAGGTCTCCATGGTCACCAGATTTTGGAGCATGCCGGGAGGCGCGTCCGGGGGAGCGCCGCGCCTGGTCCCGTCGTGGACGAACAATGGGAACGTTGCCACCAATCCTTTTTGTTCGTCGACTATCAGCGCCCTTCGCGGCCGGATGTGCTTCATATAGGCGAACGTCTTGCTGTCGATCTGCTGTTTGCACGTCATCATGCTGAACTTGAGCATCGACTTGCCCTGCTCCGTGTCCGGATTCGGAAGCATCGGGGCGGGCATCATGCGCCCTCCCGGCGGCGGATTGTTCACCGTCTGGTAGCCGTTCTCATGCCGCACGCAATCGTCGGCAAACGCCGCGATGCTGCCGTCATCGCCCTCCAGCGCGTCGAAATACGAGTTGGCCGCGCGAATCAAAACCTCTCGCGAGCTCCTCTGCGAAGCAGGAACGTCGTTCACCAGCGTCTCCCGAGGCGTGGTCAGCAAGGGGATAGCGGCCTGATCGACGCCTCGAGCCCAGAGCTGCTCGATCTCCAGAATTTTGCCGCGATCGATTTTCAAGCGCACGGCCACCAGAGCGTCCTGACCCTGAATTTTCAAGCGTGTCTGCAGGGCAACCTGACCTTCGACCGGATCGGCGATGTAGATCTTGAAGCTGGTCGGCTCCACTTTCGACCGCCACAACATCCCCTCGCCGACGTCCATTTGCCCGGTGTTTTCCGTCATCCGGACATCGAGCGCCAGCGGTGGCACGGCCTTGGGATCGTGCTTGAAGATGGCGTTCATGTAGCCGTCCATGATCCCAACCAGACAGGCCCGGTCGCACTCCTTGATGGCGTCCGGGTTCCAAGCGGGCGCCGGGCTTTGTTGTGGAGCTGGTCGGGCGGTGGCGATCTTTGCATCGAGAATTGCGATGGCGAACAGCAGGACAATCGCGATTGGAAGGAAATTCTTTTTCATCAGCCTACTCTCCTGCGCATGTCGATTTTGAGCGCTTGACTGCCGGACGGGCCGCCACGATAGCGCGCTCCGAGCCGCGGGTCAATGCTCGCGCTTCGACTCACCGTTCCAGGCGCGGCGCGACGAATCAGGAAGCACGGCCAGTGCAAAATACTTGCAATTGCGTTGGCGGGAAGGCTATAAGCGAGGCGGCACGATGTAACCGAGGTGTAGCACGCGCCGTCGAATTATCATTCGAACCACGTTAGCAGGACGGGCCCATGAATAGGCGGAAGTTGTTGTCTTTGCTCGGGATGTCGCCGGCGCTTCTGGCCGAGTCTCGCGCCGCTGCTCAACAAAAGTCAGCCAGCAAAGCGGCTGCCCCGGACGCCGGCCAGGGAAAGATTACGGCCGTCAACCCGAAAGGCACGCCGCCTCCGATCACCCTGATCCCGATGGCGCCTCGTCTCGACACTCTCGATGGCAAGACGGTCTATCTCGTCGACACAGGTTTTCATGGCTCCGATATGCTCCTGCATCAGGTCGAGGCCTGGTTCGGCAGAAACATGCCGAACGTAACAGTCGTGTTCCGGAGAAAAGCCGGCCCCTATGCGGAAGATGACCCGAAGCTCTGGAAGGAAATCAAGGAAAAGGGCAATGCGGTCATCATGGCCGTCGGTCATTGAAGCACCTGCACACCAGCGACCGTCGGTCACTGCATAACAACTGAAAAGATGGGCATCCCGAGCGCCCCGATGATCACGAAGGCGTTCAAGGATCTCGCGATTCTGAACGCCGCGAAGAGGGGGATGCCGCACGAGCGCATCTGCTTCACGCCGCATCCGGTGTGGGGCAAGACTCCCGACGAGCTGCGCGTGTACGTGGATGGACCCGATCCCGTCAGCGGGAAACCGCTCATGAAGGAAATCGTGGACGCGCTGACGGTGCCGCTGAGCGACGACGAGAAGAAATCGGGGATCGTGAGCGTTTCCGTCGGCCCGCCAACCTTTACCGACACTGCGGACAACCTCCAGGAATTCTATCTGAACAACGGATACACCGATTTCCTCCCGATCATTCTGCCGACGCAGGAAAAAGTCGACGCGATGCTCAAGGGCACGGGCCACAAACCCGACGAGGTCGTCGGCAAGATGGCGGCAGGCGCCTATCCGGCGTGGAGCTACACGGTCCGGCAGGTGGCTGCGAGCGCCGTGATGGCGGGATGCAGGCCGGAATACTTCCCGATCGTGCTCGCGATCGCCTCCAGCGGAGTCGCGTCGCTCTTCAGCTCCACGAATTCCTTCGCGTTCGCCATGATCATCAACGGACCCATTCGCGACAAGCTCGAGTTCAATTATGGAATCGGCGCGCTGGGGCCATTCGCGCAGCCGAACGCGACGATCGGGCGCGCCTGGACGCTGATGTCGAAAAATCTGGGAAACGGCGGAATTCCCGGCGACACGTACCTGGGTTCCCTCGGGAACAATCTCAATTACAACAACGTCGTAATCGCGGAAAACGAAGATGCAAGCCCGTGGCCGCCCTTCCACGTACAGAGAGGTTTCAAGAAGGAAGAAAACGTGGTCAGTCTATTCCGCGGACTCGGTGTGGTTCCGGGGCAAGTGGCCCGGGGGAGCAGCGCCAACGAAAACGTGCAATTCGACTATCAGATGAGCGATCTTTTCAGCACGTTTACCGGCTTTTTCGGCGCGCTGATCATTGCCGACCCTCTCGTGGCCATTCGCCTGAAAGAGCAGGGCTACGACACAAAGGAAAAACTCATTGCCTGGCTGTACAAGAATACGACGCAAACGGTGAAGGATTACAAGAGCAGGAATTACGCCTATCTGTTTGAGTATCCGCAGGCGCTGCAAGGAAGAGAACCGTTTGCGACGTGGTACAAACTGCCGGACGATGCGGTAATCCCTCACTTCCCGAGGCCGGAGAGTTTCAACATCGTGGTCACCGGCGGTCAAACGAATGCGTACCCCCAGGCGGGGAATCTGAGCTACGGCGTTAGCGTCTCGATCGATAAATGGATGTGAGCAAGGATTCTCGGGCTGAGCAAGCCTGAGGACATCGCAGAGGAGGGACATGGGCCATGAATAGGCGAAAGCTGTTATCGCTGCTCGGCATGTCTCCCGCGCTTCTTGCGGGCTCTCGTGCGGAGGCGCAGAAAACCAGGACTGGGAAAAGCGCCGCCCCGGAAGAGCCAAAGTATCAAGCGCTGAATCCCAAGGGCACGCCCCCGCCGGTCAAGCTGGTGCCGATGGCGCCCCGCCTCGATACCATCCATGGCAAGACCGTGTATCTCGTGGATACGGGCTTCATGGGCGGCGGCACACTTCTCCAACAGATGCAGGCGTGGTTCAACCAGAACATGCCCGACGTGACGGTCGTGTTCCGCAAGAAAGCCGGCCCGTACATGGAGGACGATCCGCCGCTCTGGAAGGAAATCAAAGAAAAGGGCAACGCAGCGATCATGGCCATCGGCCATTGAAGCAGCTGCACACCAGCGACCGTCGGTCACTGCATAACAGTTGAAAAATTAGGCATCCCGGCCGTTCCCATGGCCACGCGAGCGTTCGCGGATCTGGCCAAGTCGAACGCGTCGAAACGCGGAATGCCTCACATCCGCGCTGCGTTCACTCCTCATCCGGTCTGGGGCAAAACCGCCGAACAGCTTCGCGCCTATATCGACGGGAATGACCCGGTTTCCGGAAAACCGCTGATGAAGGAAATCATCGACGGGCTGACGGTGCCCCTAACCGCCGAGGACACGAAGACGGGAATGATGGATGTCTCCGTCGGGCCGCCGGTCTACGGACCGGATACGCTGGATAACCTGCAAAAACACTTTCTGAACAATGGAATGACGGATTTTCTTCCCGTCATTATTCCCACGCAGGAAAAAGTGGATGCGATGCTGAAAGGCACGAGCCACAAACCCGACGAAGTGGTCGGCAAAATGGCGGCTGGAGCTTTTGCGCCGTGGACCTACACGGTGCGGCAAGTAGCCGTCAACGCCGTGATGGCCGGATGCGAGCCGGAATATTTTCCGATCGTTTTGGCCATCGCATCGACCGGGATGGCCGCGCTCGGAAGCTCGACCACGTCGTTCGCCTATTCGATGGTGATCAACGGACCGATTCGCGATCAGCTCAACATGAATTACGGAATCGGAGCCATGGGGCCATTCGCGCAGCCGAACGCCACGATTGGACGGGCCTGGACGCTTCTCGGTAAGAATCTCGGAAACGGCGGAATTGCCGGCGACACGTATATGGGCTCGCAGGGAAACAACACGAATTACAACAACATCGTCATCGCGGAAAACGAGAAGGAAAGCCCGTGGACTCCGTTTCACGTCCAAAAGGGCTTCAAGCCTGAAGAAAACGTAGTGAGTCTCTTCGCCGGCGAAGACATTCGCCAGGGCCACGGCGCGCGCGGCGCCGGCGTGCTCGAAAATCCCATGTTCGACGACCAGATCAGCGATATGTTCCGCACACTCACAAGCCAGTTCAACGCGCTGGTGATTTGCGACCCGCTCACGGTCAAACGGCTCGTCGAGCAAGGGTACGACACGAAGGAAAAGCTGATGGACTGGCTGTGGCAGAACACGAAGCGGACCGCCAAGGAATACCGCGACTCGGCATTCGTTTACACCTTCCACAAACCGCTTGCGCAGCGAGGAATCGAGCCCTATGCCACCTGGTACAACTGTCCGGAGGACACGCTGATCCCTTGGTGGCCAAAGCCCGACGACATTGCTCTCGTCGTGACGGGCGGCCAGACGAACCCGTTCTTCCAGGTCGGAAACCTAAACTACAGGGTGAGCGTCTCAATCGATAAGTGGATGTAGAATGCAGTCGAGCGCCCGAGCTGGCGCCGTCCGGTTCGTTCCGGCCATGTACGCGGACGCGCGGCGCTGATATGATGCGTCGGGAAATTCGGGGAGGAGAGGCACTACCATGAAAATGAATCGGCGAAAAATATTGTCGCTGATCGGGATCTCACCGGCGGTATTGGCCGGTTCTCCCGTTCTTGCGGCCAAAGACAATAAGAAGAAGGCTGCGCCCGCCGAAGTCAAGCTGACCGCGCTCAACCCGCGGGGCATACCGCCTCCGATCACGCTGATCCCGATGGCTCCTCGCCTCGCTACACTCGAGGGAAAGACGGTCTACCTCGTTTCCGACGGATTCCCCGGCGCGGACCACTTTCTGGACCAGGTTGCCAAATGGTTCAAGAACAATATGCCCAGCGTCACCACCGAATACCGGCTGAAGGCCGGAGGCTTCGCCGACGACGACCCCAAACTATTCGCGGAGATCAAGACCAAGGGCAATGCCGTCATCATGGCCATTGGGCATTGAAGCACCTGCACCCCAGCGACCGTTGGTCACTGCATAGCCGTAGAAAAGATGGGCCTTCCCGCTGCTCCTATGGTGACGATCGCGTTTAAGGATCTCGCCCTCACGAACTGCGCAAAGAGAGGCATGCCGCTCCAGCGAATTGCTTTCACACCGCATCCGGTGTGGGGCAAGACGGACGAGCAGATGTACGCCTACCTCGAAGGAAACGATCCGGTCAGCGGCAAGCCTCTGATGAAAGAGGTAGTGGACTCGCTGACAAGACCCCTTACGGCCGAAGAATCAAAGACAGGGATCGTCACTCCTCCGACCGGTGCGCCTACGTTCACGGATACGGCGGACAGTCTGCAACAGTATTTCCTCGACAACGGAATGACGGACACCATGCCGATCATCATTCCCACTCAGGAAAAAGTGGACGCGATGCTCAAGGGCACGAGCCACAAGCCGGACGAGGTGGTCGGCAAGATGACTCCGGCCCAAGGAGCCTTCCCGCCGTGGTCGTACACCGTGCAGCAAGTGGCGGTCAACGCCGTGATGGCGGGAGCGACACCCGAGTACTTCCCGACGATTCTGGCGATCGCATCGACAGGAATATCGGCGCTTTTCAGTTCTACCAATTCACTCGTCTCCGCGGCGGTGATCAACGGGCCGATTCGCGACAAACTCACAATGAATTACGGAATCGGCGCCATGGGTCCCTTCAACCAGCCAAACGCCACGATCGGGCGCGCCTGGACGCTGATGTCGAGAAACCTCGATGGCGGCGGAATCTGCGGCGAGACGTACATGGGTTCGCAGGGAAACGTCATCAACTACAGCAACCTGATCATTCCAGAGAACGAGAAGGACAGTCCCTGGCCTCCCTTCCACGTTCAAAAGGGCTTTAAGCCTGAAGAGAATGTGATCAGCTTCTTCTTCGGGTTCTGCATCACGCAGGGGCAGGGCGGCAAAGGCCTCGGCGTTAAACCGATTCCCCTATATCACCAGGCAATGTCTGCGAACGTCGCGCCCTTCGCCTCGCTCTTCGGCGCTCTCTTCCTTCTGGACCCGCTGGTGGCCAATGGGCTGGGCGATCTGGGTTACAAGACGAAGGAACAATTAGGAGACTGGCTCCAGAAGAATACGACGGTGGTGGTGAAGGACGTCAAATCGATGCTCTTCAGCGGTCTCCCCAGAGGCCCTGAGGCGGCCAGTCTAACGGACGACTCGGTGATACCGAAGTGGTCGAGGTTGGACGCCTTCAACTTCGTCGTCGTTGGCGGCCAAACCAACCCGTATCATCAGTTGGCGAACATGAGCTACCGGGTGAGTGCATCGATCGACAAGTGGGCGTAAGCGCACCGCTCGCGGTAGAAGAAATTAACCGAATATTTCGAAGCCCGGAGGCCCAAGCCTCCGGGCTTGGTTTTTCTGGCTCCCTCAGATTGCGGCCAGCGCTTTGAGGTTTCCCATGATGTCGGGACATCGCAAGCCGATCGAATTGCAATTTCATCCCGCACAGGGCTATAACTGGGGCCAATCTGGGTGAGATAAGGACTCCCTCGAATTCATTGCCGCGAAAGGTGCTCTGATGAACAGAAGAAAGTTGCTGTCACTCCTCGGTCTCTCGCCTGCTCTCGTGGCCGGCGCGACTGCTGGGGCTCAGCAGGCGAAGACCAGTTCCAAGCCCGCGAAAGCGTCCGCTGCGGAGCCGAAGATCGAGGGGCTCAACCCGAAGGGAACACCGCCGCCGATTCAACTTCTTCCCATGGCGCCGCGGCTCGGCACGCTGGACGGAAAAACGGTCTATCTCGTGGACACGGGATTCGAGGGCGGGGGATTTCTTCTGAACCAGATACAGCTCTGGTTCAATCGCAATATGCCGAGCGTCACGGTCGTCTTCAAGCGAAAGGCGGGGCCGTACGCGGAAGACGATCCAGCCCTCTGGAAAGAGATCAAGGAACAGGGCAACGCGGCGATCATGGCCATCGGCCATTGAAGCACCTGCACTCCAGCGACCGTTGGTCACTGCATAAGCGTTGAAAAGCTGGGCGTTCCAACCACTCCCCTGGTCACCCGCGCCTTCAAAGATCTTGCGATCCTGAACGTGGCGAAGCGCGGAATGCCGCACTTGCGCATCACGTTCACGCCTCATCCGGTTGCGACCAAGACTCCCGAACAACTTCGTGCCTACGTCGAGGGAAATGATCCCGTCAGCGGCAAGCCGATGATGAAGGAAATCGTCGATGCGCTCACCGTGCCGCTTTCGGCGGAGGAGCAAAAGACCGGATTGGTGGAAGTTTCCGTGGGGCCAAGGACGTTCGGGCCGGACACGCCCCGCAACCTCCAGCAGTATTACCACGACAATGGGATGACCGACTTTCTGCCGATCATCATCCCCACGGAAGAAGAAGTCGCCGAGATGCTCAAGGGCACGAGCCACAAGCCGGACGAAGTGGTCGGCAAGATGGCCGCGGGCGCGTATCCGCCATGGTCGTACACGGTGAGGCAGGTGGCTATCAACGCGGTGATGGCGGGGTGCAAGCCTGAATACCTTCCCGTGCTTCTGGCGATCGCGTCGTCCGGCACGCCTTCGCTCTTCAGCTCGACGAACTCTTTTGCCTACGCCTTGGTGATTAACGGGCCGATCCGCGACAAGCTGAACATGAATTACGGCATCGGGGCGCTGGGTCCATTCGCGCAACCCAACGCCGCAATCGGCAGGGCGTGGACGCTGATGTCGAAGAATCTGGGCAGCGGCGGAATCCCCGGCGACACGTACATGGGATCGCAGGGAAACAATCTTAACTACAACAATGTGGTGATCGCCGAAAACGAAGCGGCGAGTCCGTGGGCGCCATTCCACGTGCAGAAAGGTTTCAAGGCGGAAGAAAACGTGGTCAGCATGTTCCGCGGACTCGGCGTCGTGCCCGGGCAGGGGGCAAGAGGCACCAGCACGGATACCCCGAAGTATGAAGAGCAATTCAGCGATCTCTTCAGCGTATTCACCGGGTTTTTCGGCGGGCTGGTGATCGCCGATCCGCTGATCGCGCAGAACCTGAAAGACCGCGGCTACGATACCAAAGAAAAGCTTATCGACTGGCTTTACAAGAACACGACGCAATCGGTGAAGGAATACAAGAGCCGCGACTTTGCGTATGGGTTTGACTATCCGCGCGCTCTCAACAAGATCGAGCCATACGCCACCTGGTACAAGATGCCCGACGACGCGATCATCCCGCGGTGGCCTCACTTGAACGACATCAATGTGGTGGTTGCGGGCGGGCAGACAAACGCGTTTTTCCAGGGCGGGAGCTTGAGTTACGGAGTCAGCGTCTCAATCGATAAGTGGATGTAGCGCACGCCCCCAACCGCGGGGCCTGGCGGAATTCGCGTAGCCAAGGCTCGTGCCCTGGCGCGTGGCGGCGCGTGCTAGACTTCCGCGCATGGCCATCTACGTCCTTGTGCATGGCGCTTGGCACGGAAGCTGGTGTTGGAAGCGGGTCCGCACGGCGCTTCAAGCTGCCGGCCACGAAGTCTTTACGCCTACCCTCACGGGAATCGGCGAACGCTCTCACCTCATCTCGCCCGGCGTCAACCTTTCCACCCACATCGCCGATGTCGTCAATCTATTCCGATGGGAAGAGCTTTCGAATGTAATCCTCTGCGGCCACTCATATGGTGGTTTCGTCATCAGCGGCGCCGCCGATAGCATGCCGGAGCGGATTCACGCGCTGGTTTACCTCGATGCTTTTGTACCGGAAAACGGCGAATGCCTGTTCGATCTTGTACCGCAGGAGCAGGCGGACGACACCCGCCGGCAAGCGCAAACTACGGGCGAGGGTTGGAAGGTCGCCCCCATTTCCGCCGAAATCTTCAACGTCAACCCCCGCGACCGCGCCTGGATGAACGCGCAATGCACGCCGCAGCCGCTTGCGTGTTTTGAAGAGCGCGTCAAACTCACGGGCGGCCTTGATCGAATCCGGGACGTGACGCATATTCTCGCCACAGGGTTTCGCGAAGGCTCGCCATTTCCGGCCTGTCACGAACGCGCGAAGGCAAGGCGCTGGAAACTCCGCACCATGGCTAGCGGCCACGACGTTATGCTCGATGCTCCCGATGAGCTGACGGCTTTCTTGCTTGAGTTCGCCTGATCCAAGACGATCCTCGCAGGTCCGTAAACGCGGTCGGACCGCCAACTGCGCGGATCATCAGCCTAAGGCAGCGTGAATGCGATGTAGGAGTTGCCGGCCGTTATGAAAATATACTGCTTGCCGTCCAATTCGTAGCTGACGGGATTGGATCGCGCAGCGTGGCCCATGAAAAAGTGCCACAACGGTTTCCCGGTGTACGCGTCGAGCGCGAAGAAGTTGCCTTCGTCGCTGCCGCTGAATACCAGGCCGCCGGCGGTTGAAAGCACGGGCACCCACGCCGGAGCCAGCAACTTGAACTGCCATCGCAGCTTTCCCGTCGTGGCGTCGAGAGCGCGAATCGCGCCGTACGACTGCTCGCCGGCGAGCGCCCGAATTCCTCCTCCGCCCACGATTCCCTTCGGAGGTCCCGGTTCGATCTTTCCCGTGCCCTTGATGAAGTACGCGCCCGTTTCATGGACGCTCACGTAGAAGAGTCCCGTCTGCGGGCTGTACGAGGGGCTCGTCCAGTCAACGCCTCCCGTGATGCTGGGATAGACCAGCGTTCCGGCTCCGAGCGTCGGCTCCTGATTGGGTGCGGGTATCGGGCGGCCATTCGCGTCGAGCCCTTTCGCCCAAGTCTGCTTCACAAACGGAACGCCCGTTACGAATTTCCCCGTGACGCGATCGATTACGTAGTAAAAGCCGTTGCGGTTGGCAAATCCGACCAGTTTGCGCGGCTTGCCGTCGATTGCGGCGTTAAACAGGACGGGGGGCTCGTCCGAATCCCAGTCGTGGTCTTCGTGCGGCGAAAACTGAAAATACCATTTCAGCTTTCCCGTGTCGGCATCGAGCGCCAGCAGTGAGCAGGTGTAAAGGTTGTCGCCCGGACGATCGTCGTCGTTGAAATCCGGAGCCGGATTTCCCGTGCCCCAGTAGACCAGGTTCAGTTCGGGGTCATACGAGCCGTTGTTCCAAGTGGTAGCGCCCGCGCTTTCGGCGGCGCCAACGCCCCAGGATTCCGCGCCTGGTTCACCCGGCCTCGGAGTGGTCCAAAATCGCCAGAGCCGTTTGCCTGTCTTTGCGTCGTAGGCGTCGAGAAAGCCACGCACGGCGGCCTCGCTCCCGGCACTGCCGATAATGACTTTGTCCTTGAGGGCGAGAGGCGGTCCCGTCATGGCATAGCCCATGGCGTTGTCGGCGACGTGTACATTCCAGCGGACGGCGCCGTTTTTCGCATCGAGCGCGACCAGGTGCGAGTCGGCCGTGCCGATGTAAACCGTATTGTCCAGGATCGCAACGCCACGGCTGGTCGCATTCAGACCGATCGAGACAACATGTTCGGGAAGAGTCGGCGACCAACTCCACAGCCGGAGTCCGGTGCGAAGGTCCAAAGCCGTCACGGTGCTGGGCGGCTCGGTGACGTACATGACGCCATCCGCCACGATGGGAGATGCCTCGAGATTCGCGACGGGCCGGCTCGGCTGGTACATCCACGCCACTTTCAAATTCGAGATGTTCTCGCGAGTGATCTGTTTGAGTTGCGAATATTGTTGCGAGGAGTAGCTGCCGCCGTAGGTCAGCCAGCTCTGAGGCTCGCTTTGCGAGTGCAAAATGCGTTCGTAGGGCACATTCTGCGCGAGCGCTCGCGCCGGATTCCAGGCAAGAAGACCAGCCAGCAGCAGCGCGTACTTGATGCTTCTCATTGGTCCCCCTTCAAGCTCGCGAGGTACGCGACCAAATCATTCACCTGCGCGTCCGACAGCTTGCCTTTTACGCTCGGCATCGTGCTCCTGCCCGGCTCCTTCTTCAATTCCCGGAGATCGGCTTTCTGGAACGAGTGAAATTCGCCCTTGGCGTCCTTGATCACGATGCGGAAGGAATCCTCCACCACGCGCGTGCCATCGAACGCGCGGCCGTCCTTGGTGACCACATGGATGAACAGGTAATCCAGGAGCCCGCCGGTTTCCAGAAACACGCGCGCTTGCGGCAAATCCGTTCCCGGATACAACACGGCGTTGCGCAGATAACCGGGTCCGCGCAGCTGGCCAACTTTCGTGAGTTCAGGCCCCACACCGCTCCCCTCGCCCGAAACAATGTGGCAGCCGGAGCAGCCGCCGGAAACGTAGACGTCCTTGCCTTTGGCCGCATCGCCGGTCACAGTGCCGGTGTCCTTGTGGCTGAGCGTAAGAAGATAGCCGACGATCTGCTGGATCTGCGTGGAGTCCAACTGCCCCGAAAAGGCAGGCATCCCGCCGCTCATTCCATTCTTGATGACGTTCGTCACGGCGTCGGCGCCGAGCCTGAACGGAATCCCCTGAATATTGGGGCCCATCGCCCCGCCTCCATCGAGACCGTGACAGGTCGAGCAAGTCATCTCGAAGGTCTGCTTGCCCCGCTCGAGGTCCGCGGGCGTGGGATTGGCAATCGGCGCATCCTGCTTTGGACTTGGACGAGCGCGAAGCGGACTGCCCGCCAGCGCCAACACGGTGACGATAAGCGTCGCGAACCACACTCGTCGAATCGCGGTCATGATACCTCCCGAAAATTGCACTGCCCCCTGGCCGGCGCATAGCATACTACCGAGCATGCGGAGAGTCTAACGCGGGAACCTTCGAAGCGAATCCGCAGTTGCATGCGCCGAAAAGCGAATTTGGATGTAATATGCGACGGTGCGCCCCGGGGGGAATGCATCTACAGTATCAAAACGCCCGAAAGCAAATCTGGCACGGGTGGGTCAACCGTGAACGAGATTGAAACGGCGCGCGGACCGCTGCCACGAGAGGAAATCACGGAAAATGCGAATCCAAGTTGGGAGAAACGTGTGTGCGATTGTTGCGATGCTGGCATCTTCGGCGTGCGCCGCGATGGCCCAGCAGGCCGCGCGCGTGGACGACAAGGCGCTGGTGAACGCAGGCAAGAATGCCGAAGAGTGGCTGACGAACGGCCGCGATTACACGGAACAGCGCTATAGCCCGCTCAAGCAGATCGACGCGACCAACGCGGGAAAGCTTGGGCTCGCCTGGTATTACGACACCGGTTCCGACCGGGGAACCGTCGAAACGACTCCGCTCGTCTCGAATGGCGTCATGTACGCGACCCTGCCATGGAGCGTTGTTGTCGCGCTGGATGCGCGCACCGGAAAGGAAAAGTGGCGCTGGGATCCACAAATCGTCCATATGAATTTTCCGCCCGGATCGGTTGGAAATCCCAACAAGGTTCGCACCGGCCCGAGCGTTTGTTGCGGCCCGGCAAACCGCGGCGTCGCACTTTACGACGGAAAAGTGTATGTCGGTACGCTCGACTCGCGGCTCGTCGCGCTCGATCAGGAAACCGGTAAAGTCGTTTGGGAAGTCCAAACCATCGACAAGAATGCCGACTACAGCATCACCGGCGCTCCCCGCATTGCCAAAGGCAAGGTGATCATCGGGAACGCCGGAGGCGAATACGCCGTCCGCGGGTTTGTAACAGCCTACGACGCCGAGACAGGCAAGCAACTCTGGCGCTTCTACACAGTTCCGGGCGATCCATCGCAGCCATTCGAGAACAAAGCCATGGAGGCTGCCGCCAAGACCTGGGCGGGGGAATGGTGGAAACTCGGCGGCGGCGGCAACGTCTGGGATGGAATCGCATACGATCCCGAGCTGAATATGGTTTACATCGGGATTGGCCAGGGCGGTCCGTGGGTCCAGGGCTTTCGCGATCCGATGACCAAGGACAATCTCTATCTCTGCTCGATCGTCGCTCTGAATGCCGACACAGGCCAGTATGTGTGGCATTTTCAAACGACGCCGGCTGACGAGTGGGATTACGACGCCACTCAAGGGATGACCCTCGCCGATCTCAAGATCGACGGCAAGGTGCGCAAGGTCATCATGCAGGCCCCGAAGAACGGTTACTTCTACGTGCTTGATCGCAAGACCGGGAAATTCATCTCGGGCACGCCCTATGTGAAGGTCACTTGGTCGACGGGGCTTGATCCGAAAACAGGGCGTCCCCACGAGGCGCCGGGCATGCGCTACGAAAACAAGGACGTGGACGTGGCTCCCGGGCCGGCCGGCGGACATGCGTGGCAATCGATGTCCTTCAACCCGAATACTGGGCTCGTGTACATTCCCGCGCTCGATAGCACGTTCACCTACATCGCCACGAAGGAATTCAAACCCGAACTTGGCGTGTACAACTGGGGAATCGTGTTCCGGCCACCGGCTCCTCCGGCTCCCGGACAGCCTGCCCCGCCCCCGCCGACGAATCACGGATTCCTGACGGCCTTGAATCCCGTCACGGGTAAAGAAGTGTGGCGAGCTGACCTAATGAACGGTGGCGGCACACTGACGACGGCGGGAAATCTTGTGTTCGGTGCTTCGAACGACGGGGACCTCGTCGCACTCAGCGCCGACAAGGGCGAGAAGCTTTGGTCCGCCAAACTGATGCAGGGCTTCGCGAATCCCTCGACCTATATGCTGGATGGAAAGCAATACGTTTCGGTGCTCTCGGGTCGCGGTGGCAAGGCCAGAATCTACACGTTTGCGCTGGATGGAAGCGTCCCTATCCCGCCACCACCGAGTGGGAACTCCGGAGGAGGGTTTGGCCCGCCGCCACCTCCGGCTCCAGCGCCTGCTCCGCAAGCGCCCACACAGCAGAATCAGCAATAAGACAAATGCAGGCGGCCGAATCGAGTGTTCGGGACGGGATTTCTTGAAGGAGTAATCGCAAGAATGAAAATACGCAATGGAAACAATTGGTTCCTGATCGGCCTTCTCGCTTTATCAGCATCGATCGCCGGCGCTCAGCAGCCACAGACTGTGAACGATAGCGCGCTAAAGAGCGCAGCCAAGCATGGCGAGGAATGGCTGACGAACGGCCACGACTACGCGGACACCCGCTATAGTCCGCTTAAGCAGATCGACGCAACCAACGTGAAACGTTTGGGGCTGGCCTGGTCTTACGACACGGGCTCTTTTCCGGGAACACTCGAATCGACTCCGATCATTTCCAACGGGACGCTTTACGTTACGGCGACCTGGAGCACGGTCTTTGCCGTGGACGCACGCACCGGAAAGGAAAAGTGGCGCTGGGATCCGCAAATCGGTCACCAGAACTTTCCTCCAGGATCCTCGGGAAAGCCCGATAAAGTTCGCACCGGACCTAGCCTCTGCTGCGGCCCCGGAAATCGCGGAGTTGCGATTTACGACGGGAAAGTGTACGTGGGCTTGCTGGACGCAAGGCTTGTCGCACTCGATGCCGAAACGGGCAAGGTGGTGTGGGACGTCCGAACCGCCGGCGCAAACGAAGACTACAGCATCACCGGCGCGCCGCTCATCGTCAAAGGCAAGGTCATTATCGGCAACGGTGGCGGTGAATTCGCCGTCCGCGGCTACATATCCGCCTACGACGCGGAAACCGGCAAGCTGGCGTGGCGTACCTACACGGTGCCGGGCGACCCATCGAAGCCATTCGAGAGCAAGGCCATGGCAGCCGCAGCGAAAACATGGACGGGAGACTGGTGGAAGTTGGGCGGAGGCGGCAACCCGTGGGATGCAATTTCCTACGACCCCGACCTCGATCTCATCTACACAGGCACGGCCCAGGGCGGCCCGTGGGTCGCGCGTTATCGCAGCCCGAAAGGCGGCGACAATCTGTACATCTGTTCAATCCTCGCTCTCAAACCGGAGACCGGCGAACAGGTTTGGTACTTCCAAACCACGCCAAATGACGAGTGGGACTACGACGCCGTGCAAGGCCTGACGCTTGCGGATTTGAAGATTGGCGGGAAGCTGCGAAAGGTAATCATGCAGGCTCCCAAGAACGGCTTCTTTTACGTGCTCGACCGCAAGACGGGGAAGTTTATCTCCGCCGCGCCGTACGTGAAGGTCACCTGGGCAAAGGGTGTCGACCCGAAGACGGGACGCCCGATTGAAGCCGAGAACATCCACGATTATGTCAAGGGCGTTACGGTGGCGCCGGGCGCGGCCGGCGGGCATGCGTGGCAAGCGATGTCGTTCAATCCGAATACGGGCCTCGTATACCTTCCTGCGCTGGACAGCACCTTCCAGTACATCCAGGCGCCGGAATTCAAGCCCGAGCTCGGGGCATACAACTGGGGAATTGTTTTTAGGCCGCCCCCTCCTCCAGCTCCTGGCCAAACGGCCACGCCGCCTCCTTCGAGTCGGCCGGGGGGATTCCTGACAGCTTGGGACCCCGTGACAGAGAAAGAGCGCTGGCGGCTTCCCATGATGAACGGCGGCGGAACTGTGACAACGGCAGGCAATCTCGTCTTCGCAGCGTCCGGCGACGGGGATTTCGTGGCGCTCAGCGCGGACAAGGGTGAAAAACTCTGGTCGGTGAAGCTGGTTCCGGGATTTGCAAACCCGGCGACATACATGCTCGACGGGAAGCAGTACGTTTCAGTTCTCGCGGGCCGCGCCGGCAAGGGCCGTGTCTACACGTTCGTGCTCGATGGGAAGGAGCCGATCCCAACGCCGGCTGCGGTGGCCCCGCCGCCTCCCCCGCCAGCTGGTACTGCTCCAGCAGCACCCACAAACCAGAATCAACAGTAAACGCAGAGACGCCGCCGCTGGCTCCTCCAGTGGCGGCGTCTCAAAATAACGCGGGTTAGGATTTCGACGGTGCGCCGGCGCCGACGGGTTGTGCCTCCGGTGCAGGCAATTCTTGCGGATGAACGAACGGCGCTGGTTCCGGCGCCGCCACTTCCCAATCGCATTTCTCGTTCAAGCACGCGCGCACGTTGCCGTGCTTCGTGCGCTTCTCGACGACGAATGGCGCGCCGCATTTCGGGCACGGCTCGGCGATCGGCTCGAACGGAGTTGTGAAGTCGCACTCCGGATAGCGCGAGCAGCCATAGAAAATGCGCGCGCGGCCGCGGCCCTTGGCCGATCCGCGTCGCACGAATTCCCCCTCCCCGCACTTCGGGCACTTGATGCCGAGCGTGATCGGGCGCGTGTACTTGCACTTCGGGTATTTTTCGCAGCCGATGAATTCGCCGAAGCGGCCGTGGCGCCGCAAAAGCTGCGCGCCGCACGTGGGGCATTTCTCGTCGAGCGGCACGTCGGGCTGAAGCGCCTTCCTCGTTCCGGCCGCGAGCCGCCGGGTCGTTTTGCAGTCCGGATAGCCCGTGCATGCGAGAAACGTCCCGAAGCGGCCCCGCTTGATGGCCATTTCCTTGCCGCAGTTGTCGCAATAGATTGTGGCGCCTTCGCCTTCGGGCACATCGCTGCCATGTTCCGCCAGATCGCGAATGAAATCGCACTCGGGGTAGCGGGAGCAGCCGAGGAAAAATCCGTGGCGGCTGATGCGCTCGAGTAGCTCGCCCTGGCCGCACTTTTCGCACTTCTGGCCGGTCGGAATGCCCGCCTTGTAGGAATCCATCGCATCGGCGGCTTTTTCCAGATCGACCGCGAAGCGATCCCAGAATTCCTTTACGGCCGTGCGCCAGCCAAGCTTTCCTTCTTCGATTTCGTCGAGTTCGTCTTCCATGCGCGCGGTAAAACCGACGTCGAAAATATCCTCGAACGCTTTCACGAGCAGGTCGCTCACTTTTTCGCCGAGCAGCGTGGGCGTAAAGCGGCCTTGATCTTTGTTGACGTATTCGCGCTCCACGATCGTGGAAATAATCGCGGCGTACGTCGAAGGCCTCCCGATGCCCTTCTCCTCGAGTTCCTTCACAAGCGTGGCTTCCGTATAGCGAGGAGGCGGCTCGGTAAAGTGCTGCTCGGGCCGAATGGTCTCGAGCCGCAACTGTTCGCCCTCGCTGACGCGCGGAAGCGTGCGGCTTTCGGTATCGCCCTCGTCTTCCTTTTCCTCTTCTTCCTTCACGATTTGGTAGACGGTGAGGTAGCCATCGAATTTGACCACCGATCCGCTCGCGCGGAACGTGTAGTCGTCGGCGGAAACATCGATGGTGGTCTGATCGAAGACAGCCGGGACCATCTGCGAGGCGACGAAGCGCTGCCAGATCATCTGGTAGAGCTTGAACATGTCGTCTTCCAGGTATCGCCGCACGCTCTCCGGCGTGCGCGAAACATCCGTGGGGCGGATGGCTTCGTGCGCTTCCTGCGCGTCCTTCTTTGATTTATAAAAGTTCGGCTTTTCAGGCAGATAGCCCGGTCCGTAGCTCGATCCGATATGATCGCGCACCTGGACGAGCGCGTCGTTCGAGACCTTCACGGAATCGGTGCGCATGTAGGTGATGAGCGCGACCGAGCCTTCTTCGCCGAGTTCGACGCCTTCATACAGCCGCTGGGCGAGCATCATCGTGCGCTTGGCGGTATAGCGCATCCGATTGTAGCCGGCTTGCTGGAGCTTCGACGTCGTGAAGGGCGGCGGCGCGTAGCGGCGCTTTTCCTTCTGCGTGACATTGGCGACCTGCCAGATCGCGCGCTCAAGCTCCGCGAGGATCCGTTGGGATTCGGCCTCGTCCGGAATCTCGAGGTCCTGGCCCTTGTACTTCGTAAGCTTGGCCTCGAAAGAGGGCGGCTCGCTGGCTCCAAAGAGGGCGTGAATGGTCCAGTATTCCCTGGGTACGAAGGCGCGAATGTCGCGTTCTCGGTCAACGATCACGCGCAGGGCGACCGTCTGGACGCGCCCGGCGGAAAGTCCCCTGCGGACCTTGTCCCACAATATCGGGGAAATCTTGTATCCCACCAGGCGGTCGAGTACGCGCCGGGCCTGCTGGGCGTCCACCAGGTTTTCATTCACCTGCGTGGGGTGTTCGAAGGCGGCTTTGATCGCCTTCTGCGTGATTTCGTTGAACATCACGCGATAGATTTTGGGCGGGGTGGACCGAGTCGCCGTCTCCTGCTTCTTGGCTGCCTTGGCGCTGGCCTGGGACTTGTCCCCGTTTCCATTTGTTTCATCCGCGTTGGCGACCGCCTCGGCAACCACCTTGGTGTACTTGCGCGGCTTGCCCAGTATTTCGGCCAAATGGGCGCAAATCGCCTCCCCCTCGCGGTCCGGGTCGCCGGCCAGGTAGATGGCTTCGGCGTTGAATGCAGCCTTTTGCAAGTCTCCGATCACTTTCAGCTTACTGGGGATCACTTCGTAGGTCGGCTCGAAGATGTTCTCGGAAGTGACGACCACCGGTTTCGCCGGTTTCTTTTCCGCGGCTTTTGCCTTGGACTTCTTCTTGCTCTTGCTCTTCCGTTTCTTTCCGTTCTGTTCGCCGGGCAGAAGAATACCAATGGTCTTCTTCGGCAGGTCCATCACGTGGCCGTAAGAAGCCTTCACGGTATAGTTCCGGCCGAGATACTTATTGATCGTCTTGGCCTTGGCCGGAGACTCAACGATTACGAGTGACTTTGCCATTCCTCTTTATGTTCCCCGTGAAACAATTCCAAGTGAAAAGCTGCCTCCGCGAAATGCTCCGCACGATTCCGCGGGCGCTACCATCCTAACCTGCTGACCGGCGGATAATTACAACAGGACTTTCAAGAATTGCTTGCCAGGTAACTGGCGTACCACGCCTTTGAGCTCCAAGTCAAATAGGGCGGCCAGTACCTCGGACGAACTCAGCCCCGATCGCTCGACCAAATCGTCCACGTGACAAGCCTCGTCGACGCTCAAAAGCCCATAGAGCCGCTTCTCCGCCGGAGCCAGGCTTTCCTCCACCAACGCGGCGCGCTCCTCATGCGAGATAGATTCGACCGGCATCAGCTCCGCGCGCACGGGCGTCGGCAGCTCCTCTACAACGTCCTCCCAGCCGGTCACCAGCTTCGCTCCCTGCTTGATAAGCTGATTCGGACCGAAGCTCGAAGGTTGCGTGGCGTTCCCCGGCACGCCGAAGACCTCTCGGCCGAATTCCATCGCCAGGCGCGCCGTGATCAGGGATCCGGAATATTGCTGCCCCTCGACGACCACCACTCCCAGAGCCATTCCGGCAAGGATCCGATTGCGGATCGGAAAATTCTGAGGCGCGGGAAAGGTCCCCAAGGGGAACTCGCTGATAATGGCGCCACGCTGCTCGATTTGCTCGAAAATCTTCTTGTTCTCCTTGGGATAGATCACGTCGATCCCGCAGCCGAGAACTCCGATGGTGCCGCCGGCCGCCGATGCGAGTGCTCCCTTGTGGGCGCTCGCGTCGATTCCCCGGGCCAGGCCGCTGGTGACCACGAGCCCGCGGTCGGCCAGATCCTTCGATAACCGCTCAGCCATTTGATTCCCGTAGGGCGTCGGGCGTCGCGCGCCGACGATCGAAATCATATGTCGGTTCAGAAGCTCAATGTTTCCTTTAACATAGAGCAGTGGCGGGGGATCGTAAATCTCCCGCAGGCGCGCTGGATACTCAGGCTCGTCCCAGGTGAGCAGGCGGCAGCCCGCCGCCTGGACCTTCGCCAACTCCTTCGCCGCATCGCTGAGCGGTTGGCGTGAATGCAGCGCTTGCGCCACCGCAGCGGGTAGTCTCCGCCCTTCGAGCGCCGTGAGCGACGCATTGAAGATTGCGTCGGGGCTACCGAATTCGCGGAGCAGTTTCCCGGCAGTGCGCGCGCCAAGGCCGGGCGTCAACGCCAGCGCCAGCCAGCCTACATAGTCATCGGAATGCATTGAGAGGGAAGTCCGGGGCAGAGGGTACGCATCCGCAATTCGTGTTGTCAAGCTAGTGGAGTTACGGATGTGGATTCACGCCGGCCCTCGATTCGTTGGACGACATTTCCCGCGAGATAGTAGAATTCTCCGGGGTCTTTGCGCTCTGCGTGCATTTCAAGGTTGCAGGCGTAGGCGCGGTCCGGCTCGATGGGCACGGCCGAACACCGGCTTCGACCCCCGCATCACAGTAATTGCACGCGGTTGACGATGACGACCGGTTACGCCAAGTTCCGCGAAGTCCGTTTCTTCGGCTCGCTCGATGGCCTGCGGGCCCTGAGCATCGCGGGCGTCATTTGGTTCCATTCCTGGTGGGGCACGCCGTATTTCCCTCAATTCCAACGCGTGCCCGTCCTGCGCCAGGGCTCTTTCGGAGTCCACATCTTCTTTGTGATCAGCGGCTTCTTGATTACAACTTTACTGCTGCGAGAACGCGATCGCTGCGGGAAGATCTCGATTCGCGACTTTTACATCCGCCGGGCGCTGCGGATTTGGCCGCTGTATTACGCGACCCTTGCCCTGTACGTGGTGATCGTGTTGCTATTCGAACGCAATTGGCGCGGCGAGAGTTTTTTCCACTATCTGCCGTTTTTTCTCACGTACACCTACACGTGGTTTCTCTCTCCGAAATGGCACGGTGGAATTTTCAATCTCGCCTGGACGCTCGCCACGGAAGAGCAGTTCTACGCGTTTTGGCCGCTGGTTCTGCGTTTCTTCCGGGGATTTTGGTCCTCGGCGACGATCATCGCGCTCATCGCGCTGAAGTACGCGGCGGATCACGGTTGGACAAATCGCGTTCTTCCTCCCGATTGGCTGCCGACGCGAATCCTGCTGAGCGCGTCGATCGCCATTTGTCTGGGAGTGCTGCTCGCACAAGCGCTCCATTCCGAGCGTGGCTTCCGCTGGCTTTATTCCGTGCTTGGCCGCAAATGGTCGGCCCCGGTCATGCTCGCCGCGCTAGCCGGCTGCCTGTACCCGGCTCCATTTTCCTTGATGGCCGCGTTTCTTGCGACCACCGCCCTCGTGGGCGCGTGCGTGATCCGAGAGGACAACGGGCTTGCCTCGATCTTGCGTTTGCGACCGATTGCCCAAATAGGTGTGCTGAGCTACGGGATGTACTTGTTCAATTCTCTGTCGATTCACGCGGTTCAATTCGCTCTCGCTCGCTTCGGCTTGCTCTACCCGCCGCTCGTTTTCCCGCTGGCGCTGGGCCTGGCGACGGCCGCGGCTTGGGTCAGCTACCGTTACTTCGAATCCCGCTTTCTCGAGCTGAAGACTCGTTTCTCACGGGTGCATCCCGCCCCTGCTGAAGGGGCCACAGATGGCATTGCCGACCCGAGAACGGGCGTGCCGGTCCATCCTTAACGCCTGGCAACTTCACGTAAGGGCAACGCTTGCAGCTCCCCGGACCAGCCCGGCGCTCGGAGAGCCGGGCCGGTGACTGTGATAATATTGCTGCGACTGGGAGCGACGAAGGGGCCTTGAAGAAACTTCGCATATCGATCGTTGAATACCTGAACACGGCGCCGCTCGTCTGGGGCTTCACCGATGGGCCGCTCGCGGGAAAGTACGACCTGTCCTTCACGGTGCCTTCCCAGTGCGCCGAGGCGTTGCGCCACGGCGACGCGGACGTTGCCATCATCCCCAGCATCGAATACCAGCGCATGGAGGGCGTTGTAGCGCTGCCCGGCATGGCCATTGCCTCAAAACGCGAGGTCCGCAGCTTGCTGGTGGTGGCGAAGAAGCCGATCGAAATGGCCAAGCGGATCGCGCTCGACACAAGTTCCCGCAGCACGGCCGCGCTCGTGCGGTTGCTCGCCGCCGAACGCTGGGGGATCCGCCCCGAATTTGTGGACGCCGCGCCCGATCCCTCTGAAATGCTGGCGCAAGCGGACGCCGCGCTCGTGATCGGCGATCCCGCGCTGCGAATTTCGCTCAAGATGGAAGCCCTGTCGGGAAAAACGCCCGGCGACGGAGAGTGCTGCCAAGGCGATCCGGACGACATGCCAGTGCCCGGTTTCGAGACGCTGTTTGTCTACGACGTCGTCTACCAGTGGCGCGAGATGACCGGCAGGCCCGCCGTACTCGCGAATTGGGTCGCTAGGCGCGATGCGGTCACCCCTGAAGTGGTCGCCGATTTCGAGGCGTCGAAGCAGTACGGCCTGGAACACGTGCGCGAAATCTCCGAAGCTGCCTCGATCAAGCTCGATCTGCCCCCGCGGGCGCTCGAGCGCTACTTGACCGAGAACATCCACTTCGATCTTGATGAAGAGAATCTGGCGGGTTTGCAGCTTTACTTCGAGAAGGCGGCCGCTGCGGGACTGATCCCGCGCGCGCGGCCGATCGAATTCGCGGACACACGCGTTCGCGCGGGCTCCGCGAATCGTGCGGGTCAGGCGGCGCACTCATGAGCCTCACGCAAAAAGAAGCGCTCGACCTGTTCAACTCCGATGACCTGATCGGCATCGGCATGGCCGCCAACGAAGTGCGCCGCGCAAAGACCGACCCGCGCATCGCGACCTATCAAATCGACCGCAACATCAACTACACGAACTTCTGCACCGAATACTGCTCGTTTTGCGCCTTTTACCGGCCTTTAGGCGCGAAAGACGGCTACATTTTGCCGCTCGAAACGATCTACGAAAAAATTCAGGAAATGATCGAACTCGGCGGAACGGGCGTCCTGCTCCAGGGCGGCCTGCACCCGGACCTGCAGATCGAGTTCTATGAAAACATGCTGCGCTCGATCCACGAGCGCTTTCCGCAGGTCCACCTGCACTGCTTCTCCGCGCCGGAGATCCTGTGCATCGCCGAGGTTTCGAGCCTCTCGATTCGCGATACGATCATGCGCCTGCGCGACGCGGGGCTCGTCTCGATCCCCGGCGGCGGCGCAGAGATTCTCGATGACGAAGTCCGGGCGCGCATCGCGCGCCTAAAGTGCAAGTCGGAAGAATGGGAAGCGGTCCATCGCGAGGCGCACAAGCTCGGCATGCGCACCACGGCGACGATGATGTTCGGCTGCGGGGAAGAGTACCGCCATCGCGTGAATCACCTCGAGCGGCTGCGCCGCATTCAGGAAGACAACGGCGGATTCACGGCCTTCATTCCGTGGATTTTCGCGCCCGAAAACTCGCCGCTCGGGAAGAAGATTCCGGAAACCACCGCGTTCGACTACCTGAAGACGCTCGCCATCAGTCGGCTCTATCTCGACAATATCGACCACATCCAGTCGAGCTGGCTCACGCCGGGAATCAAGATCTGCCAGGTCGGCTTGCAATTCGGGGCCGACGACGTGGGCAGCATTTTGATCGAAGAGAACGTCGTTTACGCCGCCGGCGTCCGCAACCGCACCAACGAAGAGGAATTGCGCCGCATCATCTCCGACGCAGGTTACATCCCCGCGCAGCGCGACACGCTCTACCGCTCGTACATCCTGAAGTAAGTTTTGCGGTTCCGTCAAGCTGGCACGCTCGCCGGGGAGCCGTGGAAAAACGCCGCTTACAGTCCGGGGACGAATTTTGAGAGGACATCGTCCTGGCCGGATTCCGGTGCGGAAGCGGCGTCGGGTTGCGTGGCAACAACGGGAAGCTCGATTACCACGCTCGCGCCGTACGGCTGGATATTTGCGAGGGTGATCTCACCGCCGTGTTCCCGCACGATGCCGTAGCAGATGCTGAGCCCGAGCCCCGTGCCCTTTCCCACGGGCTTTGTCGTGAAGAACGGCTCGAACGCGCGATGCAGGTCGGTGAACCCCGGACCTGAATCATCGAACTGAATCGTGACGCGGCCGAAGCGGCTCGAAGCGCGTATGCGAATCACGCGCTGGGCGCTTTCATCGACAGCGTCGATCGCATTGTTCAAAATGTTCAGCAGGACCTGCTTCAGTGCGTCTTCGGCGATTCCAACCGGCAGCAGCATGGGCTCGACCTGCATGTCGACGCGAATCCCTTTCGCGCGCAGATGGTACTCCCGGAGCTGGATCACATCGCGCAGCGCGACTTCCAGATTCGCCGAGCGCGCGGCCGAGTCACTGTGGCGGCCGAACCGGAGCAGGCCATCGACGATGCGCTGCATGCGGCGCGCCTCATTCATCAGTTTTTCAATGCGCTTCGCGGCTCCTTCTTCGCGAACCTCTCCACTAAGCAGGTCTGCATATCCGATGATGCCGGTGAGCGGGTTGTTCAGTTCATGCGCCACGCCGGCGACGAGCTGCCCAAGCGCCGCGAGCTTTTCCGACCGCAGCAGGTGCCGGTGCAATCGAATGTTTTCGATCATCACGGCTAGCTCAGATGCGAAACCTTCCAGCTTTGTCACCTCGGACGCGGCCACGCCTCCCGGAACCTTCGAACCAGAGAGGTAGAGGCAGCCGACCTGCGACTCCCGCCTGGAAATGAGCGGTATCAAAATCTGGTCTTCCCCTTCGGAAAGTCGGCAAGAACTGTTTTCGCCCTTCGCGGCGCGTTCGCAAAACTCTTTCAGCAGCTCAAGCGCGTAACGGCCCCAATGCTCCTCCAATTCCCGGGCTTCCTGCGGCGTGAAGCCGTTCAAGCCGGCGAGATACAGCTTGCGGCCTTCGCCGATCAGAAAGACCGCCGCCCGGCGGAAGCCGCTGGCCTCGGTGATCGCCGCGGCCACTTCGCCGCACAGGGCGATGGGATCGACACCGGTGAGCAGGCGCGAAGTGATCTGCGAGAGGCGCTGCAATAGCAGGCTTTCAGCCTGGGCCCGGGCTCTCGCCTCCTCGACGATCATGGACCTGTCTTCGAAAAGCGTCAGGATCATTCCCATCGCGACAAACAATCGGGGCACGTTGCCGGAAACCTGCACGATGGCGTATCCCGACCCGTGAAAGAAGAGGAATGCGGTAATCGGGAAGAGCGCGGCCCACCCCACGAAGCCAGCCGTCACGGCAATCACACCCAGTGAGCGCCGCCGATAGAGTTTCCAGAAAAAGACGGCGCACAGGCCATAGGCTAGCGTGAGGATGATACCGAAACTCGAATTCGAGTCCCCGTGGAGATGACGCCAGCTCCCCAAGATCCCAATGGCGCCGAGCGAATAGATGCAAGCGAGCTGAGCGCGCGTCCGCCGGGCCGTCGCAAAGTAGCAGAACGCGGCAGCCCCGAGGAAAACCAGAGCGAACAGAGCCGCTCGCAGCCAAATATCTCCATCCACGCAATATGTGGCGAACGAATGGACCACGAGGGGCACACCCAACAGCGCGACCAATGAAAGGCGCTTCGAGCGATCGTCGTCACGGAACAGAAACGACGCGATGAATACGAGCGCCGAAAGCTCCAGCACCGAATAGTCGGCGGCCATCGTGAATTTCAGCAAGTGGCCGGAGTAACTTTCCAGGATTCTGAATACGAAGTGCAGGAACGTCAGCACCCACGCGTATGCCCAATAAAGGACTCGCTGCGAGCCGACTTGCCGTTGCACGGACAAGGACATGCCGACAAGGGTCGCCAGCACGGCAATAACAGATACTGCCTCTTCCAGCGAGACCGGTGGCGGTGCGATCATTCCATGCATGGCGGTACTAGAAGGCTAGGTGGTTTCTCCTGCGCCAGCAATAGTGCCTTGGTACCACTGGTTAACTGATACTGCGAATCGACAGGGAGGCCGCTAGTCTAAGCCTCACTCCTGCGGCGAGATACGAAGATCGAGTAGTACTTCGCTGCCTTCGGGGAGATCGAGAGGCTCGGCTGGAACGAGAACGCCGTTGGCGAATCTCGCGCGAATGCGCAGGGCGCGCGTCTCACGAGCCTTCCTGCCCGAATCCGGCCGCAAATCGCTCACCGCTGCCGAAGAAACCTGCCCTCCGTCGAGGGCCACATTGGCGAGCGCGTCGGCGTCGCGATTCTGTTCCCGCCGGACGTGCTCGATCGCGAAGTATCCGAGCTGCCGCGCGACCTTGGAAGCGCGCTCGTGAAGCGGCTTCAGGTCCGGGCTCTTTACTTTGTAGCGCCCTTGCATTTGGCGGACGAGGAGTTCGGAATCGCTGCGGATGCGCAGCGCGGCGATGCCGTGATTTGCGGCGTAATCGAGCGCGGCGAGCAGCGCGTAGTATTCGGCGACGTTGTTCGTTTCGCGGCCGAGCTTTTTTGCGAGCTCGAGTACTACTTTGCCGGAGGCGTCGCGTATCACCACGGCGTAGGAAGCGGGGCCCGGGTTGCCGCGCGAGGCGCCGTCAATATTCGCGATGTGCACACCGGAAGGCGGCGCGGCCGGATGCGAATCGGAAAAAAGACGCGCGCTGCCCGGCGGAGAGGTTTTCGATGCTCGCATGCGCCGTGGCCTCAGTTCTCGCGCGAGGTGGAAGCCGGCGCGGAGGCCGGCGAAGCGGACGCCCCTGCCGGCGCAGCGGAGACCGACGGTTCGATGTAGTAGAGGATGCGCGTGCAGGTCTCGCAATGAAACAACTCTTCGCTCCCCGCGCGGCGCATTTCCTGAAAGACGTGCGGCCGGATAATCATCCCGCACGCGCCGCATTTTTCGTCGCGGACCTCGGCAAGCGCGATGCCGTTGTGTTTTTTCACGATGCGATCGTAGTGGTCAAGCAGATTTTCCGGGATTTCGGCCACGGCCCGTTCCCGCTCGGAATTCATCTCGGCCAGATCTTTTTCGGCGGTCCCGCGTTCGGCTTCGATCTTCGATCGCTCGACCCGCGCGACTTCTTCCACTTCCTTCAGAGCTCGCTCGGAGGCCTTGATCCGCCGGTCGTACTCCTCGCCCGCCACCATCTGCTCGAGCAGGCGGTCCTCCGCCTTGGCGATCTCTTCTTCCGCCATCTGCACTTCGTGCTGAAGCGCCCGGTAGGCTTCGTTCGTCTTTATCTGGGAGGTCTGGTCCTTATACTTGCGGACCTTTTCTTTCCATTGTTCGACGTCGAGCTCGTACCGTTTCCGATCCTTGATCGTGGCCAGCTGCGCGGCCTTGCTCGCATCGACTTCCGCTTTGGCGGCGGCAACCCGCGCGTCCACTTCCGCAAGTTTTTTCGGAAACTTCGCAAGGCGGGCGCGGACGTCGTTCAAGCGCACATCCACGTGTTGAAGGTCGAGAAGGTGCTGGAGAAGTGGTTGCACGGCGCGCTCATTCTAGCACAGTGCCTCGCGGCGCCCGGCTCGCGCGATCAGGGCGCGGGTTGGACGTCCATGTTTTGATCGACGGCGTAGTTGGTGCATCCCGGACTGGTGGTGGCGGGACACTGGGCGATCACGCGAAAACCGTCGGCGGACGTCTCGACTCGGTAGGTGTAACCATCGCGTTCCGATTTCTTCATCATCATTGTTCCGCTCGAAACCAGTTCGCTAAGCGAAGTGTAGGAGCCGTGCTCGGCCTGGTAAGCACGTTCCGCCTGCGCGATTGCGATCAGATCGTTCTTCACGCCGACGACGCTGATGGTTTGGGTGGGCGTCCCTGTGCCTGCCGACTGCGCTTGCGAAAAGTAGAATTTATAGGCCAGCATGACGATTATCGCGACCGCGAGAAGACTAAGAACACTTCCGAAACTTCGCATGAGCACCTCACCGCGCGGCGAATGTACGCGATCGCCGCTGCCTTCCATAGCATCACATTGGTCTCGCAGCTCGCAAGTTTGGATGAGGCTTTCGTGCGAATCGGGAAACACGCTTTCGCTCTGCTGGCTCTCCCGGCATCCATCGGGGAATGCTATCTTTTGCGTCCAATATGCGTCCAACTGCAGGGGCCGGGGTATCTGCTTCGCGCGCCGCATCACGCGTTCACCGTGATGCTCGTTTGACACCGGCCCGCGCTCTCGTGATACTGAAGCGCGTAGATTTAGGACCCGAGGTTGCAAATGCAGATCACACCGGCCGAGCGGGGCGATGGATGGCAAAAGTGACCACGAGAACGAGCATGCGAAGACTTTTTCGGATCGGCCTCGCGATATTTTTCGTTGCATGCTTTTCTGCGTCTCTGCGGGCGCAGGAATCGTCGTCCGTATCCGCGACTACCGAAGTTCGCCCGCCGAAACTCGCTTTCACCACTCACACGCTCCAGAACGGCTTGCAGGTGATCCTGCTCGAAAACCATGAAGTCCCGGTGATCAACCTCCAGGTCTGGTATCACGTCGGCGGGAAGGACGAACTTCCCGGACACACCGGATTCGCGCATCTGTTCGAGCACCTGATGTTCAAGGGCTCGGCGCACGTCGGGGTGGACGAGCACTCGCGCATCATCGAAGCGGTCGGAGGATTCGACAACGCCGAAACCGGCGACGACACCACCAATTTCTTCGAGACGTTTCCGAGCAACTATCTCGAGCGCGTCCTGTGGCTAGAGGCAGACCGCATGGGCAGCCTCAACGTGGACGACGCGAACTTCACGTCCGAGCGGAAGGTGGTGGAGGAAGAGCGCCGCCTTCGCGTCGACAATCAGCCATACGGATCGATCGAGGAAGATCTTCGCGCAGCGGCCTTCACCGTGCATGGCTACCACCACACGCCCATCGGCAGCATCGCGGATTTGGACAAGGCGACGCTTCAGGATGTCCGCGATTTCTTCAACACGTACTACAAGCCGAACAACGCCACGCTCGTCATCGTCGGCGATTTCGACTCACAACAAGCGCTCGCCTGGACGCAAAGATACTTCGAAGGCATCCCTGCATCGGCGAAGCCCATTCCGCGCCGCGCGACCCCCGAGCCGCCGCAGACCCAAGAGCGCGACGTCTCGAAGACTTATTCCAACACGCCGCTTCCGGCGGTGGTGATCGGCTACAAGGTGCCCGCGCGATACGCGGCCGACGCCTATCCCCTCGACCTCGCCTCGAATATTCTGGCTGGAGGCGAGAGCAGCCGCCTCTACCAGTCGCTGGTGTACAAGGATCAGATCGCCGTGCAATCGGCCGGGTTTGGCAATTTTACCGAGGACCCCAATCTCTTCTGGGCGTACGCCATCATGAATCCGGGACACACTCCCGAGGACGGCGAAAAGGCTGTCGTGGCCGTGCTCGATGGGCTGAAGGACAAACCGGTGGCCGCCAAGGAATTGCAGAAGGCGAAGAACCAGGAGATTGCCGGATTCATTCTCGGCCGGGATACCGATGAAGAAAAGGCCGTGGCGCTGGCCGCCGCCACGGTGATCGGCAAGAATCCAGACCTGGTCAACACCGAGCTCGATCGATATCTAAAAGTGACGCCGGCGGAGATTGAGCGTGTGGCGAAAGAGTATTTCGTCCCGCAACGCGCCACGGTCCTGATCATCAAGCCGGCCGCGCCCGCTCGATAGCGCGAGCCCAAAGGAATCGCGATCCCAGGAGCACTGATGAGCCGCGCGTTCAAAAGATCGATCGTACTTGCCGCCATATTCGCGTTCGCGTTGGCAGCGCCCGCACAAGACCAAAAGAACGGCACGGGAGTCGTTCCCCCCGGCGTCAAGCTCCTGCCGCAGATGCCCGCGGCGGGCGCGCCGAAGGCGTTTAACTTCCCGTCGGCGGCCACGCGGACGCTGGCGAACGGCCTGCGCGTTTTCGTAGTCACCGACCACAGTCAGCCGTCGGTCGCGGTGCGCCTGGTGATTCTCTCGGCCGGGAGCATCAAGGATCCGGCGGAAATGCCGGGCGTGGCGCAGATGACGGCGAACCTGCTGACACAGGGCACCGAAAAGCGCTCCGCGCGAGACATCGCCGAGGCGATCGACTTCATCGGCGGCTCGCTCGAGGCCTCGGCGGGCAAGGATTCCACCGGCGTCACCCTCAACGTGGTGAAGAAGGATTTGTCGACGGGGCTCGATTTGATGTCCGACATCGTGCTCCATCCGGCATTTCGCGCCGAGGAGCTTGGCCGCCAGCGCCAGCAGCTTCTTTCCAATCTGACCGTGCAGTATTCCGATCCCGAATATCTCGCCTCGGTCGTCTTCGGCCGCGCGGTGTATGGCGGCTCGCCCTACGGCTGGCCGGAGGAGGGCACACCCGAAACGGTGAAGAAGCTCGATCCCGGATCGCTCGTGAAGTTCCACGATGCCAATTACGCGCCTAACCAGTCGCTGCTCGCCTTTGCCGGCGATATCACGCCCGAGGAAGCCTTCGCCGCAGCCGAGAAATATTTCGGCGCGTGGCCGACGCTCACGGTAACCGTGACCGTTCCTCCGGCGCCCGCTCCTTTGCAGGGCGTGCACATCTGGCTCATCGACAAGCCTGACGCAGTCCAAACGCAGATCCGCGCCGGAAAACTCGGCATCCGCCGCAGCGACCCGGACTACGTGCCGGTCGTCGTCACGAATCGCATCTTCGGCGGCGGCTACAACAGCCGCCTCAATACCGAGGTGCGCGTGAAGAAGGGATTGACCTACGACGCGCGCTCGTCGTTCAATCCGCACCGCTACGCCGGATCTTTTGGCGTGGAGACGTACACGCGCACCGAAGCCACCGTCGAAGCGACCAAACTCGTCGTGGACCTGATCGCCCAGATCTCCACCGGCGCAGTGACGCAGCAGGAACTCGATTTCGCGCGCGACTATCTCGCCGGGGTCTATCCCATTCAATCGGAGACTGCCGAACAAGTGGCGGACCGCGTCCTGACGGTCGTGGCCTTCGACCTGCCCAGGGATTACAACTACACCTATCCGGAGAGAATCCGCGGCGTCACCTCCGCGCAGGTCCGCGATATGGCGCAGAAGTATCTGACCGCGAGCGACCTCGATCTTGTGCTCGCTGGGAACGTGGCCGCGTTTCGCGACGCCTTGAAGAAGGCATTTCCGGACGCAAAATACGAAGAAATCCCGTTTGACCAGGTGGATGTGCTCGCCCCCGACCTCCGGCAGGCCAAACAGGCCGCGACGCCGGAATCGCTTGCGCGCGGCGGAGAAATTCTGTTGGCCGCCGCGAAGGCCGTCGGCGGAGACGCCCTCACGTCGGTCACAGCGCTTCAAATGACCGAGAACGGAAAGTTGATCGGGCCGGGTGGCGAGACGCCCGGGATGGACAGAAACATCAAATGGCTCGTGTCCTATCCCGACCGTGCGCGCGGCGACCTTACCGCGGGCGGCACGAGCGTCGTGCAGATCTGCGACGGAAAATCGGCGTGGTTGCAGATGGGAGACCAGGCGCGCGACGCCACTCCGATGATGGGGGAATTCCAACGGGCGATTTGGCTTTTCGGCGGCGGCTGGGGCCTCTATCAGCAGGTGCTGGCGGGAAAGCTCGCGGGGCAGTCGATCGGAGACGAAGAAATCGACGGCAAGAAATTGTCCGGAGTGGCGGTTCAGGCGCCGGGTGGCGCCATCAAGCTCTACTTCGATCCCGCCACTCACCTGCTCGCCGCAGCGCGCTACGAATCCGCGGGACCGCAGGGAGGTTCCGAGGAAGAACAGCGCTGGAGCGACTACCGCGCCGTCGAGGGCCGCCAGTTTGCGTTCTCAACGGCCGTCTATCGCAATGGCGTGAAGTATCTCGAATCCGCGATCGGCCAGCTCTCCGTGAATCCGAAAGTGGATGACGCGCTCTTCGCGAAGCCCGCCGGCGCGTCCCCGCCCTCGAATTGACGCGCGCGCAGCTACCTCACCGACAGCAGCACTTTGCCGATGTTTTTTCGTTCGTGGATGTACTGGTGCGCCGCGGCGCCTTGCTCGAGAAGAAAAGTCTTGGCGATCACCGGCTTGATTTTTCCCGCGCCGTACAGTTGGAAAAGCTCGTCAAGCTCGGCACGCACCAGCGCGGTGCGAGATTGGATTTTCCCCAGATGCACGCCGATCACCGATACGCTTTGTCCCATGAGTTTGAGCGGATGAAACCGCGGTGTTTGCAGCAGCGCGGTGAGGCCGCGCACCCAGCTTCGCTTCCCATCCGGGCCGGAGGCCGCCGAAAAACCATAGATGACAAGGCGGCCGGTCGGTCCGAGGCATTTGTAGCTGCGGCCAAAGGATTTTCCGCCAATCGGGTCCATCACCATTTCAATGCCTTCCGGCGCGAACTTGCGGACGACCTCCACGAAATCACTCTTTTGGTAATCGATTGCATGGTCGACGCCGATCTTGCGCAGGTATTCTTGCTTCGAAGGCCCCGCCGTGCCGAACGTAACCAGACCCTTCGCACGCGCCAGCTGCACCGCCGCGATTCCAACGCCGCCCGCCGCGCCGTGGATCAGAATTCGGTCGCCCGGCCGCAAGTTGCCCATCGTGAACATCGAGTGATACGCGGTCAGATAGTTCACGGGAATCGCGGCGCCGTCTTCAAATGTCATGCCCGCCGGGAGCCGATGCACCCGCGCGGCCGGCACGGCAGCCCACTCCGCATAGGCGTTGAACTGCGTAAGAGCCATCACAGCGTCCCCCGGCTTGAGAGGTTCGCCCTCGCCGGGTCTCGCGCTCTCGACAACTTTTTCGACGACGCCCGCGATCTCCAGGCCGGGAACGAATGGCGGCTTGGGCGCCCCGGGGTAGATTCCCATCCGCTGGAGCAGGTCGGCGAAATTCACTCCAATTGCCTTCACTCGGATGAGCACCTCACCCGCCTTGGCCTGCGCGTCGGGCACCTGCTGCAACTGCAAAACCTCGGGTGGCCCAGACCGCCGGACGACCAGTGCCCGCATCTAAACCTCCTCTGGAGATCGACCGGGGCGAAAACACCGCTCCGGCTTTTCATTAGGAATCGAATGCATCCTATCTTAAACTGTTGGACTTTGCGCAATGATGAAACGCCAAACGAGCTATAGAGGATTCCTGACTTGCGTGGCCCTGCTCGGCGGGGCGTGGGTCTGCTTTGCCGCCAACGGCCCCGCCCCGGCGCCGGCGTCACCCGTGCTAGCAGCCATGCAGGCGGAGCTCGACCGCTCCATGGCGGCTCTCTCCACGGCCGATCCGGCGGCCTATTTCATCAGCTACACGGTTTCCGACCGGCAGTACGCCGAGGTTTCGGGTTCCAATGGCGCGCTGCTCTCCAGCGCCCAGAGCCGCGCGCGCTGGCTCGAGGTGCAGTCGCGCGTGGGCACTTATCAGCTCGACGACACGCACAAACTGGGCGATCGTCCCCCGAGCTGGACCAGCCCCGGCACCACGGTGGCGCTCGACGACGACATTCCCATCCTTCGCCGCGAGATCTGGCGCGAGACTGATCGCCAGTATCGCGCCGCCTCCCAGGCTCTGATCAAGGTAAAAACCAGCGAGCAGGTGCAGGTGCAGACGGCCGAAGGAGCCGCGCCGGATTTTTCGCGCGAGGAACCGCACACTTCCGTGGGCTCGCGCGTCGAAGTTCAGGTGGACCGAAAGCCCTGGGAGGAACGCGTGCGGAAATATACGGCCGCGTTCAGCCAGTCGCCCTCGGTGCTGAATTCGATCGCCACGTTTACCGCGCTGGCAATGAACCAGTATCAGGTCAACACCGAAGGCACCAAGCTCGCGTTTGGTCAGGTGCACTACCGGCTCGAGCTATACGTCCAGACAAAAGCGCCGGACGGAATGGACATCGACCGGTACACCAACTTCGACTGGCTCGATCCGAAGGACGCGCCGGACGATAAGACCGTCAGCGATGCCATCCAGAAACTGATTCAGGAAGCGCAGGCGCTCGATCAGGCGCCGATCGTCGAGCCCTACGCCGGCCCGGCCTTGCTCACGGGCCGCGCGGCTGCTGTTTTCTTTCACGAAGTTTTCGGCCATCGCGCCGAGGGCTTCCGCCAAAAGGACATCAGCGAAGGCCAGACGTTCACGAGCAAGGTCGGCGAACGCATTCTCCCGGAATTCATCTCCATCAAGGATGACCCGACCGAGGCGGCTTTCGGCGGCCAGATGCTGCTCGGCTACTATCCGTTCGATGACGAGGGCGTGCCCGCCGTAAACGTCCCGCTGGTGGATCACGGCGTATTGAAGACCTTTCTGATGTCGCGCTCGCCGCTGGTGAACGTTCCCCACTCAAACGGCCACGGACGCCGCCAGCTCGGCTACGTTCCCGTCGCGCGGCAGGGGAACCTGATCGTCTCCAGTTCCCAGACGATGACGAACGATCAGCTCCGGCAAAAGCTGATCGATCTCCTCAAACAGCAGAATCTCTCCTACGGCTTGCTGATTGACGACATTGAGGGCGGCTTCACGTTTACCGGCCGCGCGCAGCCCCAGGCATTTCAGGTCACTCCGCTCGTCGTGTACAAGGTTTTCGCCGACGGCCGTCCGGACCAGATCGTTCGCGGCGTGAACATCGTCGGCACGCCTCTTGTGTCGCTGACGAAGATCGTGGCGACGGGAGACAAGCAGGAAATCTTCAACGGCTACTGCGGAGCGGAGTCCGGCTCCGTGCCCGTTTCGGCGGTCGCGCCCGCAATCCTGATTTCGGAAATGGAATTCGCGAAGAAAGAGACTTCCACCGACCGGCCGCCGATCCTGCCGCCGCCAGCGCACGACCCGGAAGCGAAGGGACAACAGCCTTGAGGATACTCGCTACCCTCGCCCTGCTGGCTGCGTTCACGATGCCGGTAGCTGCGGCACAGGCGCCCGTGCCGGCCGGTGATAACGATCAAACCCTCCGCGCGATGCACGATGAAATGGAGCGCGCTCGCACGCGCCTGTCGCTCGCGGGCGTGGACAAACCGTTCTACATCGAATACCGGCTGCTCGACCTCGATCTCCGAAGCGTCACGGCGTCGTTCGGCGCACTTGATTCGAGTTCCGTCTCGCGCACACGCTTCATGAGCGTCGACGTCCGCGTGGGCGATTACCACCTCGATAGCTCGAATTTCATCAGCGAGGACGGTTTCCAGGGTTTCCTCGGCTCTACCGGCGAGGTGGGGATTGACCGCGACTACAATTCGCTGCGGCAGGATTTGTGGCTCGCCACGGATCAGGCCTACAAGGCCGCCGTCACGCAGATGTCGCTCAAGCAAGCCTTTCTCCGCAGCCTGACAAAGCCTCCCGAGATCGACGATTTCTCGCAGGCGCAGCCGCTCGTGAAAGTGGACCCGCGGATCGAGCCCGATTGGACGTCGCGCAACTGGGATGACGAAGCGCGCACGGCCTCCGCCGTTCTGAAGAATTTTCCGCAACTCTACGGCACGCGCGTCAACTACTACCTGGTGTACGCCACGTCGTACCGGATGACCAGCGAGGGCACCACGATCCGCGAATCCCGCCACCTCGCAGGAGTCGAAGCGGCGCTCGATACGGAAGCCGACGACGGCATGGAGCTCCACAATTTCTACGCGGCCTACGCGCCTCTCCCCGCGGGCCTGCCCGACGCCGCTACCGTCGCAAATGCCCTCACCAAAGCCGGCGGCGATCTGATGGCGCTCCGTGCCAGCCCCCTCGTGCCCGATTACACGGGCCCGGTGCTTTTCGAGGCTCCCGCCGCAGCCTCGACCCTCGCGCAGGTACTCGAGCCTTCGCTTTCCGGCGCGCGCCCACCGCTATCGATGACGCAGGATTTCGACGCGTTCATCGAGCGTTTCGGGGGCCGCAGCGAGTGGACGGGTCGCGTCGGGACTCGCGTGTTCCCGGCGAGCGTCTCCGTTGTGGACGATCCGACGCTTCAGGAGTTTCAAGGCCAGCCGCTGCTCGGTGGCTATGGCGTGGACGACGAAGGCGTGAAATCCGGGCGCGTTTCGATTGTCGAAAACGGAATCCTCAAGGATCTCCTGATGTCGCGCCGCCCGGGCCCGGACTTCTCATACTCGAACGGCCACGCGCGCTCGGCCCTGCTCTCCGACCCGCACCCTCTGAGCAGCAACCTATTCTTCCAATCGACGGACGCGCTCAAACCGGCCGATTTGCGGAAAAGGTTTCTCGACGCGTGCCGCGCCGACGGCCACGAGTGGTGCCTTGAAGTGAAGCGCATGGATGACCCGGCGCTTTCCTCGGTTCGCCAGGAGGATTTTTCAGACTTCGTCGGCGAGTTGGGGGGAGAGATCGCCAGCGGCGCGCGCATGCCGCTGTTCGTTTCCCGCGTGTACGTGGAGGACGGCCGCGAAGAGCCCGTGCGCGGAGGCGTGCTTGAAGGACTTACGCTTCGATCCTTGCGCAACATTCTTGCGATCGGCGATGACTCGGTGGTTTACACCTACATGCAAAATCCCGCCGAGGGTCTGGCGGGCACCGCCCTCGGCGCGTTTGGATCTGTCCAGGGCGGAATCCCGAGCACGGTCATCGCACCGTCACTCGTTCTCGACGACGTTGAAATCCGCGGCTTCCACGGAGAACCGCGCCGCCTTCCTCTCGTTCAAGCCCCGCCGCTGAAATAGCCTGGCTTCGGTCGTTCTCAACGCTGCGGCTCAACCGTAATGAACGTAATCTCCGGGCGGCAGAGGAACCTCACCGGCAGCAACGACATGCCGAGCCCCCGGCTCACGTACATCTTCGAGCCCTGTTCCTCGTACCATCCTTCGACGAACCGGCCGCAGCCCTTGGGCAGCCAGAGCGGTCGCAAGAAAGGCAGGCGCACCTGGCCTCCGTGCGTGTGGCCCGTCAGGCAGAGATCGGTGCGGCCGGCCATCTGGTCGAAAAACGCCGGGGAATGGAAAGCCGCGATCTTGTACGCTTCGGGCGGAACTCCCGCGAGCGCGGCATCCGGTTTCGCGATTCCGCTATAGGGATCATCGAGGCCGATCAGCCAGACGTCCGGCCGGACTTCCTGATTCGCATTCAGGAGAAGATGCACGCCCACTTGCTGATAAAACGCGCGCTCCCGGCGCACCGGCTTGTCGTTTTCCCAGTTGCCGCGAACGAACCACACGCCGAGCGGGGCGTGAAGCTGTTCGTAAACTTCCCTGCACATCTCATAGTCGCCGCGACGGTTGCCGAGTGAATCCCCGGTAATGACGATGATGTCGGGCTTCTCGGCTGCCAGGACGTCCAGCATGCGAAGCTCTCGCCGGCCCAGGCCGTGCGTATGCAAGTCGCTCAGGTGCGCGATTTTCAGGGGCGCCGCCACCGGTCCTTGCACTTCATAGTGCGTCACCTGGATCCGGTATGGTTCAACGAGGAAGCCATCCGCCGCAGCTGCGCCCACCGCCACAAGCAGCACCAGCAGCAGCACCGCCTTGAGTCTCTTGCGTTGCCGCGCCGGACTCCTCGCGATCGACGTGCTTGGCGGGTTGTCAACAGACAGGCTCATGGCAGTCGATCAAGAACCTCGCAACGCTCAAAATGACTATACAGTTTCGCGCAGCAGGCACAAAAGAGGATTCACGAAGAGTTAAAGCGAGGCCGAATTCGCAGGGTGCGGGTCCTGCTTCCGGCACTTTGTCCGCTGGGGCGCGAGCGTATAATCGCCCGAATGGTCCTTGAGGCAGCGGCACACGCGACACGCGAAAAACGGCTGGCGGCACTCGGTTCCGTCTGTTCGGCCGTGGTGCTTGTTTCGCTCAAGGTGTTTCTCGCAGTGGTCACGGGCAGCCTGGGAATTTTGTCCGAGGCCTTGCATTCGAGTCTCGACCTCGTCGCCGCGGTCATCACGTATCTCTCCATCCGCGTGGCGGACAAGCCCGCGGACGCGGAACACCTCTACGGCCATGGAAAAGTGGAGAGCTTTTCGGCGTTCGTTGAGACGGGTCTGCTTCTGCTCACCGCGCTCTACATCATCTGGGAGGCTTTTCAGCGGCTGCTCTTTCAGACTGCGCCGATGCATCCCAGCATTGCGGCCATCGCGATTCTCGCGCTCACGATGGGAATCGATTTCGTTCGGTCGCGCGCGTTGAATCGCGTGGCGAAGAAGTATCCGAGCGAGGCGCTGGAAGCGGATGCCCTGCATTTTTCCACCGACGTCTGGAGCACGTTTGTGGTCGTGCTCGGGACTACGGGCGCGTGGCTGGGTATCCGATTCGGATTGCCGTGGCTCGGAAAGCTCGATGCGGTGGCCGCTCTTGGCGTGGCGGGCGTCATCATCTGGATCGGCTCGCGTCTGGGAAGGCGGACCGTGGACGCGCTATTGGACGTAGCTCCGCTCGGTTTGCGCGAGAGGATTGCGCGAACCGTGGATGAAACCGAGGGCGTCCTCCAGACCGAGCGCGTGCGCGTGCGGCGGGCGGGCCAGCGCTACTTCGTGGACGTGACCATCAGCGTCCCGCGCACGGCGAGTCTCGAGCAGGCGCACGCCGCGAGCGACGCGGTCGAGCGGAGCATCGAGCGGATCGTCCCCGCCGATGTCGTGGTCCACGTGGAGCCGCGCGCGCGGAGCAATGAGCACCTCTTCGAAACCATCCGTGCGATCGCCCAGCGCCGAGGCCTCGCGGTCCACGAGCTATCCGCGCACCAACTCGATGGGCGCCTCTTCGTCGAACTGCATCTTGAGGTGGACGAAGAATCGAGCCTTCGCCAGGCGCATCTCCGCGCCACGGAGCTCGAGGAAGATATCCGCGCCGCCACCGACCCTCGGGCGCTCGTCAACATTCATATCGAGCCGCTCGGCGCGCGAATTCCCGGTGCCGAGGAAATGAAGGAACTCGGCGGCGCGGTCGAGGTTTTCCTGAATTCCCTGCCGTCGGAATACAAGGAGCTGGTCGATTGCCACGAAGTCCATGTCCGCAGCGTCGAGCACAAGATTCTTGTGTCCTGCCACTGCGCCATGGACGGGAACCTGCCGATCACGGCCGTTCATGACATCACCGCCGCTCTCGAGGATCGCGTGAAGGAGCACTTCCCTCAGATCTTCCGGCTCACGATTCACCCCGAGCCGGTCGAAGAGCGCTGACGCCCGCCGCAGAAGACCTGCGCTCCGAGAGCGAGCACGACGGGAAAGCATTCCAGCACGTAGCGCGGCTCCGGCGTCTCGATGAAGCCTGCGAAAAAGGCCGTGCGCACGAGCGCAAACACGATCAAGAGCGCCAGCCCCGGCCGGCGTCGCGCCATCCACGCTCCCGCCAGCGCCAGAGCGATGTAAACGCCATTCACGAGAACAAAGCTGAGCGTCACGAGGAAGTCCCGGCGGTCATCCTGCCACTTCTCTCGAAGTGGAAACAGGTGCCCGGTATAAGGCAGCAGTTCCACGCGCGGCGTAAACCACATTGCGAGCGAGCGGAGCAGCGGAATCTCCAGGTAGGTCCGCAGCGGACGCCGCGAAGTGCGCTCCCGCGCAATCTCGCGGAACGCAACGTCCTGCTCGGGTGAAAGCGTCAGCGTGTCGTTATACGGCTCGAGCAGGTTCGCCACGCGCGCGCGCTCGTCCGGAGAATCAAACGCCCGAGCGGGAAGGGTGTCGATGGGTATCTCCTCGTAGTCGAGTTTCCAATTCGCGAGATACACGTCGCCGAACCGCCAGAGCCACGTCCTCGTCCAGGCGTCGAATCCGAGCGGGGTAAACTCACCGGGAGTCTGGAGATATCGCGGCGCGAGCGGCTGCACCTCGTGCAGCGTGTGCCAATTCCGCGCCGCCCACGGCACGAGCGGCAGGACAAGCCCGGCGCCCATCAACGCGCCTGCCCGCACCAGTTTCAACCAGTCGGCCGGGCGCCGCCACTTCGCCACTAAAACCAAGCCCACTGCGAGCAGCAGCAAGGGCGTCTCGGGACGAACCAGCGCTCCAAATCCGGCGATCACGCCTGCGAGAAACCACGGACTGATGGTGCGGCCGGCAAATGCGGAAGCGCTCGTCACGCGGGGAATCGGGGTGAGATACGCCTCCAGCAAGAGCACGATCGCGAGCGCCGTCAGAAACGTCACCAGCGTCTCCGTCAGCACGACGGCGGCGTAGTTCGCCGTGAACGGACAAAAGGCCGCGAGCCACAGTCCGGCGATCGCCGCGCGGCGCCGCGGCGCCTCCGGGGCCAGCCTCGCCGCGATCAGCGCGATCAGAAAGCATGTGCCCAGGTCCACCGCCGTCTGCGCCAGCATCACCGCCCGCGATGAATTCCCCACCAGGCTGAAGACCGCCGCCAGAAACGCGGGATAGCCCGGCGCGCGCGTATCCAGCGGTGTGAGCTGCCCGTTGACTACTCCGCCATAGACACCCTTCCGGAGCCAATTCCAAGCCAGCTCGATGTAAAATGGCGCGTCGCCCGAGTCCGTAGCCGGAAACCTCAACACGAAAAACAGGCGCAGCGCGAGCCCGACGAATGCAGCGAGAACTGCGTTGATGCGCATCATAGTTCTGGCAGTCATTGACAGCTTCCTAAGGGACGGCTAGCTTGGAATGCACTGATGTCTGAAGGCAAGCCCATATTTTACGACGAGGAGCGCCGCCGCTGGCGCCGCACGCGGCTCGCCCTCGAAATCACGGGCGGGGTCTTCACCGTCGTTCTCCTCGTCTTCTTGCTCAACGTGGGCCGCAACCCTGCGTTGCCCGATATCTTGCGGCCCGATACGCACGCCGGCCTGCACGCGGTTCGCGCGAAGCAGAAGGCAAAGCCCCCGCGCGGCCGCAAACGGAAGGTGGCCGCGCTCGGCAAAGTGCCGCAGAATTACGATCCGCTGCGCGCCGCCTTCTACGTGAGCGACGACTATACGAGCCTTGCCTCGCTCCAACTCCACTACCACGATCTGGACCTTTTGATTCCCGAAGCCTTGCACGCCGTATCGCTCGACGGAAAACTCGACGCAGAACCGGACCCGAAGCTCTCTGCGTTTCTGCAATCCCTCCAGGCCAAGAACGTCGAATTGCCCGTGATGTCGATGGTCAACAATTATGACGCCGTAAAGGGGGACTGGTGTCCACCGGAAATGCTCCGAATGCTGGCCAATCCGGCGGCGCGCCGGCATCTCGCGACGCAGTTGGAAGAGTTCGCCGACGCAGAGCGCCAGCCCGGCATCGTGGTCGACTTCGAATCGCTCCCAAAATCGAGCATGCTGGATTTTCAGAACTTCATTCATGAGCTTGGCGGGGATCTGCACGCGAAAGGCCTGAAGCTGATGGTCGGGCTGCCCGCAGCAGACTGGAGCTACGACTACAAGTATTTTGCCTCGCAGGTCGACGCCATCATCCTGATGAACTACGACTTCCGCTGGTCCACTTCCGAGCCCGGACCCATCGCGCCGCAGGACTGGTTCGTACGCAATATCGAGAACATGGTCAAGCTGGTCCCGCCGGAAAAGCTGATCATGGGCATCGCCAACTACGGCTACGACTGGCCCGCGAAATCGAAGCGCGAGCCGCACCCCGCCGCACAGGCGGTGTCGTTCCAGCAGGGCGTCATCACCGCCGTTGAATCGGAATCGGACATTATCTTTGACCCCGATACGCTGAACCCCCACTATTCCTACGAAGACGAAAACAATCGGGTACACAACGTCTGGATGCTCGACGGTGTGACGGCTTACAACGAACTCCGCGCCGCCGAACGCGCTGGTGTTCAGGGCACGGCTCTCTGGCGGCTCGGCATGGAGGACCCATCCATCTGGTACATCTGGGATGCCACGCACGCCGACGACGCAACGCGCGCCAAGATCGAGGATCTTCCGCCCGGATACGACCTGGTCCTCGAAGGTGACGGCGACATCTGGCGAATCACCGCGACTCCGCAGAACGGGCGCCGGACATTCGAATACGACGCCGATTCGGACTCCTTCGACGACGAAAGTTTTCAGAGTTACCCCATGTCGTGGCGCATCCAGCAGATGGGCGCTGCGCCGCACAAAGTGGCCTTGACGTTCGACGACGGCCCCGATCCCGAATGGACTCCCAAGATTCTCGACGTTTTGAAGCGCGAAAAAGCGCCGGCGACTTTTTTCGTGATTGGCGAATCCGCGAACCAGAACGCCGACATCGTGAAGCGCGAATATGCGCTGGGCAATGAAATCGGCAATCACACGTTCACGCATCCCGAATTCGAAGCCATCTCAAAGCCGCAGCTACAGCTCGAGATGAATCTCACGGAACTGCTCCTCGAGAGCTATCTCGGCGTCAAGACCACCCTTTTCCGCCCGCCCTACGGCATCGACCACCAGCCGGAAACGGCGAGCGAAATCCAAATGCTTCCCGTGCCGCAGGCGATGGGCTACGTCATCATCGGCGCGCGGATCGATCCGCACGATTGGGGCGAGCCCAACGGCAAGCCGCCTGCTCCCGCGGCGACGATCGTCCAGCGCGTGCTCACGGACACCGAGGCGAACAAGGGCAACATCATCCTGATGCACGATGGAGGCGGCGATCGCAGCCACACCGTTGCGGCTCTGCCGCAAATCATCGACGGGCTTCGCGCGAACGGCTACGAGTTCGTTTCCGTCTCGAATTTGCTGGGTCAGGAGCGGGCGCAGGTGATGCCCTCGCTGAGCTACCGCGAATGGCTGATGGTCCGCGTGGACGCCTTCATCTTCGACGTATTCCGCTGGCTGCGCGCGGGGATCGCGTTCATCTTCGTGGCCGGAATTCTGTTGGTTGGCGGACGCGCGCTCATCGTCGGAATGCTCGCCCTTGCCGAAAAGCTTCGTCCCGCGCCGCAGGATCATCCGGACTACAAGCCCGAAGTCAGCGTCATGATTCCCGCGTACAACGAAGAGTCGGTGATCGTCGATACCGTTCGTGCGGCGCTTGCTTCCGACTATCCGAAGCTCGAGATACTCGTCGTGGACGACGGCTCCGCCGATCGGACGGCCGAACTCGTTCGCTCAAATTTCGGGCGCGACCGCCGCGTCCGCCTGCTGCTGCAAAGCAATCACGGCAAGCCCTCCGCGTTGAATCACGCGCTCAGCGAAGCGATCGGCGAGATCGTCATTTCGATCGACGCGGATACGATCATCGACCCCGAAGCGGTTCGGCGGCTCGTCCGGCATTTCGCCGATCCGAAGGTGGGAGCCGTCGCCGGCAATGTGAAAGTGATGAACCGCAATCGCTGGATCACGCGCTGGCAGGCGCTCGAGTACATCACCAGCCAGAATCTCGAAAAGCGCGCCTTCGATCTGCTGAATTGCATTCCGGTGGTTCCGGGAGCCGTGGGCGCGTGGCGCACCGATCTCCTTCGAAACACCGGCGGATTTTCGGGCGACACCGTGGCCGAAGACACCGACCTGACGCTTACGATCCGGCGCAACGGCTGGAAGATTCTTTACGACGAAGATGCCATCGGTCGCACCGAAGTTCCTGAGACCGTTCATGCCCTGGTCCGCCAGCGATTCCGTTGGACGTTCGGCACTCTACAGGCAGTCTGGAAGCATCGCGACGTGACCGGCAATCCGCGCTACGGCACGCTCGGCTGGATCGCCATCCCGAATATTTTCCTGTTCCAGATTATTCTTCCGCTCGTTTCGCCGCTCATCGACTTGCTGTTCTTGCTGTCGCTGGCTCTGTGGGGGCTCGCGCAGCTTCAGATCGCGCGGCTGCCGCAGCTCTGGACGTCGCAGGACGTGGAGCGCTCGCTGATTTTCTTCGCCCTCTTCATGTTGATCGACCTCTTCACGTGCGTCGTCGCCTTCGCCCTCGAAAAGGACGAAGATTGGACGCTCCTCGCTCCTCTCATCCTCCAGCGCTTCTACTACCGTCAGATGATGTACGTCGTGCTCTTCAGCGCGCTCAAGGAAGCCGTGCACGGACGCCCGGTCGGCTGGCGCGGCGTCGAGTCGCAAATTCCCTCGGCGCCATCGGTGCCGCCCACGCCCGTCGCGCAGGCCTGAAGCCTTCTGAACCAGCTTTCTGCGGCTGTTCTGCCGGGGACGCTGATCCCTGGAATTCTTTGCGGAATCCGGCCCGTCTCTGCTAGCATCGGCTTGTTGGTGGGCTGCATCCCGAGGACTCGGGAGTGGCACCGGAGGCCAAAATGAGCGCTGTACCCCGTGCGGACAACGGAAAAGTTACCGTGCCCGACATCCTCTCCCGTAAGTCTCATCCCCTTTCAGGCTTTCCCGGAACCAAACCGAAAATTACGTGCCTGACGGCGTATGACTATCCCACAGCCCGCTTGCTCGACGAGGCTGGAGTGGACATTCTGCTCGTCGGCGATTCGCTCGGCATGACCGTGCTCGGCTACGACAGCACTCTGGCCGTCACGCTCGAAGACGTGCTGCACCACCTCCAGGCCGTCCGCCGCGCAACGAAACGCGCTCTTCTCGTCGCCGACATGCCGTACGGAAGCTTTCACGTCTCGCTCGACGAATCCGTCCGCAATGCCCTGCGCCTCGTGAAGGAAGGCGGCGCGGAAGCCGTGAAAGTCGAAGGCGGAGAAAAGCGCCTCGAATTGATTCACCGGCTCGTCGAGGCCGAAATCCCCGTGATGGGCCACGTCGGCCTCACCCCACAATCCGTCAATGCCCTCGGCGGGTTTCAAGTGCAGGGAAAGACGGCGGACGCCGCCCAGCAAGTTGAGCGGGATGCGCGTGCCGTCGAAGCCGCGGGAGCATTTTCTGTCGTGCTCGAATTGATCCCCCGCGAGCTCGCGGCGCGCATCACCGAAAAGCTCCGCATCCCCACGATCGGCATTGGCGCCGGCCCGGATTGCGATGGTCAGGTGCTTGTCTTCCACGACCTGGTGGGGATTGGCGCGGATCGCAAGTTCAAATTCGTGCGGCAGTATGCGAACCTCTCCGCGGACATCTCGCGCGCCGTCTCCGAATACTGCGAGGATGTGCGCAGCGGGCGGTTCCCGTCGGACGCGGAGTCGTACCATTCGGCCGCCGAGCTGCGCGAACATCTGCCCGCTCACCGCGGTTCCTGAAAAACAGGTACAATCCCGCACGCGGATTTCATCCGAGAAGGGAGCCCGAATGGACATCCAGGATTTCCGCACTCTCTACCAGTACAACTCCTGGGCGAATCATCGCACGCTCGACTCCTGCGCCTCGCTGACGCCTGAACAGTTCACGCGCAACCTGGGCTCGAGCTTCGGCTCCGTGCGCGACACGCTCGTTCACATCCTCGGAGCGGAATGGATCTGGCTCGAGCGCTGGCACGGCCGCGTGCCAACGGGTCTTCCTGTCGCGGCGGATTCCCCGGATTTCGAATCCGTCCGTCGCCGCTGGACCGAAGTCGAGCGCGACCTCACCGATTACATCGCTTCGCTCACGCCCGAAGATCTGCATCGCGCCGTGCAGTTAAAGACTCTCGCCGGCGTGCCGCACTCGCAACCGCTCTGGCCCTGCCTCCAGCATCTTGCGAACCACAGCACGTACCACCGCGGCCAGATCGCGACGCTCCTGCGCCAGCTGGGTGCAAAAGCCGTCTCGACGGACCTCATCGGCTTTTATCGCGAGCAGTCCGCAAAGGCCTCTGCGTAGCAATCCGCTTCCACTCGCGAATGGAAATCATTCATACCGTTGCGTGGATGAAGCAGGTCGCGGAAGAGGCGCGCCGCAACGATCGCATCCTCGGCCTCGTGCCCACGATGGGCGCCCTCCATGAGGGGCATCTTTCGCTCGTCCGCGAGGCGCAGAAGCGGTGCTCGCCGGTGGTCGTCTCGATTTTCGTGAACCCGAAACAGTTCGGCCCATCCGAGGATTTTCAGAAGTATCCGCGCACGTTCGAGGCGGACCGCGCGGCGCTCGAAAATCTCCGCGTGGATTATTTGTTCGCGCCGCCGCCCGAGGAAATCTACCCGCCGGGGTTCCGCACGGCGGTCGTTGTCGATGGCCTCGGCGACGCGCTGGAAGGGCGCTCGCGGCCGGGCCACTTTCGTGGCGTCACCACGGTCGTGCTGAAACTGTTCGAAATCGTTCAGCCGCGCTTCGCTTTTTTCGGCCGCAAGGACGCGCAGCAGCTCCGCATCATTCGCCAGATGACCGGCGATCTCAACGTCGGCTCGGAGATCGTCGTTTGCCCCATCGTCCGCGAGCCGGACGGCCTTGCGATGTCCTCGCGCAACACCTACCTGAAGGAAAGCGACCGTCGCGCGGCCGTAGCGCTCTATCGCTCGCTCGACGCCGTCCGCCGCGAAGTCTCGGCCGGCGAGCGCAACGCCACGCGCCTGCTTGCCGCCTTGCGCCGCGTGCTCGACGCCGAGCCGGCCGTAGCGCTCGACTATGCGGAAATCGTGGACGCCGATACGCTCGAGCCGGTCATGGCTCTGCGAAAAACGTGCTGCGTACTGCTCGCGGCTCGCGTCGGTGGCACGCGCCTGATCGACAACGCGCTCATCGAACAGGTGGGCGATTCCTTCACCGTGACGCTCTAGAAGCCATCTCATAAGTGGCTGACCCGGAAGGGCGGGGCTTCAGCCACGCCATCTAGCCACGCCAACATGGGGGCTTTCGCGGTTTGTGCGTCCCGATGGTTCTTATCGGGAAGCCCCTGAAGCCGAGCTTTCCGAGCGCGGCTGCATGTTTGTGAAATTGCTACCAGAAGAGGCGCGCCCGGCCGTTGACACCGCGCGCCGGCTGCCATACTCTCGCCGGCCGGAGCACCAGCAAACACCTCTCGGACGACGCCATGGCAGCACGCGGCAAAGGCGCATTCCCCTTCGTCATCGTGGTCATCGGGGGATTAATCGGAATCTTCGAGTTTCGCGAAAGGCCGGCAGCGCACGCAGTGCGCGCCGTCGATATCGTACAGCTCGTCGCGTCCGGAATGTGTTTGGGTGTCGCCCTGGCGTGGTTGATCGCGGGGCTTCGCGGCAAGCCGATCGAGTGAGCGCGGCTCGGGGCTGCGCGATCGGCGGAAATTCCTTCAGGTCCCTCGAATCGCGGCGAGCACTTCCGCGGCATGGCCTTTCGGCGTGACCTTTTCCCAGACCTTCTTGATTTTTCCGTCCGGGCCGATCCAGTAAGTCGATCGCACGATTCCCAGAAAAGACTTCCCGAAGAACGTTTTCATCCGTCGCGCGCCGTAGGCTTCGATCACGTCGAATTTCGTATCGGCAAGCAGCGCAAAGCTGATTTTGTACCGGGCTTTGAACTTCGCCTGCGCCTCCACGGAGTCTCCGCTACAGCCCACCACGTCCGTTTTGGCCGAGCGGAATTGCTCCAGCGCGCTGCTGAATTCGACTGCCTCGTGCGTGCATCCCGTCGTGTTGGCCTTGGGATAAAAGTACAGGACAAGGTTCCGTCCGCGGTAGTCCGCGAGCGAGACGGTGCGGCCATCGTCGGCCGTCACGCTAAAATTCGGAGCCTTATCGCCTTCCTTGAGCACGTTTGTTCCTCCGCTGCCCGTTCGAACTATCCGGCGAGCACGCGCTTCACGATTTCGTTGACGAGCTGCGGATTCGCCTGCCCTCGCGTCTCGCGCATCACCTGTCCCACGAAAAATTTGAATACGCCCTCGTTCCCCGCGCGGTATTTCGCCACGTTGTCGGGGCTCTTCGCAACAACCTCTCGCGCGATTTTCTCGATCGCGCTGGTGTCCGTGATCTGCGCCATCCCTTCGGCTGCGATGATCTCCGCGGCGCGCTTTCCCGTCTCGAACATCGTGGCGAACACTTTCTTTCCGCTCGCGGCGGTGATCTCGCCCTTCTCGATTTTTCCGAGCAGTTCGGCGAGCGCGCCCGGCTCGAGCGGGCACTCCGCGATCTCTTTCCCGGCGTCGTTGAGCCGCCGAAGCAACTCGACCGAAATCCAGCTGGCCGCGGCTTTCGCCGGGGCGCCCGCCTTCACGGTGGCCTCAAAGTAATCCGCCAGCGCACGCGTGGCCGTCAGGACGCCCGCGTCGTACGGCGTGATGCCGTATTCGCGCATGAAGCGCGCGACCTTGGCCGCCGGCAGCTCCGGCATCGAGTGGCGCACTTCCTCGATGGCCGCCGCGGAAACGGACACGGGCAGCAAGTCGGGATCGGGGAAGTACCGGTAATCGTGCGCAAACTCCTTCGAACGCATCGGCTCGGTGCGCCCTGCGGCGACGTTCCACAGCCGCGTCTCCTGGACAATCTTTCCCCCGGATTCCAGGATTCCGATCTGCCGCTCGATTTCGTATTCGAGCGCGTGCGAAAGGTAGCGGAACGAGTTCAAATTCTTCACTTCCGCCTTCGTGCCGAATTTCGGAGCGCCGCGCAGCCGCACGCTCACGTTCGCATCGCACCGCAGCGAGCCTTCTTCCATGTTGCAGTCGCTCACTTCCGTGTATTCGAGAATCTGCTTGAGCGTGTTCAGGTACGCGTAGGCCTCGGCGGGAGTCCGCAGGTCCGGCTCGGACACAATCTCGATCAGCGGCACTCCGCAGCGGTTGAAGTCGATGTGGCTCCAGCGCTCGGCATCGGGAAATCCTTCGTGCAGGCTTTTCCCCGCGTCGTCTTCCATGTGCAGGCGCGTGATGCCGATGCGTTTCTTCTCTCCCTCGACTTCGATTTCGAGCGATCCTTCAATCGCCAGCGGCAGCTCGTACATCGAAATCTGATAGCCTTTCGGCAGGTCGGGATAGAAGTAGTTCTTGCGGGCGAAGCGCGACCGCTTCTGAATCTTGCATCCGATCGCCATCGACGCGCGCAGCGCCAGCTCGAGCGCTCTCCGATTGAGCACCGGCAGCGCGCCCGGCAGGCCCAGGCACACGGGACACGTGTTCGAATTCGGCGACCCGCCGAATTTCGTCGAGCATCCGCAGAACGCCTTCGTCAGCGTCTGGAGCTGCGCGTGCACCTCCAGCCCGATCACGGCTTCATAACGCGCCAGCGCTTCCGGTGCCACCGGCGCTTCTTGTGCGGTTCGGCTCATGGCAAGAGCGGAATTATAGCATCCACTCCGGCGCGGAGGCCCCGCCGCGCTTTCACATTCTGAGTTCGGCTAGCGGCTCGATGAATTGCGCCCCGCCGGAAAGCCGAACTTGATTCCCGAGACAAAGTTCAAATGCAGCGCCGGGTATCCGAACGATTCCTCGTACTTCTGGTTGAGGAAATTGTTCAGCCGCCCGAAGATCTCGACTCCACGCGGCAGCCTGTAGGCGAAGCCGGCATTCGCGTCCACGTAGCCGTGATTTCGGAACACGCATTGCGGCTCGAATGTGCACGCATACGTGCCGTCATTTGGCTCAAGATCGAGAACGGCCCCGCGAATACTGGCGTTCGAGTTGAGCATCAGGCGGCCGTGCGACCAGGTGATGTCGTACCCGGCGGAACTGCGTGGCCGCCTCAGCAGCGGCTCGCCGACGTAGAAAGGCAACTGGACGCCGGTGGTGCCGTCAAGCGCCAGAACGGCCGTGTTGAGCCACGTGTATTCCCCCATGATCTCCAGCGAACGAATCGGCCGGAGCCGCAGGCTGCTTTCGATCCCGTAGGCGCGCGACTTCGCCAGATTCGCCGATGAAAACGTGCTCAGGTTCGAAAACGATCCGCCCAGCGTGACGATCTGATCTTTGAAGCGATTGTAAAAGTACGTCACGTCGATCACGGCCCTGTCACCCAGAAAGCGCTGTTCGACGCCCCCATCGACGCTGATACTTTTTTCCGGCTTCAGCTGCGGATTGTCCGTGAATCCCAGCTCGAATCCGTCCGGCGGACGAATCCCCGTTCCGAAGCTCCCGTGGATTCGCGTGATGCCCATCAGGCCGCTGCTCGCTTGTCGCGCGAGGTAGGCTACCGATATGCGCGGGTCCACCTGCGTCACCGATGTCGCTGGTATGAACGGCCGCGACCCGAAGCCATCCGGCGGCAGGCTCCCGGTGCGGATGTTGTCCGCGCGCACGCCGGTCGTAAGAAACCAGCGGTCGCCGGCATTCCAGCGATTTTCGGCAAAGAACGCGAAGTTGTCGCGCGGCAGATCGAATGGGACGCCGGCCGGATCAGCCACGTATGTGTTCTTAAACTGCTCGCGGTCGTACTCGAATCCCGCGACGAACACATCCTTGGCCGAAAGCTCGATTTCGCTCCGCGTGTTTGCCGCCAGTCGCCAATTCTTGGTGAAAGAACCAAACGTGGGAAATGAGAACTGGTCGGTTGACACGCTCACCGTTGAGACTTGCTGGAACCGGCTCGAAAACTGCTCCGTGTAGTTTGCTTGATACCCAAACAAGTCTTGTTTCTGCGTCGACGCGGATGCCGTGATTCCCGGGTAGAGACCCCATGGGTCCGAGCCGAAAGGCCCGGGACTTTCCGCGCGGCCTGCATCCCCGAAGAAATGCACGATGAATTTGCGCCGCGGGCTGCGCGAGTAACCCAGGCTCACGAACGAAGTCTGATTGCGGTAGGTGTCGTCCGGCCTCACTCCTTGCGTGCTGATCCGCGACAGATTGTAAGCCCAGCTGAATCCGCCCGTCAGACCCGCTCCTCCCGTGGTGATGCGCCACGTGTCATAGCTGCCGCCTTCGCCGGCGAAACTGAAATGCGGCGCGCCCTCGCCTTGGAGGCTCACGATGTTGATCACCCCGGCGACGGCATTTGACCCGTAGAGCGCGCTTTCCGGCCCGCGCGTCAGCTCCACCTGGTCCACGCCGTCAGCCGGCAGCGGAGCGAGATCGAACCCGCCTCCAAAATCGTTCATCGGAATCCCGTCGATCATCACCAGGTTGTAGTTCGAATTTCCGCCGCGAATGAAGGCGCTCGTGACGGCGCCCTGTTGCCCGGTCCGGTTAATTGCCACGCCGGGAACGTTTCGCAGCGCATCGGCCACCGTCTCGGTGCCTTGATCTTCGATCTCCTCCCGGCTCACGACGGTCACCGAAGAGCCGATCTGCGGCGCGAGAGCCCCTCCCAGCGATGCGGATACCACTACGTGCTCCTGCACGGCGCTGAGCTTGAGGTGAATGTCAGCCGTCGCTGTTTCCGCAGTTTGCAGCTTGATTTCAGCCGATACGCTGGTAAGCCCCGGCGCGTTCGCGGCGACGGTGAATGTTCCGCTTCGAAGATCGTCGAACCGGTACTCGCCGCGCGAGTTGCTCCGCGTTTCCGCGACTGCAACCAGGGAACTGAGCAGGCTCACCTCGGCTCCCGAAACAGCGCGGCCATCCGGGTCATACACGGTTCCCTGAATCGTCGCGCCGTGGGGCGAACTGGGTGTCTGGGCGCACGCGATGCTCACAAAAATCAACGGCAGGGTCAAAAACAAAGGAAGGGAAAATCGCAGTCTCATTTTTTCCTCCTCTCCCTCTCGCGCGGGAGCTGAAGGTTGTCCCGGTGAGTATGCGATCAGCATACGAACCGGGATTGAGACTCCGCCGGTCTCCTGGCTTGGCGGATTGCCCCGAAGAATTCGGGACTCGATCGCGGCCTTCCCATCCCGGCGTCGAATCGGAAACGATTCGCTGCCCGGGCCAGTGGCGCGCGCCGAAAAACTCTCCGCCATACAGTCGCGCGGCGGCGACGGCTTTTCACCGTCTTCCCGTGCGCGGAGTCTCTGGTGATTGTGGACGGCGCGCCGCATTCCCGGCAGCGCCGCTTGCGAAGGCCAACATGCGCCCCGCGAAGTCGTGCTCCAAAACTTTCGTGTGCCTCGAAGCCGTCTCACAAGTGGCTGCGGTGGAAGGGCGGGGCTTCAGCCCCGCCGTCAAACCCTAAAAAAGAGGGGGCTTTCGCGCTTTGTGCGTCCCGATGGTTTTTATCGGGAAGCCCCTGAAGCCGCGTCCTTCGGTCGCGGCTGAGTATTCGTGAGAAAGTTTCTAGTAATTCCCTCGCAGAATCACGCGCGGCCGCCCGCCCGCTCGCATCTCGACTTCGAGCGGCGCCTCGAACACTTCCTCGAGCAGTTCGCGCTCGTACACCTCCGCGGGCGTTCCCACGCGCAGGCATTTGCCCTTGTGCAGCAGCACGATGCGGTCGCAAAACTCCGCGGCCAGATTAAGCTCGTGCGTCACCACCAGCACGGTATATCGGCTGTCGTCCGCCAGCTTCCGCAGACGCCGCAGCAGCTCCACCTTCCCGCCGATATCGAGATGCTGCGTCGGCTCGTCGAGCAGCAGCAGCGACGGCTGTTGCGCCAGAGCCCGCGCCAGAATCACGCGCTGTTTCTCGCCGCCCGAAAGCTGATCCATCCAGCGGTCGCGCAGCGCGTCCGCACCCACCTGCGCCAGCGCATTCCCGGCGAGCAGGCAATCCTCCGCCGATTCGAACCGCAGCCGCCGCCCATAGGGATAGCGCCCCTGCAAGACGTACTCCCACACGCGCAGAGGAAACAGCAGCTCGCTCTCCTGCTGCACAAGCGCGATCCGCTGCGCGCGAGTCCGCAAATCGAGCTGGCTGACCTCCGTCCCGTCCACCTCGATGCGCCCCGAAAGCGGCCGCGCGAGTCCCGCAAGCAGCCCGAGCAGCGTCGATTTTCCGCTGGCATTCGGCCCGAGGATCGCGACGAGCTCTTGCTGCTGCGCCTCAAAGCTCGTCGGGCCCAGCGTGAATTTCGGCGCAGAGCGATCCGTCGCCGCGTACGCAAAGCTTGCTTGCTCCACCTTCAATCGCACGCCAGGAGCCTTCGGGCTGATCAGCACCGGCGGCGCGAGCGGCGCGGTGTTGTCCGCGATTTCGCTCATCGCACCCTCCGCCGCATCAGATAGATGAAAACAGGCGCGCCCACCAGCGCCGTCATCGCGCCGACAGGCAATTCCGTGGGAGCCACGGCGGTGCGCGCCACCGTGTCCGCCACCACGATCAAAATCGCTCCGCCGATCGCGGACGTCGGTATCAGCAGCCGGTAATCGGTTCCGAACATCATCCGCATCAGATGCGGCACGAGCAGCCCCACGTACCCGATCGCGCCGCTCACGGACACGGCCAGCCCCGTCAGCATCGACGCCGCGATATATACCACGAGCTTCACGCGGTGCACGTTCACGCCCAGGTGACGCGCCTCCTGCTCGCCCGTGAGAATCAGATTCAAGTCGGACGAAGTGGCGTAGATCGATCCCGCGCCGATGACCAAGAGAAGGTACAGCCAGCCCGCGTTGACCGACGGTTGCGACGCGAGATCGCCCATCAGCCAGAACGCCATCCCGCGCAGGTCGCGCCCGCTGAGCGTCGTCATCAGAAACATGATGATCGCCGAAAGAAACGACGCGGCGACGATCCCCGCGAGCAGCAGCGTGGCGCTATCGAGCTGCCCGCCTCGCCGCCCGAGAAAATATACCGCTGCAATCGTGGCCGCCGCTCCCGCGAACGCCGCCACTTGAATCGCGCCCGCCGCGTGCGGCGCGACGATCAAGCTGATGATCGCGCCCAGCGCCGCCCCGCTCGATACTCCAAGCACGTACGGATCGGCCAGCGGATTGCGCAGCAACGCCTGAAAGCCCGCGCCCGCGGTTGAAAGCGACGCGCCCACCAAAATACCCAGCATGATCCGCGGCAACCGGATCTCCCACACGATCGACTTAAACCCTCCCGGGATGTCGTCCCATCGGCCGATCACGCCCTGAAAAAGCGTCGTCACGATGTCGCGCACCGAAATCGGATACGCGCCCAGGCGCAGCGAAATCACCCCCGCCACGAACAGCACGCCGCACAGCCCGGCGCAAATCAATGCGATTCGTCGGGGCGTCAGCGGGCGCACGGAGGGAGCCTCCCGCAGCCGGTCGTAGGGGCGCGTTTCAAACGCGTCTCTTGCGTCCCGATCCTGTCGGGACCCGCCCCTACGGATTCGAGTGCCTGCATCGCGAATTTCGAATTTCGCGTTTCGTCCTTCTGTGAAAACACTTCCGGGTGCACTTCGTGTGCGAGCTGCTCGATCGCGTCCACCAGCCCCGGTGAAGGCCGCACCGCCTCCTCGCTCACGTCCACCACGTGTCCCATCTCGACGGCGTCGAGATCTCTCCACACCGGGCGCGAGCGCAGGTCCGCAAGCTCCGTTGCGGCCGCTCCGGAATGCCCCCCGGTGAAGACGATGTAATCCGGTTGCAGCCGGACCACTTCCTCGATGCTCAGTTGCGGCCAATTTTGTTTCGACAGCACCACCGACTCGGCTCCTGCCCAGCGCAGCGCGTCAGCAATGAACGTGTTCTGCCCGATCGTGATCAGCGGCTGCTCCCACACCACGAACAGCACGTGGACCACCGGCCGGTCCGCAAGCCGCGCGTGCAGCGCGTCGAGCCTCTGTCGCATCTGCCCGATAACCTCGGCGCCCTGCTGCCCCGCGCCGATCAGATCTGCCAATCGCGCGATCGAGTCGAGCATCCCGCGCACCGTCTGCGTGTCTCCGGCGGTCGTGTACACGGCGATGCCCAGCCGTTCGAGCGCGTCCGCCGTCGCGACGCGGTTGATCGATGTCGTCGCAAGCACCAGATCGGGATGCAGCGCCACGATCGCTTCAAGGCTCGGATTCTGCGGATTGCCCACGTGCGGTTTCGACTTTGCTTCCGGCGGAGTGTCGCAATAGTCCGTATCGCCGGCGAGCCGGTCGCCGAGTCCCAGCGCGTACACCGTTTCCGTCAAGTTCGGCGCAAGCGTCACGATTCGTTTCACCTCGGCGGGCATCTTCACTTCGCGCCCCACATCGTCGGTGACCACCCGCCCCGTGTCCGGCGCGGCGAAGGCCCGCGGCGCGGCGCTCGCAATCAGAGCGCCCACAACCGCTGCGGCGACAAATCTCCGGTGCCGGGTTCGCATGAATTCCTCATCTCCAACAAAAAAGCCTCGCGAGAATAGCGAGGCTCATCGCCACACTCTCTCTCGCGAAGAGTGTCAGCTTCTACTGGCTTCGGCAGGTCACCTGACTTTCGGCCTTGCGCCTCACTTGAAGCGCCTGCCGATCACAGTGGCGGGACCGTGGCCGATTTTCACGGCCTTCCCACTACCAAAACCAGTTTAGTTGTCGAACGCGAGTGTAAGCCGTGCGCGAGATCGTGTCAATCGGCGTCGGCCGTCGTGCGAATTCGGTTCAGCGGTTCTTCCACTTCGGGGCGCGCTTCTCAACGAGAGCGCGCAAGCCTTCCTGCGAATCTTCGAGTTCGGCGAGTTCGTTGAGAAACACCTTCATCGAGTTGCGAACGCTTTCGCGCAGCGGCAATCCGAGTCCGCCCATAATGGCTTTCTTCGCCATCGTCAGCACGGGCGCCGATTGAGCCGTCACCTTCGCGCACACTTCTTCCACCTTTTTCTTCAGCTCGTTTTCCGGGACGAGCCAATTCACCAGCCCTAATTCGCGCGCCCGCTCGGCGGACATGGTCTCGCCGGTCAGCACGAGTTCAAGAGCTTGTTTCGGCCCCAGGATCGAGGGAAGGATCGCAGCAGCGAGCGGCGGGAAAACGCCGAGCTTGATTTCCGGCTGCGCGAATCGCGCCTTGGGAGTCGCGATCACCAGGTCGCCCAGCGCCGCGAGTTCCGCGCCGCCGCCGAACGCCGGCCCGTTGACGACCACCAGTACCGGCTTCGACGCGTCGAGCATTGCCGCGAACGCGCCGTGGAACGCGTCGAGCAGTTGAAACACGCGCCGCTGCGTGTATTCGCCGATTTCGATCCCGCCGCAGAACGTCTTCCCGGCGGAATCGAGAATGATCAGCTTGATTTCGTTGCGCTCGCCGAGAATGTTGATTCCCGCCGCGATCTCCGCGAGCATCCGCTCGTTCAGCAGGTTGTGTTCGGGACGATCGAGCGTGAGCCGCGCGAGCTCTCCCTCGATGCTCACCTTCATGAACTGGAATTCTTCGAGCTTTGGCGGCGCCATCGCCAGTGTTCCGAGGACTTCTACGGCTGTTGCGCGCCCCTCAAGGGTCATGGAAATCGCTCCGGACCTGCGGGCCCGCAAGATCGCTGAAGGGCCCGTCCCAAAAAGGTTAGACCGTTTCGATTACCACCGCCACGCCCAATCCGCCGGATACACACAATGTGGCAAGACCCCGCCGGCCAGTGCGCGGGCTGGTCCCCTGGCCACTATCCTGTCCGGATGGACGGCGGATTTCGTGGATGAGGGTTTCCTTTGCGCTCAAAGAACGGGTGTATAATCCGCCGCCGAAACAAGTGATCGAGATTCGAATCGAAAATGATGTGTCGAAGGCGCCGTTTGAAACCGAACCGATCGGCAACGCCGCGCCGGGGAGGCCCTCGGATGAGAAATCGTTTGCTTATGTTTGTTTTTCTGGCTGTGTTGGTTGGATTCTTGTTCGTTCCAGCGCCCGCTTCGGCGCAGCAATCCTGCGAGGGCCTGGCGTCATTGAAGATGCCGGCCGTCACGATTGCGTCGGCGACGGCGATCAGCGCGCCGCCCGATTGGGAGGTGCCCAGCACTCCCGGACGATTCGGCACTCCTCCCGGCCTGAAGGTCTCGGTGCCTTTTTGCCGCGTGATCGGCTTCGCTGCGCCAACGAGTGATTCGCATATCGGCTTCGAGGTTTGGCTCCCCACCGCTGCGAATTGGAACGGAAGGTACGTGGGCATCGGGAATCCCGGATTCATCGGGTCGATCAGTTACGGAGGCTTGGTCCGCGAGATCGGGCGCGGCTCCGCCACGGCATCCACCGACACGGGTCATCTGGACGTTGGCGCGACCAGCGAAGCGCCCGACGCTTGGGCCATCGGCCATCCGGAGAAAGTGGCTGACTGGGGGCACCGAGCCGTTCACGCGACGGCTGTGGCGGCCAAGCAGCTTATTCAGGCGTATTACGGCAAGCCTCAAAAGCTGTCCTTCTGGAGCAGTTGCCACGAGGGCGGCAACCAGGCGCTCACCGAGGCGCAGAAATATCCGCTCGACTACGACGGAATCGCCGCTGGAGACCCCGCCTATTTCATCACTCACCTTCAGGCGATGTCCGAGTACACCACATGGGTATCGCTCAAGAATGGCGTGAAGGCGCCGGGCTACATTCCGCCCAGCAAGTATCCTGTGATCCATCGTGCCGCGCTCGACCTGTGCGACAAGCTCGATGGCGTTCGCGACGACATTATTGAGGACCCCACGCGCTGCCCCTTCAATCCGGAAACGATCCGGTGTCCGGGGAATGCGGACTACGCATCCTGTCTCACCGGGCCGCAGGTGGAAACGGCGAAACTCATCTACGCCGGACCGAAATTCTCGGACGGCAAGCAGATTTACCCCGGCTTCGATCCGGGCAGCGAGCTGGGCTGGGGACTGATGGCCGCCGGCCCCGATCCGCTGAGCATCAGCACGGGTTTCTTTAAGGCAGTCGTGTTCGAAAATCCCAATTGGGATTTCAAGACGTTCGATGTGGATCGCGATACGCGCCTGGCCGATTCGAAAGTGGGAGCCTCTCTCAACTCGAACGATCCGAACCTGAAGCCCTTCAAGGACCACGGCGGCAAGCTGCTCATCTACCAATCATGGGATGAGGCCATCATTCCCCCGCGCAGCATGATCGACTACTACCAAAGCGTCCTCGCCGCCATGGGCGGCCCAAGTCAAACGCAGGATTTCGTCCGCCTCTTCATGGTGCCGGGCATGGGAATGTGCGCCGGCTTCGGCTTTGGCAGTGACGGCACGTTCGACGCGATGGACGTGGTCCAGAAGTGGCGCGAGACGAATGTCGCGCCGGACAAAATCATCAATTCCCACAAGGTCGCGGGCGTTGTCGACAGAACGCATCCCGCATGCCCCTATCCGCAGGTCGCCATCTACAAAGGCACCGGCGACACCTTGGACGCCGCCAACTTCACCTGCGGCAATCCGAAGTGGTGAGCGCGGCTATTCCGATAGTCTTGCCCGCCAAATACGACTGTACGAACTACTGAAGGTGCCCGCGGGCATCGAGAAGGTTGCGATGCCCCTTCGGCGGGTGTGCCATACAACACATCTATCCATTAGCTCGCAGTGCATAGTTGTGCCTACCGCGATTCCGAAATCGGAAGTCGAGGTTCTGGAGGACACCAATATGCACCGACCACATCGTTACATCAGTTCGCTCTTCCTGGCTGCTGCCCTTTTGGCGCCAGTGTCAATCATGGCCGCCGCAGCACCTCAGGACGCCAGTTTTCAGCTCCGAGTCTACGATCGGGACCATCACGACTACCACAACTGGGATGATCGCGAGGACCGCGCGTACCGAGGTTACCTGGTTGAACAGCACCAGAGTTATCGTGCGTACGGCAAACAGCACCACAAGAGGCAGCAGCAGTACTGGAATTGGCGCCACAGCCATCCAGATCGCGATTAACGAAGGCTTTGCATCGAACCGCGGATGGCAAATCCCGTCCGTGACGTTGCGGACGGGATAACCTGTCGCTCTCAATCGACGAGACGAGAAAGAATTCCGGATGACCGAGAAGCACGCCAGGTTTTTCTCTCACGCTTTGTTATCTTCGATTGTCGCCGTGATGATCGGATTTCTGGCGCTGGCAGTCCGCGCCTTCACGACAGCAGAGACTGCTAGGTTCGTATTCTTTATCTCATTCGCTGCTCTTGCTGTGACCCTTGTCATGTATTTCCTGTTCCGCCGATCAATCGAAACCTGACCCGCCACCCAACTTATTCCTCGCTTCTCAGTCGACGAGGATTCCGCTATTCTTGTCCGCCGAATGAAAGTCTACGAAATCAAGAAGGGCGCGACGAACCTCGAAGGCTTGCGCCAAGCCGAGCGGCCCGAGCCGAAGCCGGGGCCGAACGAAGTCCTCGTCCGCCTTCGCGCCGCGGCGCTCAACTACCGCGACCACGCGATCGTCACGGGCAAGTATCGCTACGATCTCAACCACGATACGATTCCCTGCTCCGACGGCGCAGGCGACGTCGTTGCCGTCGGCGCGAGCGTCACGCGCTTCAAAGTTGGAGATCGCGTAATTCCCACTTTCTTTCAAATATGGATCGACGGCCCTCCGCCGAAGAACCGCGCGGCGCTGGGCGCTCCGCTCGACGGCACCCTCGCCGAATTGATCTCGCTGCATGAAGACGGCTGGGTCGCCATGCCGAAAGGTCTCTCCTACGAAGAGGCGGCGACGCTGCCCTGCGCCGGCCCCACCGCGTGGAATGCGCTCATGCGTGCCGGCACTCCGATCAAGCCCGGCGACACGGTTCTCTGCCTCGGCACGGGCGGCGTTTCGATGTTCGCGCTGCAATTCGCGCGGGCGGCCGGCGCGCGCGTGATCGTCACGTCGTCGAGCGACCAAAAGATCGAGCGCGCCTGCGGCTTCGGCGCCTCCGACGGCGTGAATTACAAGACGCATCCCGATTGGGAAAAGGAAGTGCTCGCGCTCACCGGCGGGCGCGGCGTCGATTGCGTGATCGAAAATGGCGGCATGGGCACGCTCGCGCGCTCCATGCAGTGCGTCGGCTGGGGCGGCAAGGTCGCGCTGATCGGCGTGCTCTCCGGACGCGAGGGCAGCGCCAACCCGCACGATCTCATGTTCAAGAGCGCCAGCCTGCAAGGCATCGGCGTGGGCAGCCGCGCGAGCCTCGAGCAGTTGATTCAAGCCGTCGAGGTCAACCGCATCAAGCCGATCGTCGAAAAGACATTCCCTTTCGACCACGCCGCCGACGCCTTCCGCCTCCAGTCCTCCGGCAACTTCCTCGGCAAAATCGTGATCACCATCTGACCCCGCTGTCCATCCGCGTTCCCCCTCCTCGCCTTGCGAGGCCGGAAAACCGTGTGCGCGGAACTTTTCCATGGACTCTGCGCCGAGCGCCCATGTAGCATCGCCTCATGAAATGTTCCAGCGCCGGCTGCTCGCACGAAGCTGACAAGCAGTGCTCCGAATGCCTCAGCTACTTCTGCGCCGATCATGTCGAGATCTGCGATTGGTGCGAGGCGCCCGTTTGCCACGACTGCCGCGAAGCGCACCAGGCGAACCCCTTGCACGACGAAAACAGACCGAACACCTGAACCGCTCTCTTCCTCCGTAGGGGCATCCGCCGTGGCGGACTGCGCCCGGCGATCGTGCTTGGCACGAGGCCGCCTATTCGCCCCGACGGACCGCGCCTTTGTACTTGTAGCGGCCGCCTCGGATTGCAGGCGGGCGATTTTGCTCTTCGTTCGTAGCTGACCACAAGATGACGCGCCCGCAATTCCCTCGGATGTGTACCGATTAGAAAAAATTAGGCGCGGCATTTTCAATGAGATAGACCGATTTCTAATCGCGAGTGTATCGATTAGAAAACAGTGGCTAGTGCTCAGTGGCAAGTGGCTGGCGAACCGCGACCCCTCGACTCCCGCTGGTCGCACGGGACGGCGATATTCGTCACATCGCCGAAATTGGCGATTAGAATCGATCCCGCCCGTTTGTTTGCAATCGGTTAGGCACGGTTCTAATAACTGGATGAATTGGCGATTAGGTTTTCGCACCGGGATGCTCCGGCCACGTGGATGGGGCAGAGCCAACCGAGTTCGTCCCTGTAGGGGCGCTGCTTGCCGCGCCCTTCCGTTTCCTGGGCCGATTTTGTAGTCGTGTCGCATAACGTCAGAGTGACGCTAGCAGAGTCGGAGCGCGCGGAAAGTACAGGAAAGGGACAGAAAAGGACGGGGACTAGGACTAGCTGTACAAAACGAGAGCGGAAGGGCATCGAAGAACCAAACCGAAGAATCTCCACCCTGTCTACTCGGGCAGGAGCCTGTCGTGGGGCACATCGTCTATCCAATAGTTAAATCGCTGCAGGAATCGGTCAACACCTTCAAAGTTCGGCGTTCTCTGGTGGCACTCAAATCCAAGGCCCTTTACCGTCGACAGCTGCGACATTTTGAGCGAGTACCTCAGCTCGGCAACAGTAAATATGCTAGCCGGTGGCTCAGGATCGGAGTCCGTTTCATCGCGCTCGAAAACCTTTCTGCTGGCCTCGGTAACCTCAGCGAGGCTGAGGCCGACCGGAATTGTGGCGTTGACAACGTAGTTGAGCCTGATTCCGGCGGTTGCCTGCAGGATGTGCCAATCCTTCCATCCGTCTTGCCGGAGCTGTCGTACGGCTCTTAGGAAGGACGAATCTTGAACGAGCCGGGGAAGCGTGTAGGTTAACTGTCCCGCGAACGTCTTGTATCTTCGACGAATGACCTCCTCCGACTGCTGTTTGTTGTACTTGGGGTGGGGCCCGCGAGCTGCGATAGGGCGAAGAGTAAGTATTGAGAAGCCTCACTTGGAACTACGCCAGGCCGCCTCCCTCGAGGATGGTTTCTGTCCAAGGCGGATTTGCGTTTGTGTTTCTTCTTCACGATGCGATACCCGTTCGGGACATAGTACATCAAGACTCGGGAGCCAGATCGAAGCGGCGGGGGACGACGAAACCCGGCTGCATGGTCCTCGGCCGCCACGACGAACAAGCTGAGGAGTCTCTCCGCTCTCATCTTCCCTTCTCACTCGCATCGGATTCCGCTATTCTCTTCTGCTTATGCTCGACCTCGGATACGTGCGGGAGCACCTCGACGCGATCGAAAAGATGGCGCGCGACCGCGGCATCACGCTCGACCTCGCGCCCTTCCGCGAAATCGATACGGAGCGCCGCAAGCTCGTCTTCCAAAACGAACAACTCAAAGCCCACCGCAACAAAGCCAGCGAGAAAATCGCTCAGCTCAAACATCCGTTGCCTGGCTCGATCACGGGCCAGAGCGACATATTGCCGGGGATGCTCACGCACTTGAAGAAAGTCTCAGACGAAATCAAAGCCGGCGATGTGCAAATCGCGGCGCTCGATGAAAAGCTCCGCCAATTCATGATGACGATGCCGAACATTCCCCATTCGAGTGTGCCGGTGGGCAAGGGCGCGGCGGACAACGTGGAAGCGCGCCGCTGGGGCGCGCCGCCGAAATTCGATTTCGCGCCGCGCCCGCACTGGGAGGTGGGCGAAGGCGCCGGAATCCTCGACCTGCCCGCGGCGGTGAAGATCGCGGGCGCACGCTTCGCCGTATATAAAGGACTCGGCGCGCGGCTCGAACGCGCCATCGCCAATTTCTTTCTCGACGTGCACACGCGCGAGCACGGCTACACGGAAATCCTGCCGCCGTTCATCGTCAATACGGCTTCGCTCACCGGCGTGGGCCAGCTTCCGAAATTCGCCGCGGACATGTTCCATCTCGAAGGCACCGACCTGTGGCTCACGCCCACCGCCGAAGTGGAGCTGATGAGCCTCTATCGCGACGAAACGCTCGACGAGGACGTGCTGCCCATCAAAGTCTGCGCCTGGACGGCCTGCTTCCGCTCCGAGGCCGGCGCAGCGGGCAAGGACACGCGCGGCATCAAGCGCCAGCACCAGTTCCAGAAAGTGGAGCTTTTCAAATTCACGCGCCCCGAAAAAAGCTACGACGAGCTGGAAATGCTGGTGCGCAACGCCGCGAAAATGCTCGAACGGCTCGGGCTGCACCATCGCGTCGTCCAGCTCTGCACGGCGGACATGGGCTTCGCTTCGGCGAAGACGTACGACATCGAAGTCTGGCTGCCGTCATCGGGCGAGTTCATGGAGATTTCGTCCTGCTCGAATTGCGAGGCGTTTCAGGCGCGCCGCTCGGGCATTCGCTTCAAGCCCAAGGGCGGCAAAAGCGAATTCGTGCACACGCTCAATGGCTCGGGCCTCGCCGTCGGGCGCACGTGGATCGCGATCGTCGAAAACTACCAGCAGGCGGACGGCTCGATCGTGATTCCCGAAGCGCTGGTCCCCTACATGGGATTCGAAAGAATCGGAGCGAATGGCGAGGGGCGGGGGTAGGGCGAGGGATGAGCCGCGAGGGACGAGGCACGGCAAAAACTTGCTGCGAGAGAATCAGCGCAGTGGTCGGCGCTGTGCGCCGCCGGATTATGTCGGAGCTAAAGCTCCGACCCCCTAAAAACCCGATCGCACGCGAGGGGCGAGAAGAACGAGGCGTATTAAATGGATGGTCTGCGCGACGCCAAGCAACTGCGCCGGACATCCGCCGCGGCGGATGCCCCTACGAAAAATCGTGAGAGACGAGGGGCGCGAAGTGCAGGTTACAGGGACTAGGTTTTAGGTGCCAGGTTGTAGGGGTTAGGATCGAACCTAAACCCTACAACCCAAGACCTGAGACCTGAGACCTGCAAATCTACATCTTGGAGTTAGCGATGCTGTCCACTTGGAGCGAGCCATCGTTCAGCAGGTGGCCCGTGACTTTTACTTCCTGGCCGAGGTTCTTCTCGCCGCTGACGGCGTCCTGATTCTTGATCGCGATCACTTTCTTGTCCGCGCCGTTCACGAAAACATACTTGGAGCCGTTCTTGATGCAGGTGGTGGCGCAGGCCTTGTGATCCGCGCTCATGCCTTTGGCGCCACAGTGGTCGTCGCTGATCCAGCCAGTCCACGTCGCCGTCTTCTGATCGGCGATGGTGGAGAGGCCGATCGTGGCGAACAACACCGCGAGCAGACCGAGCGTACTGATTGCTTTCTTCATTTGCTTCCCTCCTCAGGACTACGATAGTGGTGCGAAAGCTGGCTGGGTTGATTGTTGAACTTGTCAACTTCCCGAGCTGGACACCCCCCGTTATATCGCAGCGGACCAGCGGCCGACAAGGCACATTCTGGAACGCTGTGACGCGCGGCAACCGCGCTTTCATTGTGCGAGGCTCTCGGCTCCGGGCTTCAAGATACGCGCGGGCGGAGTCTGTTGATTGGAGAGGGATTGGCGGGCGGCCAGTTCGCCAGGGCGAAGAGGTTACGTAAGTGTACCGAGGCGGGGTTCGGCGGCGCTGCGGCCATAAGCCTAGCGCACACAGCGACTTACGCACGCATAGGGGGCCGCTGCTCTCGAAATAGTTCGCATCTAGTTACATGGTTCATAGTACTTTCTCATTGGTTTTCATTGACATCCTAGTTGGCTTAGCTAAACTTCGATTCTCGCACGACTTACGAACACCCGGGCATTTCAGAGGGCCTATACGGCCAATAGAAGCAGCGCGGATCTTCCCACTGCTGCGGAAGGAAGGCACGATGGCCACGGTGGCCAAGGCGGCTCCCCAACCCATACCGCGGATCGCTCCCAGGGAAGACCTAAACCCCTACCGCATCGCGCAGATTCAGTTCGATCTCGCGGCTGAGTACCTGAAGCTCGACGCGGGCCTCCGCCAAATACTGCGCACGCCAAAGCGGATGCTCGAAGTGTCCATCCCGACGAAGATGGACAACGGACAGATAAAAGTCTTCACGGGATATCGCGTGCAGCACAACGTGGCGCGCGGCCCGGCGAAGGGTGGCATCCGCTACCATCCAGCGGTTACGCTCGACGAGGTGAAGGCGCTGGCGACGTGGATGACCTGGAAGTGCGCGACGGTCAATATCCCATTCGGCGGCGGCAAGGGCGGCGTGATCTGCGATCCGAAGCGGATGAGCAAGGCCGAGCTCGAACGGATGACGCGCCGGTACACCTCAGAAATTCTGCCGGTGATCGGACCCGAACAAGACATTCCCGCGCCCGACGTTTATACCGATTCGCAAACGATGGCGTGGATCATGGACACGTATTCGATGACCAAGGGGTGTTCGACGATGGGCGTCGTGACGGGCAAGCCGGTCTCGATCGGAGGCTCGGAGGGACGCTCGGAAGCAACGGCGCGCGGCTGCGTGGTTGCGATCGAAGAAGCGTGCAAGGTGAAGAAAATGTCGCTGCGCGGCTCAAGCGTGGCGATCCAGGGATTCGGCAACGCGGGTTCGGTGGCGGCGCGCTTGCTCGCGGAAAAGAAAGCGCGCGTGGTGGCGATCAGCGATTCGCGCGGCGGAGTGTTCAATTCGCGCGGGATCGATCCGCTGAAGGCGATGCGCTACAAGGAACGCTCCGGCACGGTGGTCGGCATGCCGGGCACGTCGCGGATTTCCAACGACGATCTGCTCACCATGAAATGCGACATCCTCGTGCCGGCGGCGCTCGAAAACGTGATCACGCTGAACAACGCCGATCAGATCAAAGCCAAGATCGTGGCGGAAGCCGCGAACGGGCCGACGACTCCGCACGCCGATGAAGTGCTCGTGCGCAAGGGCATTTTCCTGATCCCCGATATTCTGGCGAACGCGGGCGGAGTGACCGTCAGCTATTTCGAATGGGTGCAGGATTTGCAGAGCTTCTTCTGGCCGGTAGCGGAAGTGAACTCGAAGCTCGAATCCGTGATGCGGCGCGCGTTCCAGGAAGTACACGAAAGTGCGCGCAGAAATCGCACGCATATGCGCACCGGAGCCTACGTCCTCGCTGTCGGGCGCGTCGCCGACGCAACTCTGGTGCGCGGCCTCTTCCCGTAATTCCGCACGCGGCGCTGCCGCTGTCGGTTAGCACGCTGCCGACACACCCCACAAAAGATAGTTGTTGCGCGGAGAGTCGCAACACGCGTACATTTTTCTTTGCCGGTGCACCCAGCGCGAAGGGGTGTCGCCGGCATTTGTGCCTAGCGCGGAGGGCACGCGGAATTGAGCAGTCATCACCATCACATGGGCAACGGGCAACCTGTACCTCCCATCCTCCTGACGATTGCGGGATTCGATCCCTCGTGCGGAGCGGGCGTGGCCGCCGATCTGAAAACTTTTGCGGCGCACAATTGCTACGGCGTTGCCGCGGTGACGGCGCTGACCGTGCAATCGACGCAGGGCGTGAGCGCGATACATGCGACTCCCACGGCGATTCTACGCGCGCAGCTCGATGCGCTTGCCGACGACGCGAATCTGGCCGGCGTAAAGATCGGCATGCTGGCGAACAAGGCGAATGCCTCCGCAGTCGCGGAATTTCTCGACAAGCACAAATTCGCGCACGTCGTACTCGATCCCGTTTCGCGCCCGACGGCAGGAGACGCAGAGCTGCTCGACGCGGCGGGGCTGAAATTCGTGCGAGACGAGTTACTGAAACGCGCGAGCGTGATTACGCCGAACATTCCCGAAGCTGAATTCCTGACGGGCCTGGAGGTGAAGGACCTGGCCGGAATGAAAGCGGCGGGGCAGAAACTGCTGGAAATGGGCGCGCGGGCCGTGATCGTCACCGGCGGACATCTGGACAAGCCGATCGACGTGCTCTGCGAAGGCACGGAAGTGGAAACATTCGGCGGCGATCACGTGAAGAGCCTGAACACGCACGGGTCAGGCTGCACGTTTTCATCAGCGATTGCGGCACAGCTCGCATGCGGACAGCAGCTGCGCGAAGCCGTGATTCTCGCCAAAGCGTACGTCACCAAGGCCATCGAAAAATCCTACCAGACCGGCAAGGGTGCCGGGCCGCTCAACCAGCTATTCCGCTTCCATCAGGAGCCGCCGCCGCGCGGCGTCCACGAAGTCCCGCAGCATGGCATGCATCCCGCCGCAGAACCAGCCGCGCATTAGCCACAGAGAACTAGAAAATAGAAAAGAGAAATTGGAAAGTCGGAAGTGCGCATCGGCTGAAGGGCTACGCGTTGCCAAGCAACTGCGCCGGGCGCAGCATGCTGCGCCCCTACGACATCTTCCGGAACGATGCGCGAATGGCAACACACAGGCAAGGAATTGCGCCGGGCATCCGCCGCGGCGGACCGCGCCCCTACGAAATCCCGCTGGCGCGCCGTTTGAAAAGCGGCGCGGCGCCAAGAGATTGCGCTGAACGGCCGATTAGGTGGATGGTGTGCGTTGGGGGCGCTACTTGGCGGCGTTGGCGGCGAGCGTTGCAGCGACCGCGATATTTGGAAGGAGCTCGTCGGGGAAACCGTGGCGCTGCTTCAAATAGGCTGGATCGTTGTAGGAGATCCAGACTTTTCCGCCGGCGTCTTCCGCAATCAGGATTTTCAGCGGCAAGTCGATGGCCACGCTCGGGGATGCGAGCATGAGGGGCGTACCGGCTTTCGGGCTGCCGAAGATCAGGAGTTTGGTGGGGCGCATCTTCATGCCGGCTTTTTCCGCTTCGCCGCTGTGATCAACGAACGCGAAGAGAGTGACGCTCTTGGCTTGCAGAATTGCTTTCAGCTTCTCGACTGTAGCATCCACCGAATGATTGCTGAGCAGGCTGACAACCCCGTTGCCTGGATTTGAAGGCATCGCATCCTCCCGAGATACCGGGGCATGGCCGGTCAAACCGAAATCAGGTAGGCGGCCATCGCCAATCCAACTAGTGCAAGAATCAATGCAACAGCCAGGGCGCCGAAGGACGGCTTGTTGAAGTCCGTCGCGCCGCGATTCAACTGCCGCACAAGCTGGACGTGACGCCACGAAGCAAACACGTTGACCGCGACTCCGAGGGCGATCATTGCCGTGCCGGACCAGATTGAGACTCCGTACGATCGAGTGGGAAGCTGCGGCTCGGCGAGGCGAACTTCCTGGAGGAAAAGACCGAAGCGCGCGACGACGAAGCCGAACCCCATTAGCGACAGTCCGGTTCGAATCCAGGCGAGAAAATTCTGTTCAGCGGACAGGAAGTCCCGGACATCGTGTTTCGACGGAGATTGCGTGGCGTCCATAATCGATCCTGCGAATTCAGTCTATCGCCGATAGGCAACGCGGCCGGCGACGATGGCGGCCATGGGCGCGCCGCGAAACGCGCGACCGTCGAATGGAGTGTTTCGCGATTTGCTGGGCGAGTCGGCGGCGTGGAAAGTCCATTCGAGATCGGTTGAGAACAACGTGAGATCGGCAGGCTCGCCAGCGGTGATCTTGCGCTCGATCCCGAGCACGCGAGCCGGGCCGGTGGTGAAAAGCTCGACAAGCCGCATCAGCGAAAGCTTTCCGGTGTGAACGAGCTCGGCCAGACCGAGCGCGAGGGCCGTCTCGAAGCCGATGATGCCGAAGGGTGCGCGGTCGAATTCGACGTCCTTGCTTGCCGGATGGTGCGGAGCGTGATCGGTGGCGATAGCGTCGACGCTGCCATCGGCCAGGCCCGCGATGAGCGCGTCGCGATCGGAGCGGGAGGCGAGCGGCGGATTCATCTTGTAGTTCGAGTCGTAGCGGACGTCCTCGTCAGTCAGGGTGAAATGATGCGGCGTGACTTCGCAGGTGACGCGCAATCCCTGTTTCCTGGCCCAGCGGACATATTCGAGCGAGCCGCGCGTGGACATGTGCGCGATGTGCAGCCGCGCGCCGGTGATCGACGCGACCTCGACGTCGCGCCCGGCGCAGATCGATTCCGACTGCGCGGGAATGCCTTGAAGTCCGAGGCGCAGCGATTGCGGACCTTCGCGCATCACGCCGCCGGCGAAAAGTGACGGATCCTCGCAGTGATCGATCACGGGAAGATCGAGCGAATTGCAGTAGTCCATCACCTGGCGCATCAGGCGTGCAGTGGCGACGGGTTTGCCATCGTCGCTTACTGCTACGATTCCGGCGCTCTTCATCGCGGCGATTTCGGCGAGCGCCTCGCCCTTGCTTTCCATCGAGGCGGCGCCAATCGGCCAGACGCGCACGGCACCAACCTCCGCCGCGCGCTCCACGATCCCGCGAGTGACGGAAGCATTGTCGTTTACCGGGTGCGTATTCGGCATGCAGCAGACAGCCGTGAATCCGCCGCGAGCGGCCGCTTTTGTGCCGGTTTCAATCGTTTCGGATAGTTCCTGGCCGGGTTCGCGCAGATGGCAGTGGAGGTCGATGAATCCGGGCGCGACGATGAGGCCCTTCGCGTCCAGAATTTCCGCGCCGGGAGCGGAGAGATTCGCGCCGACCTTCGAGATGCGCTCGCCATCGAGCAATACGTCGACCGCCGCGTCGGTTTTCGACGCGGGATCGAGGACCCGGCCGTTCCTAATCAGAAGCATTCGAGCGATCCTTTGCGGGATGCGGCGCGTCCGTGGGAGCGCCTCCGATGAGATGGTAGAGAAGAGCCATGCGCACGGCGAGGCCGTTGGTCACCTGCTCGAGCACGCCCGATTGCGGTCCATCGGCCACCGCGGAATCGATTTCCAGACCCCGCACGATGGGGCCGGGATGAAGGACCAGAGCGTCCGGGCGGGCGAGACGCAGGCGCGCAGGCGTGAGCTGATATCCGGCGATGTACTCATCGGCAGCCAAGGCCGGCTCATGGATGCGCTCCGTCTGGACGCGGAGGACCATGACAACGTCCGCGCCCTCCAGGGCCTCTTCGATCCGATGCGTGACGCGCAGATTCGGGGCAAGATTCTCGAGTGCGCGCGGGACCCACATGGCCGGTCCGCACAGCGTGATTCGCGTGCCGAACTTGCTGAGCAAGTGAATATTCGAGCGGGCCACGCGGCTGTGCAGGATGTCGCCGAGGATGGTGACATTCCAGTCTTCGAGCTTGCCCTTGCGGTCGCGGATGGTGAGGGCGTCGAGAAGGGCCTGGGTCGGATGCTCGTGCGTGCCGTCTCCCGCGTTGAGAACCGGGATCTCGAGCCGCTCGGCGACGAATGCCGGAGCGCCCGAAGAGGCGTGGCGGATGACGATTCCGTCGGGCCGCATCGCTTCGAGAGTGCGAACCGTATCGATCAGCGACTCGCCTTTCTTGAGGCTGGACGATTCGGCCTGTAGAGCCATGGTGTCCGCGCCCAGCCTAGCAGCGGCCGTGGTGAAGCTGATTCGCGTGCGCGTGGACGACTCGAAGAAGGCGATCGCCACGGTCTTGCCGCGCAGCGTGGCCAGTTTCTTCAACGGGTGGCGCTGGAATTCCTGGAAAGGCTTCGCTTGATCGAGAAGAAAAAGAATTTGCTCGTGGCTGAGGACTTCGGTTCCGAGCAAGTGTGACAGGCGCTGAAGCACAGTTTCCCTTTAGATGCTGCCTCCGGAGCGAAGCTGGGCGAAATCACTCAACGCGGTCCACCAGCATAACGCGCTCCTCACCATCAATTTCCTGAAGGCGAACTTCCACGATTTCGGTGTCGGTTGTCTGAACGCTCCGGCCGACGAACGAAGCCTCGACGGGAAGCTCGCGATGGCCGCGGTCGATCAGCACGCACAGCCGGATTCGCCTAGGGCGGCCGAGATCGAACAGACCGTTCATCGCCGCGCGGATCGTCCGCCCGGTGTAGAGAACGTCGTCCACGATGACGAGGTCACGATCGTCGACGGGGAAATCGATCTGGGTGGACTGCACCACGGGCTGATGGTCGATGGTCGAGAGGTCGTCGCGGTAAAGCGTGATGTCGAGGGTGCCGACCGGCGAAGCCACATGCGCGAAGCCGCGAATCTGCTTCGCAAGGCGCTCGGACAGCGGAACTCCCCGGCGCCGCACCCCGATCAGGGCAAGGTCGTTTGCGCCGCCGCTCTTTTCGACGATTTCATGCGCCAATCGCTGAAGCGTGCGGTCAATTTCTTCCGCAGAGAGGAGCTGCCTCTTTTCCACGACGCGCATCGGGGCCTCATCCTAGCACAGACGGCTGCGGGTTCGCAGCGCCGGAATGTCGGATCCAGAGAGAAAATCTTGACCGCCGTGTTAGACTGTCGCTGGTGAGTTCGCCCGAGCGGGTACGCATCCCCGTCAGTCCCTCGGGGGTTGACCTCCGAGTTACAGTTGGTAGCCTTTCCTTCAAAAACCCAATTATTGCGGCCTGCGGCACCTTCGGCTACGGGATCGAATTCGCGGAGCTCGTCAATCTCAACCGGCTCGGCGGAATCGTCGTAAAGGGACTTTCGCTCGAGCCGATGGCTGGCGCGCCCGCGCCACGCATGTGCGAAACGCCCGGCGGAATGGTCAACGCGATCGGACTGCAAAACGTCGGCGTTCGAGCCTTCGTCGCCGACAAGCTTCCACTACTCCGAAAATACGACACCCCGATCATCGCCAATGTGTTCGGGCATACGATCGGCGAGTATGTCGAGGTCATCCGAATCCTGGAGGACGCCGAAGGCCTGGCAGCCTACGAACTCAACATTTCCTGCCCGAACGTGGAACACGGGGGAATCGAGTATGGTACCAACCCAACTCTTACGTCAGAGGTAGTAGCAGCCGCGAGGAAGGCGTCAGGTCGTCCGCTGTGGGTAAAACTGTCACCTACCGTTGGAACAATTGGACTTATAGCGAAGGCCGCAGAAACACAAGGGGCGGACGCCGTGGTAATCGCAAACACATACCCTTCACTGTGTATAGATGCCCACACCCGAAGGTCCCGTCTCGGTAGTACGGCGGGCGGATTGTCCGGGGCGGGCATAAAACCTATAACCGTGAGGTTGGTTTATGAGGCTGGTCGGGTAATAAGTATCCCGATCATAGGGCTTGGAGGCATCGAAAGCCCCCCCGACGTGATCGAGTATCTGCTGGTAGGGGCCTCAGCGGTTGAGGTTGGCACAGCACACTTCGCGGATCCAAGGGCGTCAGAGAAGCTCGTGGCAGGCCTCGAAGAGTGGTGCCGGGACGAAAATCTACATGAAATCAGCAGTTTACGAGGGTCTCTGAAGGTCTAAAGCGGTTGCTTTTGGGGGCCCGAAAATGCTAGAATTTGCTGATTTCAGAGAGGTTAGATGAAAATGAGAGCTAGGATATTCGTAGTTCTCGAGTCGGTGTTTTTAGGACTGGGTATGCTTATCCTGTCTCCGTCCGCCAATCCCAAGGCGGCAGGGCGGGCGAGCAACCCGTCCCAAATCACACCAGCCCCACTATCGACCTCCAACGCCAATTCAAATGCCACCCCTCAGGCCAAGCCACTGGCGGTCTGGGAATGCACTACAAGCTGGTACGGCGAGGATTTCGACGGCCAGCCCACGGCCAACGGCGAGACGTACGACATGTTCGCCGAGACGGCCGCCCACCCGACACTGCCCCTTGGGTCGGTGGTTAGGGTCGTAAATACGAAGAACCACCGCAGCCAGGTGGTCCGAATCAACGACCGCGGCCCCTACGTTGAGGGTCGCGAACTCGACGTCTCCTACGAGGTTGCCCGGAGGCTCGGGTTTGACCAGCACGGGCTGGCTAGGGTCCGCCTGGAGCTGCTTGAGGTGCCTTCACGCCCCGTTCCGTACCATCGCGACTAATCGTAGCTCTGGATGTTGACCGGCTGGGGCCGGCCTGCGCTTTGGCGGGCCGGTTACGCGGTGCGGCAAGCCTGTTCAAAGTGGGGAGCCAGCTCTTCACAGCGGAGGGCCCGCGGGCAGTTGAGAAGCTCGCGGGCCTGGGCTTCGGCATCTTCCTCGACCTGAAATTCCACGACATTCCGAACACTGTGGCGCATGCCGTTGCGGCTGCGGCGAAGCTGCCCAAGGTTCGCCTGATGACGCTGCACACGTCGGGAGGCCTAGAGATGATGCGCGCGGCACGGGAAGCTGTGGCGGGCAAGAAGAATCGCCCAGCGCTGCTTGGCGTGACGATTCTGACCAGCCTAGATGCTCGGGCGCTGCGGCGAGTGGGAATGACGGGGAGGCCTGCGTCGCGTGCGATCGCACTTGCCCGCCTCGCGAAAGAAGCAGGGCTCGACGGTGTGGTGGCGTCCGCGCACGAGGCCCGGGCGATACGGCGAGCCTGCGGACCGAAATTTCTGATTGTGGTGCCGGGCGTGCGGCCGGCCAGCGCCGACGTGAACGACCAATCGCGCGTGGCCACGCCTGCGGCGGCCATTCGCGCCGGCGCCGACTATCTTGTCGTCGGCCGTCCGATCACCGCGGCGCCAAATCCGCGCGAAGCTGCGCTTGCCATCTCTCGGGAAATTGCCGCAGCCGAAGCCGGATAACGCACTTCCTCCCATTTGACCGCGCATCCCACGCTCCATTAGCATCAGCCTGCGAGGAATCCGCTCTTTCATGGCAAGCGCGAAACACATCATCGTCGGAACGGCCGGTCACATCGACCACGGGAAGTCCGCGCTCGTCGAAGCGCTGACGGGGACAAATCCCGACCGCCTCGAAGAGGAGAAGCGCCGGGGGATCACAATCGATCTCGGCTTCGCATTTCTCGATCTGGGGGACGTAAAGATCGGGTTCGTGGATGTGCCGGGGCACGAGCGATTCGTGCGGAATATGCTGGCCGGGGCGGGCGGCATCGACGTCGTCCTATTGGTGGTCGCGGGGGACGAATCCATCAAGCCGCAGACCCGCGAACATTTCGACATATGCCGGCTGCTGGGTATTCCGCGGGGGCTGGTGGCCATCACGAAATCGGACCTGGTCGATGCGGAGATGCTGGGGCTGGTGCGGCTCGAAGTCGAAGAATTCGTGCGCGGGTCGTTCCTGGAAGGCGCGCCGATCGTTCCGGTGAGCGCGCGCACCGGCGCGGGACTCGACGAATTGAAGGCGGCCCTGCTGCGCGTGGCGCACGACGTGCCGGAGAAAGATTTGACGCGCCATTTTCGGCTGCCGATCGACCGGTCGTTCGCCACGAAGGGATTCGGCACGGTGGTGACCGGGACACTGATTTCCGGCTCGGTGAAAATCGATGATGAGGTTGAGCTGTACCCGGAGCGCAGGCGCGTGCGAGTGCGGGGATTGCACTCCGGCGGGAAACCCATCGAGCGAGCGGTGGCGGGCCAAAGGACGGCCGTAAATCTTTCGGGTATCGATCACGCGGAGATTCAGCGCGGAATGGTGCTGGGCGCGCCCGGAGTTTTCAGCCCCACAAAAAAGGTCGATGCGCGGATCACGCTGCTGCCTTCGGCGCGGCCTCTTAAGAACCGCGCGCGGGCGCATTTTCATCAGGGTTCGGCCGAGGCGATTGCGGAGATTGTCCTGCTGGAAGGAGCGGATCTCGCGCCGGGCGGATCGGCGCTGGCGCAATTGCGGCTGGATGCCGAGATGCTGGTCCTCCCGGGGGACCGGTTCATCCTGCGCCAGTTTTCGCCCGTGGTGACGATCGGGGGAGGCGTGGTGATTGACTCGGGCGCGCGGCGCCACCGGCGGGATGACCCGGAGGCGCGGGAATTTCTCGAGACGCTCGAGCACGGGGACCGTGAAGAGTTTCTTGCGGCGCTGGCGGAAGCTGCGCCACGAGGGCTGACGCTGGAGGAAATCCGCGCCCGAACGGGATGGGTGGAAGCTGAAATTCGAGAGGCGACTGCGAAACTTGCAGGGCGGAAGCGGCTGCGAATCCTCAGCGAACAGCCGCTCACTCTGGCGGCCGCGCAGGCGGTGGAGAAATGCGCCGCCGCGCTCCGCGAAGCAGTGGAGCAATTCCACAGCGCGAATCCGCTGCTGCCGGGAATACCGAAACAGGAGCTGCGAGGGCGTGCCGGGACTCCTCGGCCCGAGGTTTTCGATGCTGCGCTCGAAGATCTGGTCAAGGCAAAGGCGGTGGCTGTGACGGGAGGCCTGGTGCAGCGCGCCGGACGCGAGATCGCCCTTTCGGCGGAAGAAGCGAACGCCAAGAAGCTGATCGAGAAGGCGTTCGAAGGCGCCGGGCTGAGCGTGCCAAGCGTGTCCGCCGTGCTCGAAAAACTGCCCGTCGAATCCAGCCGGGCGCAAAAGATCCTGCAAATACTCCTGCGCGAGGGCGTGCTGATCAAGGTGGCGGACGACTTCGTCTTCCACAAGACGGCGGTCGCGCGGCTGCGCGAACTGCTCGCCAAATACCATAAGGAGAGCGGCGACCGGCTCACGATGATCGCGTTCAAGGAACTGGCCGGCATCACGCGGAAATACGCCATTCCGCTGCTGGAATACCTGGACCGCGAGCACGTGACGCGGCGGGTGGGCGACGAGCGTGTTATACTCTAGGCGATAAGCAGGCAAGACCGGGGGAACCCGGGGCCGTCGAGCCCGGGCGTGAAAGGTAGGTACCCTATGTGGGACAGCCCCATGCATTTGCTGATTATTGCGATCGTCATCCTCGTGCTTTTCGGTGGGCGCAAGATTCCCGAGGTGATGAAGGGACTCGGACAAGGAGTCCGCGAATTCAAGGAAGGCATGCGCGGCGATCAGCCGCAGCCAACGCAGACGAGCCAGCCGGCGAATCCGCCAGCGACCGCTCCGCCAGCCTCGACGCCCGTCGAGGAAAAGAAGTAGCGCACCTGAGTTTTTCGACAAGTAGAACGAAGGGTTTCAAAGCGGCAGCCCCCTGGCTGCCGCTTTTCTTTTCGGGGCACTCATCCAGACACTGATTCCTGCCAGCCGAAATCCCGCAAGAAGGACCAGAGCCGCGCGAGCGGCAAACCCATCACGTTGAAGTAGCACCCTTCGATTCGAGTGATGTAGCGTCCGCCGATGCCCTGAATGGCGTACGCGCCGGCCTTGTCGAATGGCTCGCCGGTGGCGATATAACTCTCGATATCGGCATCGGAGAGCGGCGCGAACGTGACGCGGGTGATCTCTTCGACCACGCCTTCCATCGCGCCGGGGCGACGCACCAGGGCAACGCCGGTGTGCACTTCATGGATGGCACCGCTCAGGATACGGAGCATGCGGCGGGCATCTTCCTCCGACGAAGGTTTGCCCAGAATCTCGTCACCAGCGACCACGATCGTGTCGGCGCCCAGGTAAAGGCATTCGCCGGAATCCTGTTCCGCATTGGCTGCCGCGCGAGCTTTCGCCAGCGCCAGGCGGCGAACGTAGTCGGCGCGGAGCTCGCTCGGTCGGCGCGACTCGTCAAGGAGCGCGGCGCGAATTTCGAACGCGATTCCGGCGTTGCGCAGGATTTCGGCGCGGCGGGGAGAAGCGGATGCGAGGACGAGTTTCATCTGGGAAAGGAAAAATTTAACACACGGGACACAAAGAAGAGAGATCCTTCGTCGCGTTGCTCCTCAGGATGACGATCCTCGTCGGATCGTCAAATTACGACTGATTCATGGTATTCGCCGAAGGCGCGGCGAAGCGCATCGGAAATTTCGCCGACGGTGGCGTAGGTTTCGACCGCCGCGAGGATCGCGGGCATCAGATTTTCGGTTCCTCGGGCGCGGCGTTCGACCTCGTCTATTGCGGCGCGCGATTTGGAGGCGTCGCGCCGGGCCCTCAAGGCGTTCAAGCGCGCCACCTGCGAGCGCTCGATTTCCGGGTCGATGCGCAGCGTCGGGATCTGCTGCGCCTCCTCCGCCTGAAAGCGATTTACGCCGACGACGATTTGCTCGCCGCGCTCGATGGCCTGCTGGTATTCATACGCGGCCTTCTGAATTTCCATCTGGACGTAGCCGGTCTCGATGGCGCGAAGCATCCCGCCGAGCGCGTCGATCTTGGAAATGTATGCCTGCGCCGCGGATTCGATGTCGTTGGTGAGCTTTTCGATGGCGTACGAACCGGCGACCGGGTCCATCGTGTTCGCGACGCCCGTTTCCTGCGCGATGATCTGCTGCGTGCGCAAGGCGAGAAGCGCCGCGCGCTCGGTGGGCAGGGCAAGCGCCTCGTCGAGGCCATTCGCGTGAAGCGACTGGCAGCCCCCGAGCACTGCCGCGAGGCACTGGAGCGCGACGCGCACGAGGTTGTTTTCCGGCTGCTGTGCCGTGAGGGACGAGCCCGCCGTTTGCGCGTGGAAACGAAGCATCATGGAGCGCGGGTCGCGAGCGCCGAAGCGGTCGCGCATGGTGCGCGCCCAGAGACGGCGCGCGGCGCGGAACTTCGCAATCTGCATCAGGAATTCGTTGTGCGAGTTGAAGAAGAAAGAAATCTGCGGCGCGAAGTCGTCCACCTGCAAACCGGCGCCGACAGCCGCCTCGACGTAGGCGATTCCGTTCGCGAGCGTGAAGGCGACTTCCTGCACGTCGGTCGATCCAGCCTCGCGAATGTGATACCCGGAGACGGAGATCGCGTTCCAGTTGGGGATTTCGCGGCGGCACCAGGCGAAAATGTCAGTGACGATGCGCATGGCAGGCCGAAGCGGGTAGATGTATGTGCCGCGGGCGATGTATTCCTTGAGGATGTCGTTCTGCACCGTGCCCGAGAGCCGCGCGAGGCTTGCACCCTGCTGCTTGGCCACGGCGACGTAGAGCGCGAGCAGAATGGCCGCGGTCGAATTGATCGTCATCGAGGTCGAGATGCGCTCGAGCGGGATGCCGCCGAAAAGAGTCTGCATATCCTCGAGCGAATCAATCGCTACGCCGACTTTGCCGACCTCACCCAGCGCGAGAGGATGGTCGGAGTCCATGCCGATCTGCGTGGGCAAATCGAACGCGACCGAAAGTCCCGTCTGACCTTGATCGAGCAGATAGCGGTAGCGGCGGTTGGATTCGGCGGCGGAGCCGAAGCCGGCGTACTGCCGCATGGTCCACAGGCGGCCGCGGTACATCGTGGGATAGACGCCGCGTGTGAACGGGAACTGGCCGGGATAGCCGAGGTCGCGCTCCGGGTCCCAACCAGAGAGGTCGTCCGGCCCGACGACAGCCTCGATCGGCAGACCGCTGGTGAAGGCGGATTTTCGCTCGGAGAGGGCTGAAGGCTTCTTGGTGTGCTCAGTCATCTGCGGATCATGAAAATGGAAAAGGGAAAATAGGTTTCCCGCAATCCGTGGTGCTTGCCAATAGGCCAGCTTTTCGAGCGCCTACTGGCTACTTTCCATTTTCGACTTTCCGTTTGCCACGCTTAGCGGACGCGCTTGGCCCGGCGAAACGCTCCGAGGGAGAACGCGGCCATCATTATGGCATAGACGACAGCGATGCCTGTGATCCACTGCCACTGGGCCGGGTGATACCTCCATTGCCTCCACGCGGCGAACGCGCCGTAGGCAGCGAAGACAGCGAAAAGGGCACCGGTGGCTTCGTGGAAGAGCTGGCGCGTGACGCGCCAGAGGACGCGCAGCGTAACCATAGCCGCGCGCCACATGGATAAGAGAAGGTTAGCAGGCATGGACCAATTCTAGGATTTATCTCCCAAATGGCAAGTGCAGCGATTTTCACTGCCGTATTTTCCGGGGATCGACGGTGCTCGACGCACGATCTATACTCTCCGCATGCATGCCGAAAAAGACCTCTTTGCAGCTCTGCGCCGCTATTGGGGATACGACTCGTTTCGTCCATTGCAGCAAAGAATCGTGCAGAGCTTGCTCGGAGGCCGCGACGCCTGCGTGGTCATGCCCACCGGCGGAGGCAAATCGCTTTGCTATCAACTGCCGGCCGCGATGCTGCCGGGAAAAACCGTCGTGGTGATTTCTCCTTTGATCGCGTTGATGCAGGATCAGGTGGCGCAACTTGCACAAATGGGGATCGAGGCGGCGCTGCTGAACAGCTCTCTGACGGGCCCCGAAAAAGCTTCGGTGATCCGCGGGGCCCGCGAGGGCCGATACCGGCTGCTGTATGTGTCGCCGGAGCGCCTCGCGCTGGAGGACACGATCGCGTGGCTCGAGAAAGTGCCCATTGGGCTGTTTGCCATTGATGAAGCCCATTGCATATCGGAATGGGGGCACGAGTTTCGGCCTGACTACCGGCAGTTGAGCCGCCTGCGACAGCATTTTCCAACGTGCCCGATCGCGGCGTTTACCGCAAGCGCGACGCGACGAGTGCGCCACGACATCATCGACCAGCTCCAACTGCGCGACCCGGATAAGTACATCGCCAGCTTTCACCGGCCGAATTTGCGGTACATCGTCAAAGAATGCGACGCGCGAACGCAGCCGGAGCTGCTGGTAACCGCGCTACGAAAACATGCCGGCGCCAGCGTGATCGTGTATTCGCCCACCATTGCAAGGGTGGAGGAGACCGTCGATTCCCTGAAAGAAAAAGGAATCGCCGCGATCGGATACCACGGAAAGATGGATGCCGCCAGCCGAAGGCAAAATCAGGAACGCTGGATGTCGGACGAAGTGCGCGTGCTGGTGGGCACGGTCGCTTTCGGATTGGGGATCAACAAAGCCGCCGTTCGAGCCGTGATTCATCTTTCTCTGCCAAAATCGATCGAACAGTATTATCAGGAAGCCGGCCGCGCCGGACGCGATGGCGATCCGGCGGATTGCCTCCTCCTCTGGCAGAAGCGAGATACGGCCTTGCTGGTCCATTTCATCAAACAGATGGCTGACCCGGCGGAACAGAAGCGCGCCTGGCAGCGCTATGACGAAATCCGCGGCTTCGTCGAGCCGGAGAAGTGCCGCCATCACGAAATTTGCACTCATTTCGGAGAGACTCCAAAATGGCAGTCGTGTTCGGCGTGTGACTCGTGCGGCGGTGAACCCGATTGGCTGACCAAACCAACCGAAGCTCCGCAGCCCGGGCGAGGAAAATCCGTCAGAAAAACCGGCCTCGCAGAAAAGCAGGCCAGCGCAGCCGACGTTGATCCGGACTTGAGGGAGTATCTCCGCGAATGGCGGCGCACCACGGCCAAGGAGAGCGGGATTCCCGCTTTTATCATCATGCACGATACCTCTTTAGATGAACTCTGCCGCACACGCCCCAAGTCGCTCCCCGAGCTTCTGCGCGTCTCGGGATTCGGCGAACGCAAGACCGAGTTGTACGGCCGGCAAATTCTGGATGCGCTGAAGAATTTCCGCGGCGTCGCGCACGCAAACGACGCGCCGAAGAAGAACACGAAGCAAGCCGAGGAAACGATGCGACTGCTCGCGAAAGGGCACACATTCGACGAAATCGCGAAAATTCGCGGGCGGCAGGCTTCGACCGTGGTATCGATGGTCGCCGATCTGGTCGAACGGGGAAAACTGGAATTTCAATCCGGCTGGGTCGACCATCCCAAGAAAGTAAAGATTGAAGAAGCGTGCATGCGCCTGGGCGTCGAACGACTAAGGACGCTTAAAGACGCGTTGCCGCCGGAGTTCACGTTCGACGAAATCCGGCTCGTGGCGGCGCGACTGCGCTGGCAGCAGAGCCAGGCGCCTGCGCCGAAGGACAGGTAACGCCAGCGGACCTGCAAACGTACTGGCACTTGTGCCGGGAGTGGCGCAGCCCTAGAATGGGCGAAGTAAGAGGCTCCCGGGAGGTGACGCCCCCTTGCAACTCGACGACCGCATGAAGCAGTTGCTGAGAGAGCTGGGACACGCCATCAACGATACCGTGTCGGATTCCGAGCGCATCGCCGAAGCGATCGCCGGAGTGCGCGCGGCCGGCTTCGACATCGTGCTGAAGCTCGACGCCACGATCGGATTGGCGCGGCGCACGGGACCGGACGCCAAAATGACCACGCAGGACCGGCGCTTCCTGGAATCGCTGCACATTCGCGTGGACGAGGAAGTGCTCGAGGAAGAGCACGCGGAGCCGAAGGTGGAGATCACGCCGCAAGACATCAAGTTTCTGAAGTCGCTGAAAATTTCCTTCGATGAAGAACTATAAGATTCTCGCCTGCTCGTTCGCGCTCGCCGCCGCGCTGGCGATCTCCGCCAGCCCCGCGCGGGCGCAAGCAGAGGCAGCAGCGGCGGCAGCCGGCGAAGCGATAGCGGCTCCGATCGTAACCAAGATCATCAGTTCGGTCACATCGAAGGGTGCCCCGAAGGGCTCCAACTGGCTCAAAGCGGAGGTGGTCCACGCAGACGCGAATTCCATAATCGTCCGCGAGCAAGCCAATGAGATGGCGATTCACACCTTCAACTTCGCACCGGAACTGAAGGACAAGATGCAAGCGATCCTGGACAAGGGCGGCTTTCAGTACGGCGATAAGGTGAGCATCCTGTACATGGCCGGACAAACAGTAGCGCTCAGGATCCACGGCAAGCCATCGAAGCCGCTCTGATTTTTCCTGCCCGCGCGGCACTCTCAATTTCATGATTCGACCGCCCGCTGTTGCCGGCCGCTTCTACCCATCCGATCCGCGAGAACTGGCTCGCCAAATCGACGAGTACACATCCGGCGAAACGAAGAAGATGCCGGCGCGCGGGTGCGTGGTGCCGCACGCGGGCTACACATATTCCGGCCACGTGGCCGGCGCCGTTTATTCTTCGCTTGAGATTCCAGCGCGGTGCATTCTGCTCGGGCCGCGGCACTACCCTCATGGCCAGCCGATGGCAATCCTCACAGAGGGCAGTTTTGCGACGCCGTTCGGAGAAGCGCAGATCGATTCCGCGCTGGCGCGGGAACTTGCGCGCGCCTGTCCCCTTCTGCGGGAAGATTCGGTGGCGCACGAGCGGGAACATTCTCTGGAAGTGCAGCTTCCATTCCTGCAACGGCTCGCGCGGAATTTTCGCTTCGTGCCCGTGGTGCTGGGGACGGACCGCTATCCCGCGATCGAAGAACTGGGCAGGGCGGTCGCGCAGGTGGTGGCGGCACAGAAGGAGCCGGTGCTCGTGATTGCCAGCTCGGACATGAACCATTACGAGAGCGACGAGGTCACGCGCATGAAGGACGAGAAGGCGATTGCACGGATTCTGGCGCTCGATCCGCGCGGCCTATACGACACCGTGCGACGTGAGCGAATTTCAATGTGCGGGTACGCGGCGACGGTGGCAATGCTCGTCGCTGCGCTGGAATTGGGCGCGAAAGAAGCGACGCTCATCCGCTACGCGACGTCCGGGGATGTCACGGGCGACTTTGATCAGGTGGTGGGATACGCGGGGATCGTTATTCGCTGAGCCCGCTGCCTGGTTTCCGTTGCGCGATGGCCGCGATTACTTCCACGCCGGGGAATTTGCGAGATTGTTGGCGTTCACCGAGCCAAGGCCCGTCGCGAGATCGTAGCCGGTGCCAGCGTCATAACCCGAAAGCACGCCGAATGGGGTGCCGGGACCTCCTCCGCCACCACCACCACCACTCCCACCGCCGCAGCTGACGCTCCCGAACAACAGCGCGAGGGCAAGCACGGCCAGCACGGCGCCCCGTAGCGGACGGGTCCGTCTGAAGCTGATCAAAAAGATGCCGAGGCAGAAAATACAGGCAAGCGCCGGTACGCTGGCGGAGGTCCAGGCCCAGCGAAGCGGGTTGGTTTTGAAGCGCCCCGCCGGACCAAGCATTGCTGAAGTTGCAGCACAATTGGGAGAATTCAATTGGCACGGCATCGCGTTCGTTCCCACCGTCACGTCGTAGAAAATGCAACTGGCCGACGGATTGGGGTTGGAAGTGCAAGTATTTCCCGCCGTCACTGCCAGGCTGTACAACGTGGGATTGGCATTGCCTTGCGCGGACTTCGCCTGCTGGTCCACCAAGGCCATGATGCCAGCGAACACCTGCGCGGCAACGGAAGTGCCGCCTGCCTGGAGAAACGCGGGGTTGTTGCCGGTCAAGCTGCACGGAGCGCCACCATTGCCCAGGAAATCTCGTTCGCAGACGACGTAGAAACTTCCGGAGATCGCACCGTCGCCCGCGAACAAAGAGACATCCGGCAGGTCGCGCTTTCCGTCGTTCGGCGTGATGCCGCCCTGCTGCCATGAGGGTTTCGCGTAGCCACCTGTGCAGTTCAACGGGTTGGTGCCGTCGAAGGTCGTGCAACTGCTCACGCCTCCAGAGCCGCCAACCGTGTACACAAAACCCTGAGCCTGAACTGTCGAATTGCTACAGGCATTCACCGCAGCGTTCGCTCCGCTGAATCCGAAAAAGGTATAGACGACCGCATCCGTACAGGAATCGTTGTAGGTCATCTCGGGGATATAACCTATTGCGGAAGCCATAGTGTTCGGCGCGTTGCTTGGATTCCAGAACAGGAGCGGGTTCGGGTCGTCGAGCTCCGTGCCGCCGACGGCGACGTTGAATGGAGTGGAAGCGATGCCGTTGACCGCGAGGCCGCGTTGGGCTGGTTGCACGACGGGACTGCCGCTCCCGTTGGGGTCGCATCCGGCCGAGCCCTGGTCTCCGCTGGAAACCAAGACCGTGATTCCCTCGGTGGCCGCCTGCTGCCAAGTTGAGTTGTAGAACGCGTTCTGGGTTGAGCCGAGCATCAACTCGCAGAGACCGAAGCTCATGCTCAGGATCGGCGGGGGCGAGGCCTCGTTGACGATGAACGTAGCGGAAAGATTGCCGCCAAAAGTTGAAAGCGTGGATTCTGAAACGACCAGATTGATCGTGGCGTTCTTGGCGACCGCCCCCGCCCATTCAACGTCCAGTATGGCCTCCACCTCGTCGCCTTTGGGCTGGGGTCCTGGATCAGCGCCATTGACCGTGACGATGGGATCCTTCGCGGGCAGGCCAAAGAGGCCCCTGAAATCCCGCACGTCCTGCACGTTGATGTTGCTATCGGTTACGATCGCGATCGTTTCCCCCGTGCCGTCGATGCCCGCATTCCAGAGCGGCAGCACGTTGTAAATCGTGGCGAAGTCGGTTGGGCCGAGGACAAACTGGCAAGAAGTCGTGCAACCAATGGGGAGATTCACCTGCCGGTTCACCCCGCCGACCGCTCTGGAATTCGCGGCTATCACGTGGCTCATGGGCTTCGGGAAAAAATTGTGAAGCGTGGCGATGCCGGCCACGACGGGAGCGAGCGCACTTGGAATCGATGGGTCGCTTACGTTCGCCCAATGATTCTCGCCATTCACGACGAAGTGGTGGATGGGCGTATGAAACGCATCCTGAACTTGAGCGGCGGTGCCCGAGAACTCGATCACGGTGCGGCCGTCTGAAACATTCCCGATCTGAAAGCCGTGCGACTCGAGCCACGATGTGATCCTCTGGATATCCTGATCGGCGGGACCGAACTGCTGGCCAAACTCGGCCGGAGTAAGCCACTTTCGAAAGTTCGGCGAAGTCCTGTCCTGCTGCTCGGCCATCAACTTCTCAAGGGCGGCCTCCTGTTCGGGGCTGCGCTGGAGGACCATCTGCATGCGCTCCATGGGAAGGTTGCCGGGCGCCGCGCCACGGTCAAACTCCGGGCGCGCGAAGGGATGCGTATTGCCACGAAGCACGGTCGTCCGGGCATCGTCCACAGCCTGCGTGATGCGCGAGCGGACGTTATTCGCTTGCGCGGAGGCACGCGTGGGAACGAGTGAAAGAAAAGCAAAAGCCGCAAATAAAGCGGCCGAGAAAATCCGATAGGGGCGCATCGTTGTCATTTCTGTCCGATGCTATCAAAGTTCCGAATGGATGGACGAACGCACAGGCCAAGTTGCGAGAAATGCAATCAGCGGGCGGCGCGGATACGGCCAGCGAGGGTGCGGGCGCGCGCGCGGGCAATGTCGATGAAATGCTCGTCCGCGGCAACCTGGTCAAGAGAGGCAAGGAACTGCTCGGGTTCGGGAAGCAGCTTCCGGTCGTAGTCCTTCTCGATTTGCTGGATCACATCGTTGATCCCGAGCCGGTCATAGCGCATCGTGCGTTTAAGGTCGGAAAGATCCGTTTCCTGGCGCGCGAGGCTTTCGAAGATTTCGAGAAGCTGAGCGGCGGAGCGATCGAGCGTGTAGTTGAACGCGACTTGATGCGTTTCGCTGCCGCGGTCGTAGCGGAAGGTTTTCTCGCCAAGGTTTGCAATCCGGCGGTGCATTTCAAGGTCGATCCCGTCGAAGTTGTGGAGCTTCGCGGCCAGGTCAAAAATCCTTTGCACGAGCGGCGCGCTGATTTCCATGGACCGGGGGCTCGATTCATCACTCAGCTGCCGGATGTCGAAGGTACCCGCGCCGGACTCATTCACCTTGATTTCAACGAACTCCGGATAGCTCGACTTGAATACCTTGCGGTAGGTGATGGTCGCACCGCTGGCGCGGGTGTCTGTTCCAGCGCGCGGAGCGACCGCAAGGCCAGCGCCAAGAACGAGCGGGAGAGCCACCGCGCGGAGCCACCTTTGCATCGTCGAAGGAATCATCGCGCCCGCGGGATCAATATGGCCGACGCCCGGGATGCGCCGCCCGCGACGACGGGAACGGACCTGCGTACGGCGGCCGCAGCGAGCCGGTCGCGGGACCGGGCCACTTGCGCGTGGCATAGCGCCACGGCGAGAGCGTCGGAGGCGTCGGCGGGCTCGGGGCAAAACGGGAGGTCGAGGAGCGATCGCACCATCTGCTGGATCTGTTGCTTTGAAGCGCCGCCGTAACCTGCAACGCTGGCCTTCACCTCGCGCGGCGAGTAACTGTGCGCGGGAATCTGGGCCTGCGCGGCAGCCAGCAGGACGACGCCTCGCATCTCGGCGAGCTTGAGGGCCGTTCTCATGTTGAGCGCGGTGAACACGGATTCGACTGCGACGGCGTCCGGCGCGAACTGTTCGACGAGCCCTGAAATCAGGAAATGAATCTCGCGCAAGCGGACTGCAAAGGTGGCTCGGGCCGGAAGCTTCAACGCGCCGTATCGCATGAGCCGCGCGCGAGTTCCGTCAATTTCGATCACGCCGTAGCCGGTGGCCCCTGCAACGGCCGGGTCCACACCCAGCACGCGCAGCTTGCGCCCGGACGGACCCGAATGTGAGGGATGGGAAGACATGCCGGCCGGCACAAGTGTACGTGCGGGCCGGAAGCGGAGGGAAGTGTTTTTTCCGTGCAGGGCCGCGCGAAGGAGACTATCCGGCCACCGCGGCCTGGATTTCCTTCTCGTCGATATCGAAGTTCGCGTAAACATGCTGCACATCGTCGTGATCTTCAAGCGTCTCGACCATCCGCAGCATCTGCTGCGCCTGCGCGCCGGTCAACTTGACGTAGTTCTGCGGCACCCAGGCCACTTCGGCTGAAGTCGGCGTGATTCCGGCGGCCACGAGGGCCTCACGGACCTTTTCCATCGCCTCGGGAGGAGTCATCACTTCCCAGAACGAGCCGTCATCACGCATGTCGTCCGCGCCAGCATCGAGGACAATGCCGAGCATCTTGTCTTCATCCGCCTGCTCCTTGGGGACCACGATGTCGCCTTTGCGCTGAAACATCCAGCCGACGGCGCCCGTTTCCGCCATGTTGCCGCCATTCTTTGAGAACATGTGGCGGATTTCGCTGACGATGCGGTTGCGGTTGTTGGTCACGACCTGTACGAGGACGCCTACTCCGCCGGGGCCATATCCTTCAAAGGTCACTTCATCGAGAGTCTCACCCTCAAGGGTTCCGGCGCCGCGCTGGATGGCACGCTCAATGTTGTCGTTGGGCATGTTCTCGCCCTTGGCAGTCAGGATGGCCGTCCGAAGGCGGGGATTGGTGACCGGATCAGCTCCGCCGGTGCGAGTCGCAATCGTCAATTCGCGGATTAGCTTGGTGAAAATCTTGCCCCGGCGAGCGTCAGTAGCCGCCTTCTTGTGCTTGATCGTGGCCCATTTCGAGTGTCCGGACATAGATAAACCTTCTACGGAGAGTATGGCAGGAGCGGCAGTCCAGCTCTTGCGGCGGTAGTTTAGCAGCAGCGCCAAGAACAGGCAAGGGGAGGGCGGACGGGCATTACAGCGCAGATCGCAGTTCATAGAAGAACCAGAGACAAGCACCCGGCGCTGCACATTGCAAGGGAATGGATTCACCGTGAGGGAGGCGTGACGGCTTGAGCCACATTTAATGCGCGCGTCATCTGGCTATAACAACCCTCGCGTATCCAAGTCGTGCACGCGTTTGAGTTCGCAAGATCCCTAGAACGCCGCGCCAGGCGGCCAGCGTCCCTGCTGTGGGTAAAGCGGATTCAGACCGCCAGATTCGCACACAAGGAGAATTTATGATTCGGAAGCATCTTGGCTGGCTCGGGACTGCGGCGTTGGCATGTGGCTTGGCCGTGATGGCCCCTAGCAGGGCATTGGCCGGAGATCATGACGGCGATCATTTTCAAACGAGCACGCCCGTCAAGCACGTGGTGGTGATTTTTCAAGAGAATGTGTCGTTCGACCACTACTTCGGGACCTATCCGGATGCGGCGCCGAACAAAGACGGCAGCATCTACTTTCGATTCGCGCAGAACAATACGCCGCGGGTGAACAACCTGGAAACGTCCGGACTGCTTACCAACAATCCGAACGGTGTGAGCCCGTTCCGCATCGACCGCAGCGTGCCGAACACCTGCGACCAAGATCACAACTACGGCGACGAGCAGCTCTTTTTCCACGGCGGGCTGATGGACCAGTTCCTGCTCAAGAGCTGCAACGATCCGGTTCTTGGGAAAACGAGCACGATGGGCTACTACGACGGCAACACGGTGACCGCCATTTGGAACTACGCGCAGCACTTCGCGATGAGCGACAACTTCTTCGGGACGACGTTCGGACCGTCGACGCCGGGAGCGCTCAACGTGATCGCGGGTACCACCTATTCTGGAACGGTGACGAACGGGCTTTCCGGCAAGGGCTTCATTGCGAACGCGGCAAGCTCGGGCGCGGTGATCGGTGACGCCGATCCTGCGGGCGACAACTGCTCCAACCCGAAGCGAACGCAAATCACGATGTCCGGCAAGAACGTCGGCGACTTGCTGAATGAAGCGGGAATCACATGGGGCTCGTTCATGGGCGGATTCGCGAATTGCGCCGCCTCGCACACGGGCATCACCGGCCTCACCACGACCGACTACATCCCGCATCACGCGTGGTTTCAGTATTTTCAATCCACGCTGAACGCGAACCACGTCGGACCTTCCTCCGACGCGATGATCGGCAAGTCCGATCAAGCCAATCACGAGTACGATCTGAGCAAGTTTTTCGTGGCGCTACAGAACCACAACCTCCCAGCGGTCAGCTACGTGAAAGCCATCGCGATCGAGGACGGCCACGCGGGGTATTCCGACCCGATCGACGAGCAGTTTTTCCTGGTGAACACGATCAACGCGATCATCCAGGCGGGCTACTGGAAGGACACGGCGATCATCATCACGTACGACGACTCCGACGGCTGGTACGACCACCAGATGGCGCCGATCGTGAATCAATCGAACGTGGCCGACGACCAGCTCCTCGGGCCGGGCAACTGCGGAACGCCGAAACCGATTGACGCTGAGGGGGACATCCAGAACGGGCGCTGTGGGTTCGGCCCGCGGCTTCCCCTTCTAGCGGTGTCACCGTATGCGCGATCGAATTATGTGGATCACCGCGTAACCGATTTCTCCTCGGTAGTGCGGTTCATCGAAGACAATTGGAACCTGGGCCGGATCGGCAACGGCTCAGCAGACGCAACCGCGGGCAAGCTCGACGGCTTGTTCGACTTTGACGGGCACGATTCCGGATTCCGTGGGCTCATCCTGGACCCTTCCACGGGAGTCGTCATCCCTCAAGGAGACAACTGAAAAAATAGAGTTCCCCGTAGTCCCCCACACCAAGCAACGCCCCCCTGGCCCGCCCCGATTCCTTCGGGGCGGGCCAGACCCGTTTTGGGCACGCCGCGCGCAGTATGTCGGATGTATGCTTGGCGGTCCGCCGGAAAGAAGGTGATCAGGCGGAATCGGGGAGTCTGACTTGGCTCGAAAACCGCGCAGCGTCGATCTGACGCAGGTATCGGAATGGGACGACGGCAAGGTCCGCCGCAAGGACGACTATCTCGCCGCTGAAGAACCCTTGGAGATCCGCATCGGCAAGAATCCGCTCAGCGTGACGATGCGCACGCCGGGACACGATCTCGAATTGGCGGCAGGATTCCTCTTCACCGAGGGCCTGGTGCAGCGCCGCGCGCAAATCATCGCGCTCGAGGAGAATCAGGGGGACACGGAGGCGAATCGAGCGAATGTGGTCCGCGCGGAGCTGGCGCCGGACGCGGCGCCAGATATGGAGAAGATGCGCCGGCATTTCTTCGCGGCATCAAGCTGCGGAATTTGCGGGAAGGCTTCGATCGACGCGATTCGCGCACGAGCGCTGGCCCCGCCAAATCCGGATTTTCGCCTCGACCCGGAAATTCTAGTCCGCCTGCCCGATGCGCTTCGAGAGTCGCAAGCCGTTTTCGGACGAACCGGTGGCCTCCACGCCGCCGCGCTCTTCGACGCCGGCGGCGAATTGCTCGTCCTGCGCGAAGACATCGGCCGCCACAACGCAGTGGACAAAGTGATCGGCTGGGCGCTGCTGGAAGACCGGGTTCCGCTCGCACAGACGATTCTGCTCGTTAGCGGGCGCGGCGGATTCGAGATCGTGCAGAAAGCGATCGTGGCGGGCCTGCCGGTGGTCGCATCGGTTTCTGCGCCTTCGAGCCTTGCCGTGCAGCTCGCGCGCGAATTGAGACTCACTCTGATCGGGTTCCTGCGCGGGCGGAGATTCGTGATCTACGCGGGTGAGGAGCGGATCGGCAAACCCTGAACATTGCGGCCGCAGGGAAGGAGGCGCACGCTCGCCTAGGTCGCCGAATTGCCCAGCCTTTTCGGCACGGAGACAAGTTGCCCGTTTCCGTTGCCGAGCATGGCGCGAAAATCGGCGAACAGGCCGCGATCCCACCATCCGCGCTCGGCTTCTTCCTGCATAATTTCCAGCGCGACTTCCTGAGGAGACGCGGTGCGGTAGGGCCGGTTCGTCGTGAGCGCATCGTAAACGTCCGCGAGTTGCAGGATGGCTGCCGTGAGCGGAATCTCGTCGCCGCGAAGCCCGTCCGGGTAGCCTGAGCCATCGTGCCTTTCGTGATGGTGGCGAATGATTGGCAGGACGAGGCGAAACGTGCGCAGCGGAGCGCAGATGCGCTCTCCCACCACGGGGTGCTTTCGCATGACCACGGTCTCCTCAGCCGAAAGCGGCCCGGGCTTCAGGAGAATGGCGTCCGGAACGGCCACCTTGCCGATGTCGTGCACGATTCCCGCGCGACGGAGCGCCTTGATGTCCTCGTCCGGGAGACCCAGCTTTTCGCCGAGACGCGCTGACATCGCCGCGAGACGGTCGCAATGCCCGCGCGTGTAGGGATCGCGCGCCTCGATGCTTTGAGCGAGGCTGAAGAGGACGCCTTCGGCGTTTTCGAGCTCGTCGGTGAACTGCTTCAACCGCAGCAGCGAGCGGGCGCGAGCCAGGAGTTCGTTGATATCGATGGGCTTGCTCAGGAAGTCGTCCGCGCCGGCGTTGATGCCCTTGATGCGGTCTTCCGTGGCGGTGAGTCCGGTGACAAGAACGACGGGCGTGAGCCGCGTTTCAGGCGTCGCCTTGATGCGCCGGCACACTTCGAAGCCGTCCATGCCGGGCATCACGATGTCCAGGAGAATGAGGTCGGGACGAAAGGACGAGCACTCGGCGAGAGCAACGCGCCCATCGCTCGCGTCGCTCACCTCGAATCCCTCGCGGCGCAGCAGGGTTGCGAGCGCCACGCGCGCGGCGGATTCGTCGTCAACGATGAGAATTCTTTCAAACATGCGTTTGCACGGGCGCGCCAGCGGGCCAATGCGGCACGAGAGCCGCAGGCCCTGATGCGCCGATTCCATCGGCGGCCGATGTTACATTGAAACTTTCGCCCCGCAGGTAAACAAATGTATCCTGTCCCGTACTTTCTCACAACCCGGAATCGCACGGGCGAAAAATGAAACTTCGACCGCCGCGGACGGAATCGATTGCGCGAGGCCGCATGAAGAGAACCTTGACCGCCGAGTCGCTTCAGGAAATCGCCGCGCGGCTCGAACAAGCTCATAAGGCTTTCCATCGGCGCTATCCGGGCCCACCGGCGGACCGACAACCGATTCACGTGGTCTATGGCGGAGCGCACCTGTTCCGATCCGGCACTACGCGGCGACTAGGCGAACTCGCGCTGCGGTCGCTCGATGAATACGCGCCCGACTTCGCTGCGTTCGCAAAGGCAGTCGGATTGCCGGGCGCGGAACGCCTGCCCGGCTCGTCCGACGCCGCCGCCTCCATTGCAAAATCCATCGAAGCGGATCCAGAAGCGGCGCGGCGAGAAAACCGCGCGGCATGGTTCGCGCACACGATCTACAGCCGCATTCGCGAAAAGCTCCGGCGGGAACCCGTCGAGGATTTCCGGATCGACTTCGAGGACGGGTATGGCAATCGTCCCGACGACGAGGAGGACGGCCACGCCGCCTCGGCGGCGGGCGAACTGAGCGCCGGAATGAACTCAGGGGAGCTACCGCCATTCATCGGCATCCGCGTCAAGCCGTTCTCGGAGGAGCTTCGCGAGCGCAGCATCCGCACGCTGGATATCTTTTTGACCGAGCTGGCGGCGAAGACGCGGGGCGAATTGCCAAAACCTTTCTACGTCACGCTGCCAAAAGTGACGCTGCCCGATGAGGTGGCCGCGCTAGCCGACATCTGCTCGCGCCTGGAACCCTTGCTCGACCTCGATCCCGGCGCGCTGCGGATCGAGTTGATGATCGAGACGGCGCAGGCCATCTTCAACGAACGCGGCGAAGCGAACCTCCTGGCACTCGTGGGCGCGGCGCGGGGACGCTGCGTGGCAGTGCACTTCGGGCCGTACGATTACACAGCGTCACTGGCGATCGCGGCCACGTATCAACCGATCGTGCACTTCGCATCCGACTTCGCGCGCGGGGTGGTGCAAGTGGCCCTGGCGGGGACGGGAGTCCGAATTGCCGACGGCCCGACAAACATCATGCCGATTCCCCCGTATCGCGCGGCCAAGGACGGCGCGGCACTCAGCGCTCGCCAAGTTGAAGAGAATCGCGCCGCCGTTCATCAGGGGTGGAAGATTCACTTCGACAACGTCCGGCGCTCGCTTGGAAACGGCTACTATCAAGGATGGGACCTGCACCCGGCGCAGCTTCCGGCGAGATATGCGGCGGTCTATTCGTTTTTTCTGGAGAGTCTCGACTCATCCTCCGATCGTCTGCGCAATTTCATCGAAAAGGCGGCGCAAGCCACGCGCGTGGGGCAGGTCTTTGACGATGCCGCCATGGCGCAAGGCCTGCTCAACTATTTCGTGCAGGCGGTGAATTGCGGCGCGGTGGCGGCGGACGAGGTGCAGGCGTTCACGGGTCTCTCGCAGGCCGAGCTTCGCAGCGGATCATTCGTGCAGATTCTCGCGCGGCGGCGCGAGGCTTGAAGACACCGTTCAACTGCGCCGCGTGAAGGCGGAGCGGCGCGGCTCGCTCAGGTCTTCCTTCGTTTCATCACCAGCATCAGCGGAATCACGCACAGGCAGATGATCGCCATGATCCGGAAGTTGTCGAGAAACGACAGCATCATCGCCTGGCGCTGCATCCGCTGGTAGACCAATCCCTGCGCTTCGAACGCCGCCCGAGCCACGTCCGCTCCGCGCGTGACGAGAAGATGGGTCAGGTTGTGCAGCGCCGCCTGATAGTCATAGTTGCCGGGATGAAGCTTGGTGACCAGGACGTTTTGATGGAACTGGGCGCGACGGTCGAGCATGGTGGTGACGAACGAAATCCCCGTGCTCGCGCCGATGTTGCGCGCGAGGTTGATCAGCCCCGATGCGTTGTTCATCTTTCCCGGAGGCACGAAGTAGAAAGCCATCACGTTGATCGGCACAAACAGGAATGCCGTTCCCGCGCGTGAGATGATCCAATCGTTCACCGGCGCTTGCGACCCCACGTCCAGGCTGAGATGCGACAATTGAAACAGCCCGGCCGCCATAACGCAGAGGCCGGACATGACGATCCAGCGCGGTTCGACGCGGCCGAGGAGCACTCCCACAAACGGCAACATTGCCAGCAAGACCAGCCCGCCCGGCAAGAGCACCAGCCCGCTTCGCATGGCCGAATAGCCCATCAGCGTCTGCATCATGATCGGAAGCAGAACCGTGGTGCCGTAGAGAACGACGCCGAGCACGTACATCATGAACGTGGAAATGGCAAAATTGCGGTCCCGGAAGAGGTGCAGGTCAACAACGGGATTGTCCGTTGTCAGCTCCCGGATTACGAGGGCGATGAGCGCCGCCGCGGAAATCACGCTCGCCCAAAGAATGAACGGCGAACTGAACCAATCATCCCGCTCGCCTTTGTCTAAGACGATCTGCAAAAATCCCAGCCCGACACTCAGAAAACCCAAACCCAGAAAATCAATTCGCAACGTCTGCTGAAGTTTCGTCCGGATCGCGCGGGCGGGTTCCGAGATGAGAAGAATAATCATGAGCACAGACACGATTCCCACCGGGACATTCAGGAAGAAAATCCACCGCCAAGAATAGTTGTCCGTGATCCAGCCGCCGAGCGTGGGCCCGAGAGTGGGCGCAACGACGACGCCCATTCCGTAAATCGCCATCGCCATTCCCTGCTTATGGCGCGGAAAGCTATCCACGAGGATGGCCTGCGAAATCGGCTGCATGCCTCCGCCGCCGGCGCCCTGAAGCACGCGGAAGAAGACGAGAAGCGGCAACGAAGGCGCCAATCCGCACAGAAGGGAGCTGATCGTGAACATCACAACGCAGCCGATGAAGAACCGCTTGCGGCCGAAGATCCCGGAGAACCATCCGGTGAGCGGCAAGACGATCGCGTTCGAAACCAGATAGGAGGTGAGGACCCAAGTGCTCTCGTCGACTCCCGCCGAGAGGTTGCCGGCTATGTGCGGCAGCGAGACGTTGGCGACGCTCGTGTCCAGCACTTCCATGAAGGTGGCCAGCATCACTGTGGCGGCAATAAGCCAGGGATTGATCTGGGGCACGGGAACGGGTTGGGCGTATTCGGCGGTAGAGGCCATTGGTCTTCAGGTGTGGGAGCTCACAGGTGCGCGCACCCTGGGAAGAGCAATAATTGCGTGATCCCGAAATAGAGAGTATCGGACCGGACGACTGCGGCGCGACGGTGCTTCAGCGGCTCCCCGGGCGAGGATATCATCCAAACTTCGGGCGGCTCAAGCTGTCGCAGACTCCGAAATGGCGCCCTCCGCGAAGGCGCGCTCACGGCGGCGCCAAACGTAGAGCAGTCCGCTGCCGATCAGCACCAGCGCGATGCACAAGCCGGTCCAGAGTCCCACCGCGCCCCAGCCGACGCGAAAACACAGATACGCCCCGAGAGGCAATCCCACGAACCAGTAGATTGCCGACGACCAAATCATCGGCGTCCGTGTGTCGCCGGCGCCCCGGAGGGCACCGGTGGCAACGGCCTGCAAGCCGTCAAAGAGCTGGAAGAATGCGGCGACGAACAACAAGTTGCTGGCCGCCCGGATTACCACCGGGTCAGGCGTGTAGATGCGAACGATGTAATGCGGCACGGTCCAGAACAAAATCGCCGTGCACGTCATGAAACTCGCGCCCAAAGCAAGAGCGGTCCAGCCCGCCCGGCTGGCCGCATGGTGATCGCGCCGGCCGAGCGCCTGCCCCACGCGCACGGCGGCCGCGGAACTGATCCCGAGGGGCACCATGTAGGTGAAACTTGCCGTATTGAGGGCGACTTGATGGCTCGCGAGCTGAATTGCGCCGAGGCGCGCGATCAGCGCGGTTGCCACCGCGAACACGCCGACTTCGAGGCCGAGCTGCATCGCCGCCGGGAATCCGAGGCTCAGGAGCCGACGCACGCGCGGCATGTGCGGCCATCGAGATGCGTCAAGCAGCCCGGTCTTATAGCGCAGATCGTAGTAGAGGCAGTAAGCCATGAGCACCGCCGCCATGTAGATCCGGGAGCAACATGTGGCCCAGCCCGACCCGACCGTGCCCATCGCGCGAAACCCGAGATGTCCGTAGATCAGCGCCCAGTTGCCAGCCAGGTTGATGACGTTTGCCGTCACCAAAGAAAACATCACCGGCTTCACCAGGTTGATTCCCTGAAGATAGCGACGGAAAACGAAATACAGGAGCAATGGCGCCGTGCTCCAGTTGAGCGCACGCAGGTAGGGGATCGCCTGGCTCAGCACGGGCGCTTCGATGTTCAACGCACGCAGGATGGGCTCCCAGAGCCGGATAAGCCCCATCAGGACCGGAGCCATGCCAAGACTCAAATAGACGCCGTTTACAAGCGAGCGGTGAGCATCATCCAGATCGCCCGCGCCATAGGAGTGCGAAACGAGCGTGTCAAGGCCCAGCATCAAGCCCGCGCCGAAGATGGCGACGGCGATGTACAGGATGCCTCCGAGACTGACGGCGCCAATCGCCACGGAACTGTCCGCCTGCCGCCCAACCATCATCGTATCCACGATGCCCATGGTCATCCAGCCGAGCTCGGCGAGCACGATGGGGGCGGCGAGCGACGTCATGGGCCGCACTTCTTCAGCGATGTAGTGTGCAAACAGGCGCTTGAGCATGACCCACAGGTCCTTCGTGCGATCCTGGGAATGATATCGTCTCTGAGAAATTCAATTCGAAAAATCGGCGACCAAAGCGAGGTTGGAAGGAGGTCAGTAGATCAGGCGGGCGCGAGCTTTTGAAGTGCGGTCAGACGAATGAGCAACGGTTTCAGTTCCTCTGCGCCGATCCTTTCGGCGCAACCATCGACGACGCGCTTTGCCCGGTCGAAAAGCAGCCTCCGAAGCGCCGGGTCTTGCGTAGCAGCAGCAATGTCGCCGTAGCCGCGAAGCAAGCGCAGACTGACCGCAATATCGGTCTTCGAGTACATGCGGATCTGCTCAAACGCCGAATCCAACAGGCGCTCGAAGTCGATCCATCGAATACTGACGCGAGCGACGCCCTGTAGATCGTAGAGCAGCGGCTCGGGCATCTCCCGGGATGCGAACCGGATCAGGATGCGGCTCAGCTGGTCCACACAATTGATGGCGGTCGTGGGGTCGTTGACGGCGGGCGAAATCGCCTTGAGTGCGATATCGACGATTTGCAAGACGCCAAATTCCACATCCTGTTGCAGAGTCCGGGCCGGCCCGAAGTCGAACGCGCCGCGCATTGTGGCGCTGCTTTCGGCGGAGAGCCGTTCGCCCTTATAAACCATCAGGAGCGGCACCCCAGCCGGGACAAACTGGCCGACCCGTCGAACGATATGAATCTTTACGCGGAGGGACGTCGCCAAATCCAGAAGCCGCTTTACGTCAACGAACCGGATGTAGCCGGAGACATCGTTCAGGACCGGCGTCTCCCACGCCGCCGGTTCGGCTCCGTCCCCGGTCTCCAGGCGGCGCTGCTGGTGTGGCAGCGGCATCACGTCGTCGATCACAAGTTCCGTTTCCGAGGCGATTCTGTCCACGATATGGTTCACGCTGATCGCCTGCGAAATGTGGTGAATGAAGAAGAGCAGCAACCCCACACAGACGATCGCAAGCAGTATCGCGCCCACGACGGTGGTGACCGGCGCGAATGGGTGCGGCAGGGAGTGAGCCGCCGGAAGCGCCGCCATGCAATACAAGAACGTGCCGAGGAATATGCCGAGCGTCCATTGGGTGACGCGATCCCTGGCAAAGCTGACGATGATGCGTGGGGAAAACTGCATGGAGGCCAGAGTCAGCGTCATCAGCAGGATCGCGAAAACGATGGAAACGACGGTCATGATGGAGCCGGCGATCCCGCCGAGGATTACTTGAGCCACTTGAGGATCGGCGTGCGAAAGGAAAAGCACCTTGGGGACCCAATCGCCGATGGAGGGGTTGGTCTCTTCGGACCAGGAGAGCAACGCACCTCCACAGCCCAGGGTGAGGGCGATAGCCAGCGGGCGAACGAGGAAGCCGCCACGCAGGTTATACGTGACGTGGCGGAACAGCAATCGCAGGCGTTCGATCACAGCTCTATCTTCCTGGACACAGCTTCAGCCGGAATATCCCATCCCGGGAGCCGCACTTCCGGCGGTATCGAAGCGTGGTTCTTTACTGCAAAATTCGTTTCAGCGGACAAACTCTAGCACAGCGATGGAAGGCCTTCTACAGAATCCGGATTCATTGCAGCGGAATTTGTTCAGGAAGACTAGTCACGCGTGGCCGAACCCGTGAGTTGAACTAACGAGCCAGGCGTGGCCGAAGTGCCCGAGCCAAAGGTCTGCGGGGCGCGCCAGCGATCGACGACGGAAATCTGGTGAACGCAGGAGACCGTGCAGCGGGGCGCGCAGCTTTTCTTCGTGAGGAATTCGCGATGGCGCTGCTCTGCCGTGTATTGGCCCAGAGCGACGCCGGGGTAGCCTCGCTGCTGCGAGCAGTAGTGCACCAGGCCATCCTCGCACACGTACAGGTAACGCGAGCCGGCGCGGCAGCGCCAATCGTTTTCACGGCCGGCGGCGATATTGTGCTGAAAGCCGTTCACGCGCGTGAACGAGCGCTTGCCGAGCGACATGATCTCTTCGAAAATCTCGCGTTCGCGCGGCCCGAGCGGCTGCAACTGCCCGTTGCCGTCGTGCAGGATGCCCACCGTGGAAGTGAAGCCCAGCTCGAGCGCGCGGTGCGCCACTTTCAGCGCGTCTTCGGGGTCGCGAACGCCGCTGCCGAGCACGGAGTTGATGTTGACCTGAAACTCGGCGTGCTCGGCCAGGAGTTCGAGCTTCTGGTCGAGCACTTTCAGGCTCTTTTTCGAGACGTCGTCCGGCTGCACGTTATCAATGCTGATTTGCAGGTACTCGAGTCCCGCGCGGTTGAGACGCTCGATGCGGTCGGCCACGAGCAGGTAGCCGTTGGTAATCAGACCCGCCAAAATTCCATTCTTTCGAATGCGCGCGATGATCGCGTCAAGATCGGGATGGAGCAGCGGCTCGCCGCCGCTGATCGTGATCACCGACGTGCCCATCGCGCCCAGGCGGTCGATGCGGCGGAACATCTCCTCCGCCGGCACCGGCTTTGAGAAGTCATCGAACTCGTTGCAATAGGTGCAGGAAAGGTTGCAGCGCCGGGTGGGAATGATGTGCACCAGGAGAGGATGGCGCGTCGAGACGAGCCCTTTCACGAGCATGCGCGTTTCCCGCAGCTTGCGGTGCATCGCGCGGAGACCCTTGCGAATTTTCCTTCGAAATGTCACGGATCTGGCGAGGAAGCGCAGGCCACGCCGCGCCTCCGTCGAGGCACTATTATGCCATATCGACGTGCGGTTCCCAGGCGGCGTGAGACTCCGGGATGCCGAAAATGAACCGCGAAATGGCCCCGAAGCCGGGCTGACAAAAAGATCGATTCACTCGGCGGTCACTCCTGCTAGAATCTCATTTCTTCCCGTGGCTTGGCCCACGGTCTGACCGTGCAAGCGCAACTCTCCAAAGCGGTTGGGGGTGATTTCGATGTCTGATCCCGTGGCTGAAAAAGTGATCTCGACGCTCGCGTCGGTGAAGCGCATCCCGGCCGACACGATCAGCCTGGAAACCAATCTGCAAGAAATGGGCATCGACTCTCTCGACGTCTTCACGCTTCTCTTTGAGCTCGAAAACGCATTCAAAATCTCGATTCCCGATGACGACGTGCGTTCCATCAAGACGGTCAACGACATCGTCGAAGGCGTCAAGAAGCTCCTAGCCGCTGCGCCTCCGCCCGAGCCGTCGGCGGGTTCAGCCAGCCCGGCGAACTGATGGCAGCGCGCCGGGTTGCCATCACTGGCCTTGGAATCATTTCCCCGCTTGGTTTGAACGTCGCGGAGACGTGGTCCGCCCTGCGCGAAGGGCGCTCCGCCATTGGTCCTATCAAGTCGGTCGACTGCTCCACGATCAAATTCCAGAACGGCGCCGAAGTAGTCGGCTTCGACGCGGTAAGCCATTTTCCGGGCGGGAAGGACGCCTATCTCGACCGTTTCGCGCAGTTTTCGGTAGTCGCCGCGCGCGAGGCCTTCCGCGACTCCGGCATCGAATTGACGCCCGCACAGCGGGAAAAATCGGCGATCGTGTGCGGGTCCGCTGTGGGCGGCCAGTCGTCGATCGAGGCCGGATTCGGAGACCTCTGGGTGCAGGGACGCGGCCGCGTGCACCCGCTGACGATTCCCAAGACCATGGCGAACGCCGGCGCAAGCCACATCTCGATGGATCTGGGTCTGAGCGGCCCCGTGTACACGATCTCAACGGCGTGCTCCTCGGCGAATCACGCCATCGGCCAGGCGTTCCGGCTGGTGCGCGATGGGCAGGCGGACCTCGCCGTCACGGGCGGCAGCGAGGCGATGTTTACAGTTGGAATGCTGAAGGCATGGGAAGCGATGCGCGTGATTTCACCGGACACGTGCCGTCCCTTCAGCAAGGACCGCCGCGGCATGATTCTCGGCGAGGGCGGCGCGATGATGATTCTCGAGCCGTTCGATACCGCCAAGGCGCGCGGCGCGAAAATCTACGCCGAGATATGCGGCTTCGGGATGACGTCGGACGCGCACCACCTGACGCAGCCAACCGTTGCTGGGCCGGCGCGGGCGATGCGCGGCGCACTCGTCGAGGCCGGGCTGGCGCCGGAGGACGTCGGGTACATCAACGCGCACGGCACCGGCACGCCCGGAAACGACCCCGTGGAATCGCGCGCCATTCGCGAGGTATTCGGCGCGCACGCGGACAAGATCGGAGTCAGCTCGACAAAATCGATGCACGGCCACGCGCTGGGAGCGGCCGGTGCGCTGGAGGCTGTTGCAACAGTCCTCGCTCTCCATCACGGCATCCTGCCGCCTACCGCGAACTACAACGAGCGCGACCCCGAATGCGATCTCGATTACATCCCCAACCAGCCGCGCGCGGTGCAAGTCGAAGCGGCGCTCTCGAATTCGTTCGCTTTCGGCGGATTGAATGCTGTGGTCGCCTTCCGCTCTGCGCGATCCTAATATTTTCGGACAGAAGAATGGTGGGCCACTACCGGCTCGCCGGAGCGAGCGGGGGCTCGTCTGCGGAAAGACTCAGAAAAGGCGGGAGACGAAGGGGATGATCATGTTCCAGCCCTGCGGAATGATTTCCCAGGTGCGGGTCAATTCGTCGGAACAGGAGAGCGTAATCATGATGCCCAGCCAGAAAAATCCTGCCAGGATCACGACGCGCGTCAAGCCCGCGGCGTATTTCACGTGCATGAAGAAGAGAACCACGAGCATCGTCTTCGTGACGGCGATGGCAAGGGCCACAACGGTGTTCCAGCGGCCCAAGTCGATGTACGCGACCCCAGTGGTGAGGGCTGTGCCCATCATCAGCAAAATGAAAACGATGACGTACGTGCTGACCGGCACGACGTGCCCGACGTGACCGGATTGCTCGGAATGCTCAGACATTCTTGATCAACTCCCCGGGTAGCGCCCGCCAATCAGGTATAGAAGCGCGAAAAGGAAAATCCAGACAATGTCGACGAAGTGCCAATACAGCCCGCTGATCTCAAGCGGCGCATAGTATTCCGGCGAGAACCTGTTGCGCGCCGTCATGATCACAAGCGTCGTAAGAATGCCGAGGCCGACCACCATGTGCAGCGCATGCAAACCGGTCATGAAGAAGTAAAAGCACATGAACATCTTGACGCCCGGGGCATGGGCGCCGGTGTACGCCCAGCTCACGCCCGGAACGATGCCGTCAACGTAGTCGCGGTACCATTCAAACCTGAGCTTGAGGCCCAGGAACAGCGCGCCAAAGATCATCGTCAGAATCAGCCAGAAGATGATTTGGCCCTTCCGCTTGCCGGTCTGCGCGCAGCGGATCGCCAACGCCATCGTCAAGCTGCTGCAGATAAGCACGTATGTGTTGGTGGCGCCGAACCTCACCTCGAGCAAATGGCTGCCGGTGACGAACGACTCATAGTGCAGCGCGCGATAAATGGTGTACGACGTGAACATCCCGCCGAAAAACAGTATTTCCGTGACCAGGAAGACCCACATGCCGAGCTGGCCGGCCTCGCGCTGCTGGGCTACGGTCTCAAATTGGTGCGCGAATCCGGGCGGATGCGCGCCATGAGCTGCAAGTTCAGACACGTGGCCCCCCGGCAACCAGATATTCGTAAGCGTCTTCGGTCACGATAGGAATTTCCTCGAAATTCTCCGTCGGCGGCGGCGAGAGAGTCGTCCATTCGAGCCCCTTCGCACCCCACGGGTTCCGCCCGGCCGGTTTGCCATAGCGCATCGACCACGTCAGGTAGATGAGCGGGATCAGGTAGCCGACGCCCAGAATCGAAGCGCCCGCCGACGACATCACGTTGAGCACTTGAAACTCCGCCGGGTAAATGGCGTAGCGGCGGGGCATCCCCGCGTAACCCAGTATGAACTGCGGGAAGAACGTGAGGTTAAAGCCGACGAACACAATGGCGGCGGCGATGCGCGCCCAGTAATCCGGATACAGCCGGCCCGTGATCTTGGGCCACCAGAAGTGAATCCCGCCCATGAATGCCATGACGGCGCCGCCCACCATCACGTAGTGGAAGTGCGCAACGATGAAATAGGTGCCGTTCAGGTGGACGTCCGTGGCGAGAGAAGCGAGAAACAATCCCGTCAGGCCGCCGATCGTAAACAAGCCGATAAAACCCAGCGCGTACAGCATCGGCGCTTCATAGGAGATCGATCCCTTGTACAGCGTCGCCGTCCAGTTGAACACCTTGACGGCGGAGGGAATCGCGACCAGGAAGCTCAGCACCGAGAAAACCAGGCCCGCGTAAATCGACTGGCCCGTGACGAACATGTGGTGGCCCCAGACAACGAAGCTGATCACGGCGATGGACAAGCTCGAGAATGCCACGAAGCTGTAGCCGAAAATTTTCTTCCGCGAGAAAGCCGTGACCAATTCACTGACGACGCCCATGCCGGGCAGAATCATGATGTACACGGCCGGATGCGAATAGAACCAGAAGAGATGCTGGAACAAGAGCGGATCGCCGCCGACCGAGGGATCGAAAATGCCGACGTGCAGGATGCGCTCGAGGCCCAGCAGGAAAACGGTGATCGCGATGACCGGAGTTCCCAAGACGAAGATGAGGCTGGTGGCGTACATCGCCCAGATGAACAGCGGCAGCCGGAACCAGGTCATGCCCGGCGCGCGCATCTTATGGATCGTGACGATGAAATTCAGGCCCGTGAGGATGGAGGAAAACCCCGCGATGAATACGCCCAGAGCCACGGCCACTACGTTGGTGTGAGAGTACAGGCTGCTATATGGCGGATAGAACGTCCAGCCGGTATCGACGCCGCCCGAAAGGGTCGCGTAGAGAGCGAAGCACGCGCCGGTGATGAAAACGTACCAGCTCAAAAGATTCAGCTTGGGGAATGCCACGTCGCGCGCCCCGATCATCAGCGGAATCAGAAAATTTCCGAGCGTGGCCGGAATCGACGGAACCAGGAAAAAGAAGACCATGATGATCCCGTGCGTCGAAAACAGCTTGTTGTAGGTTTCCGGCTCGAACAGCGCGCCCTGCGGCTCGACCAGATGCAGACGCATCAGAACGGCCGCCACCCCGCCCACAATAAACATGATCGTGATCGAACCGAGGTACAAGAGCGCGATGCGCTTGTGGTCGAGCGTCAGCAACCACGATTTGATGCCGTAGTTGGCGTTCAGATAGTTCACGCCGGATTCGGCCGGAGGCTCGTGGAGATCTGCGATGGCCGTACTCATTGCCCGTTTGTCCTTTCCGCCGAGCCGAGAGACTTTACATACGCAATCAATTGCAGCATCTGTTCCTCGTCTATCTGCCCCTGGTAAGTCGGCATGATGGGCTCATAATTGCCGATGCGAACGGAGTTCGGTACGAGGATAGCCTGCCGAATGAGGGCTTCGTCCACGACTCGCGTCTCGCCGCTTTGTGTCTTTTCCGGCTTGCCGTACAGCCCGACAAGCGACGGCGCGCGGCCGCCGCTTTCGGCCGAATGGCAGGTGCCGCAGCCGAACTGACTGTACAAGCGCTCGCCCTGCTGCGCCATGGATTCCGTCTTCTCCCCTCCCGCCAGCCACGCCGCGTAGTCGGTCGGAGTCATCACGTATACCCAGCCGATCATCTGGGAGTGGTTCGTGCCGCAATACTGCGCGCAGAAGATGTGGAATGTGCCGGTCTGAGTCGGCTGGAACCAAATCGACGAATAGCGGCCGGGGAGCACGTCCTTCTTGATGCGAAAAGCGGGAATGTAGAAATCGTGAATCACGTCCTGAGAAGTCATCGTCAGCTTGACGGGAACGCCAATCGGCACATGAAGCTCGTTGATTTCGCGAGGCCCCTCCGGGTGCTGGAGGTGCCACATCCACTGCTTGCCGATGACGAAGATTTCCGTCGAAGACGCGGGCGGACGCGCGTTTCGTATATAGAGGCTCGAAGACCAGACGAACAATACGACGCAGATCAGCGACGGAATGATCGTCCAGGCCAGTTCGAGGAACAGCGACGAGTGAACTTCCGGAGGCACTTCCGTCTCAGATCGCCGACGGTACTTGATCATGAAATAGAAAATGATCGAGAAAATGAGCACGCTGAAGAACAGCGTGATGCCGGTCAGCAAGAGATAGAGCTGGTCCACGCCCTCGGCAATCGAAGAAGCCACGGGCGGCTGCATCGGAATCTCCATCGCCGCCAAAGAATTAAGCCCGAATTGAAGGAAGCCCATCATCACCGTTCCGTTACGATCCTTTGGCAGCGCGGCGCTTTGCGTCCGGCCTGCCTCATGCTCTTCTGCCGGGAAGCGCGTAATGCTCGCCCCGGAACAGCAGAAGCAAAAAAATCCCGCCGATCAAAATGGTCAAGAGTCCCCCCAACTGAATCATGCGCGACACGAGCAGCCCGTATTTTCCGGTGTGGGGGTCGTAGTGGTAGCAAAACAGGAGAATCTGATCGACCGGCGAGCCGATCTTTCCCTCCGACGCCTCCACGAGCCCAAGGCGCAGATCGCGTTCGGGATACGTGACGCCGTAGAAATAGCGGGAAATCTTGCCCTCTCCGGTGAGAAGCATAATCCCGCTGGCGTGGGCGTACTGTTTCGAATCCGAATCGTAGGCGTATCGGAATCCCACTGCATCGGCGAGCTGCTTGATCTGGGGTTCGTCTCCCGTCAGGAAGTGCCAGCCCTGCGGCCCGCCCGGCCGCCTGTACATGCCCGTATAGAGCGCCCACTTCGCCTCGGCGATGGACTGCTTGTCGGTAGGATCGATGCTCACCGTCACAACATTGAAATCCTTGCCGATCTCCATCGGAATCAGCTGAAGGCTCCTGTCCAGAGCGTTCAGCACCTGCGTGCAAAGCATCGGGCAATTGTAATAGACGAGCGTCAGAATCACGGGCTTGCCGGTGAAATACTGGCCCAACTCGACCGTGCGGCCGTGCTCGTCGCGAAACGTCAGACCGAGCGGAATCGAATCGTTGAGCTTCTGATCGATGCCGACATCTTTCAGCAGCTCGGGGCGCACGCCGATACCCTGCGTCGGGTCGGTGAACTGCGCCGAGGCTGTAGATGGATGCGCCAGAAGCGCCGACGCCAAAGCAGCGCCCATCAGGCAAGTTCGGAGTGAACTCGACCTCAGCTTCACCGGCATCCCGTATTCTTTCGTAGTTTCCATTCGTGTCTTCTTACGATACCGCTTCGCCTACTGTTTTGCTTCGCCGCCTTCTTCCGACTTTGGCTTCGCCACGGTCTCCGTCAAATAGCCACACTGTCCCTGGACATCGGTTTCGCCGGCGACGGTCGGCGTGTCGATGGCACTCGCCGATCCGGCCGCGGACGCGTCACTCGCCGAGCGCGCGGGCAGTCCCCGCGCGAGAACAAGATCCATCGCGCGATCCACAGGGAGGCGCACCACTCCGCTTTGCTGATTCACCCAGCCGTAGGTGCCCACTTCCCGCTGCTGCGCCGCGCAATAATCCTGGAGTTCGAGGTGGGGCATCACTTGAAGGCGCGGGCTCGGAGGAAGCATGCGGTCGGTCTCTTTCACCATCGGCGAAGCCGTGGGGCCGAGCGGAATGTCCTTCTTAAAGTAGTCAAACGTATATTTCATCCCCACCATGGTGACGGCAAGCACCACGGCCATCCAGAAGGCAAATTGCAACAACGCCCGGACATTGGCGTCGCGCGGCTCGTAGCCGAGACCGCGATCGACCGGAGCGTTATGGGTCTCGGGCTTCTTAGTCGCCATGCTGATGCTCCAAGACTGCCTCAAAGCGCGGGTCGTGCAACGGCAGCAGAGGCCGCTTCTTCAACTGGCTGACGAACGCGGCAACCCACAGGCCGCCGATTCCGATCACGGCGAAAATATCGAGCAATTTCAGCTCAGGCGGCGTCCCAAAGGCCGGCTCGATTTGCCAGTAGATGTCGAGAAGGATCAAAACGAGCAGCAAAGCCGCCACATAGGCAAGCGTGCGCGGGCGCCGCTTGACGTTGCGCTGCAACAAGAGAAAGAACGGCACGAAGAAATGGAAGATAAGCAGAGTCGCCGCAATGACGCCCCAGTTTCCGGCCATGCGTTCCTTGTACCAGGGAATCTCGTTTTTCAGGTTGCCGGACCAGATGATTAGAAACTGCGAAAACGACATGTAGGTCCAGAGGAGCACCTGCGCAAGCATCAGGTTGCCCAGGTCGATGAATCGCTTCGGCTTGACGCAGTCCTTCAGCGGCTCGTGACCGGAGAGCATTCGCACGACGATCGCGGAAAGCGACATAGCCCCCAGGCCGCCGCTGATGATGAAAATCAGCCCGTACATTGTGGAGAACCATTTCGCATCGAGCGACATCACCCAATCGATCATGGCGCCGGTCATCGTAATCGCCCAGATCACAAAACCGGGCGCGGCCAAACTCGCCATGCGGCCCTGAAGCCTCGGATCCCCGGTGCGATCCTGCTCCGCGGACCATTTGTTGAAGAGATAGACGAGCAAAATCCAAATCGCAAAATAGACGATCGTCCGCGCCGTGAAGAAGCTGGGATTCAGGTACGGCTGTTTGTACGTGAGAATCGGATCGGCCGCGACCTTCGCCGGCTGCGCCCACTCGTAGATGCTTCCCAGGCCAAACACCAGCGGAATGAACAGCACGGCCATGAACGGGATCAATCGCGAACCCGCTTCGACGATGCGCCGGATCGGATAGCCCCACCAGCCGCCGGTCATGTGGTGCAGCATCAAAACGCCCAGGCAGCCGAGAGAAATCACGGTCCAGAACACGTAGGCGAGGAGGTAGGACTCGAAAAACTTCCGCCAGCCGCTGGCGGCATCGTGCGCGTGCCAGCCGAGCAGCACGGCAACCACGATGCCGATCACGCCGCACGCCAAAGCCCGCTGCTGCGCGCGGTCGAGAACCGGCCGAACTGTATCCGACGAACTCATTGCGATTCCCCCGCCTGCTTTCCCGCACCCTGAGATGCCATCGGCTGCGACAGCGCCTGCTTCTCCGAATCCGGCACATCCTGAATCGTGGCGTTCTCGCTCAATTGGAGCACGCGAATGTAAGCCGCGATTCGCCAGCGGTCCGCGGGATCGACCCGCGCCGCATAGCTATACATCGCGCCGAATCCGTTGGTCATGACTTCGAAGAAATGACCGACCGGAGCGTCGCGCAGCCGCTGGATGTGATAGGAAGGCGGCTGCGGAAAACCGCGCTGCACGATCATGCCGCGGCCGCTGCCGGTGTAGTCGTGGCAGGGAGTGCAATAGATGTTGTAGCGCTCGCGGCCGCGCTCGAGGTCCGCCTGCGTGATGGGAAACGGAAACGTGTTTGCCGCGACGCCGTTTTCCCGGCCGGAGAACATCAGCTCGTCCACGCGCAATTGCCCGCGCGCCACGGTTCCCGGCACGGGCTGTCGCTCCGAGCGGCCGTCGCCGAAAAAGTCGGTGGCCTCATACGGCAAGTATTTCGGCTGAAGGTGCATGTCGAGCCGGCAGCCGGCGAGCAGCATCGCAAGCGCGCTCAGGCAAGCAACACCGAGACTGCGGCGCGCACGACCGCCCACATTGAGTTCAATCCTCAATTTCATACACCCCGTGCGGCTTCAAACTTTCCAAGAACGACTTCACTTGCGCCAGATCGAACTTCTTGTCTTTGGCCTTGATGCAAAGGAAAAAGCGGTCCGTGGAGGCCATCGCGAATCGCGGAACATTGAACGTCGGGTGATACGGCGTCGGCAGCCCATTGAGCGCGAACATCCCGAGAACCGCGGTGAGCGAGGCGCCCAGAATCGTGAGCTCAAACGTGATCGGAATCCACATCGGCCAGCTGTTGTAGGGCTTCCCGCCAATGTTCAGCGGAAAACTGATGACGTTGGCGTACCAGCACATCCCGAAGCCGGTGCAACCGCCGAACAAGCCACCCAGAAAAACGAAGATCGGGAGCGCCGTCCAATCGAAGCCCACGGCTTCCGCGAGGCCCTCGACCGGGATGGGCGAGAACGCATCAATGCTCCGGTAGCCAGCGTCGCGCGTGCGGCGAGCGGCTTCGAGCACCTGTTCGGGCGTCTCGAATTCCGCCATCACTCCGTAGATAGGCTTCTGTTTCATGTCGAAAGCGCTGCTCCACGCGACGTCAGTCGCGAATCTCCGGGTTCGGATTCCGCACGCGGGCCAGATACGTGGTCCGCGGGCGCGTATTCAGATCGTCCAACAAGCTGTAATCGCGCGTCTGTGCCTTGAGTTTGGAAACGCGGCTGTTCGGGTCGTTGATATTGCCGAAGACGATCGCCTCGGCCGGGCACGCGCTCTGGCAGGCCGTGATGATTTCGCCGTCGCGTATCGTGCGGTTTTCTTCCTCGGACCGAATCCGGGCCGCATTGATCCGCTGGACGCAGTAAGTGCACTTCTCCATGACTCCGCGGCTGCGGACGGTGACGTTCGGATTGCGCATGCCGTAGAGGCTCGGCGTCTTGTAGTCGGAGTAGAGAAAGAAATTGAACCGGCGAACCTTGTACGGGCAGTTGTTCGAGCAGTACCGCGTGCCGACGCAGCGGTTGTACGTCATGTCGTTCAAGCCCTCGGGGCTGTGCGTGGTCGCGCCCACCGGGCAGACGTATTCGCAAGGGGCGTTCTCGCACTGCATGCAGGGCAGCGGCTCGTAGTACATCTCGGGGTTTTCGAGGTTGCCTCGGAAATAGGTGTCGATGCGAATCCAGTGCATGGCGCGGCCGCGCATCACCTGGTCCTTGCCGACAACAGCGATATTGTTTTCCGACTGGCAGGCGACGACGCACGCGTTGCAGCCGATGCAGCGGTTCAGGTCGATCGACATGCCCCAGGAATAGCCCTCGTACTTGAAGCCGGGGTAGATCGTCAGGTCCTTCGTCTCTTCTTCTTCGGTTTTCTTGGCGAAGGCGGGATCCTTGCGGAATTCGTCGAGCGTCGCGATGCGGACGAGGTCGCGGCTGAAAGCAGCCTGGCTTTCTTCCTCCGCGGGATGCCCCTCGACGTCGATGGTGTACTGCTGCTGCGTGGACGCGAAGTAGTACTTCTCGCCCGTCTTCTCGATCTGGAGCCCGTGCGCAACCGACGGCGAAGCGGAATTGCGTAGAAGATAGGCGTTGAAGCCGGGGCCGGTTCCCACGTTGCCGGCGCGGCTGCGGCCGTAACCGAGGTGAAGCGTGACGCAGTTATCCGCGTGGCCCGGCACGATGAAGACGCCGGCATGCATCGAGCGGTCCACAAGCTTGAGCGAGACGTAGTCTCCGGTGGTCAAGCTAAGATGCTGCGCGGTCCCCGGGCTGATCATCGCCGCGTTGTCCCAAGTGATCCTGGTCACGGGCTTCGGAAGCTCTTGCAACCAGCCATTGTTCGCGTACTCGCCGTCGCCGATCGACGGGTCGGGGCGGAATACGACTTCGAGCGCGCTCGCGTCGCCACTCGCTGTTTGCTGCCGCCCCAGACTCACGAAGTCCGCGTGAAGCGCGACGGCGATCGCGGGCAGCGCCGTTCCGGCGATCAATCCATCGTGCAGCGACGTCTCCCAGAGCGTTTCAAACGCTTTGTCTTTCTCGGGCCGCTGGCTCTGCCAGTAGCCGCGGACCAGATCGTGGCCGGATTTCCCGGAATCGCCGCTGAACGCGGCGAGGACTTCGTGGGCCGTGTGGCCGTCGTAGAGCGGCGCAATGAGCGGCTGGACGATACCGACTGTGCCGTCAAACGCCCGGGCGTCACTCCAGGACTCAAGGAAGTGCGCGGCGGGCGCGTGCCAATGGCAGAGCTCGGCCGTCTCATCCTTGTACAGGCCGGAATGAACGCGCAGCTTCGCATTCTGAAGCGCGTCCGCGAAATTGAAATCGGCCGGCGCGTCGTACACAGGGTTGCCGTCGATAATCACCAGAATCTCGACCCGGCCGGCATTCAAATCGTTGACGAGGTCCCGAAGCGATTCGAGCTGATTCACCGGATTCGCTTCGATCGACTCGGTGTAAACGACCGTCTTGCCTACGTTGCCGAGCGCCGCGTTAATCGCATGGGCCAGCGCATGCACGAACGCCGGCTGCTGCTCTCCTGCAATCACGAGGCTCGATCCGCGATGCGCGGCCAGATCCCGCGCGACGGCGCTCACCCATGCGGCCGGAATTTTCGCGCTCGCGTTCGCGCTGGGAGGAACGGCTACACCCACGGCTGCCGCAAGCTGGCGCGCCAGATCGTCGATATCCGTCGAGCGCAGTGGCAAGCGATGATCCGACGAAGCTCCCGTGCCCGTCGGCATGCTTTCCGCCGCGTAGAAGCGATTCAGCTTCGATGCAGGTCCGGCCGACAGATCGCGGCGGGAAGCAAACTCGCGGGCGTACCGGACATGCCCCGGACCTCGGGAAAGAAAATCCGCGTCGAGCGAAACGATCACGTCCGCCTGATCGAAGTGATAGGTGGTGTTGACCGGCCGGCCGAAGGCCAGACGCGCCCCTTCGCGTGCGGAATCCTGGCTGCACGGTTCATACTGATGCCATTTGGCTTCTGGGAATTGCGCGAGAAGACCGCGCATCTGCGACCCAAACGTCGGAGACGTGACGGTTCTCGTCAAGAAGCGCAGTCCGGCGCCCTTTGGGCTGAGGCGAATGCGCGCGTTTCCCATCGCGGCGACGAAGTCGCTCCAGGTGCTCACGCGACCTTCGAACACCACCGTCTGCGAGCGGTCGGGATCGTAAAGGTGCAGGATCGAGGCTTGGGTGAAGACGTCCGTGCCGCCGAGGCTGCCGGGGTGCTCCGGATTGCCTTCGATCTTCGTGGGCCGCCCCATGTGACTTTCCACCAGGACGCCTGTCGCGACGCCGCCCTGCTGCGTGGACGTGGCGTAGAACAGCGGACGTCCGGGGATAATCTGCTCAGGCGGCCGCACATAGGGAACGATCTTCTCGGTGGGCAACTTGGTGCAGGCGCTCAGCCCCGCCATGGCAGCCGAAGCAGCCATCAATTTCAGAACATCGCGGCGGTTGATCCCGTCCGCATCCTTTTCGGAATTCGCCGGAAACTCGTTTTCGAGGAAGTTGCGGTATTCCTTCGTGTCCGACAGCTCTTCGAGGCTCTGCCAGAAACGCCGGCCGCCCTCTCCAGCGAGTTTCGCGCGGGCCGCCGCGAGGTCGATCGAATTCTTCGGGTTGGAGTCTTGGCTCATCGTTTCGCTTTCACCGGTGGCACGTCGAGCAGTGCTGATAGCTTTGAATCTTGTATTCCTTCACGAGCTTGCGCCCGAGCTCAAGCTGCTTCGCGCCCGAGGGCGGCTCGTAAAACGGATTGAAGACCTCGGACTTGTCCCGAACGAATTTTTCCGGCTGGCGATGGCAATTGAGGCACCACGACATATAGAGCGTGCCCGCGCGCTCCGTCAAAGCCATTTCCGCGATTTGTCCGTGGCACGTGGTGCAGCCGATGCCCTTGGAAATATGAATGCTGTGGTCGAAATAGACGAAATCGGGCAGCGCGTTGACCCGAATCCAGGGGATCGAAGTGTCGTCCCGATAACTCGCGCGGACCGGCTCGAGCATGGAAGCGTTCGTCCAGATCTGAGAATGGCAGGTCATGCAGGTCTGCGTCGGGGGCACACCGGCGAAAGACGATTTCTCGACCGAGGTATGACAGTAGCGGCAGTCGATTCCGAGCTCGCCCGCATGGTGACGGTGGCTGAACGGCACGGGTTGCTGCCGCTTGACGTTCTGGTCCGTGTACCACGGCGACATCGCAATCGCGTAGAGCGCGTAGCCGAGCGCGCCAATGATCAGAACCGCGCCATAGATGCTGACGCGCGAGACCAGGTTCGTGCTGCGATGGAATATCTGTGACATCGATTCTCGAACTCGCTCTTTTTATGAATGCGGCTTCTCTTCACTCGTTTCATGCACCAGCGATCGCACTTCGACGATCGAAATCATGGGCAGGAAGCGAATGAAGAGGTAGAACAGGGTAAAGAACAATCCAAACGTGCCCAGATACGTAGCCCAGTCCCATTTGGTCGGCAGATAGACCGCCCAGGAGGACGGGATGAAGTCCCGGGACAAGCTGATCACGACGATTACAAACCGCTCGAGCCACATGCCGGTGTTCACCACCAGTGAAACAATGAACAGCAGCGGAATGCTGCGCCGCACGCGACGGGACCACAGCGATTGCGGAATCACAATGTTGCAAGCGATCAGCATGAAGTAGAGCCCGCGGTACGGCCCGTGAATGCGATTCCACAACATGTACCGCTCGTATGGATCCCCGCTGTAGATCGCCATGAACGCTTCGATCGCGTAGCCGTAAGCGACGATCAAACCCGTGGCCAGCATCACCTTGGCCATGGTCTCCAGATGGCGCATCGTCACGAGGTCTTCGAGGTGATAGTACTTGCGAATCGGAATCGCCAAGGTCAGCACCATCGCAAAACCGGAGTAGATCGCGCCGGCCACGAAATAGGGCGGGAAAATCGTGGTATGCCACCCGGGAATAATGCCGATCGTAAAATCGAAGCTCACGACGGTGTGGACGGAGACAACCAGCGGCGTTGCCAGGCCAGCCAAGAGCAGGGAGGCGGTCTCATAGCGCGACCAGTGGACCGCCGAGCCGCGCCAGCCCATCGAGAGCATGCCGTAAATGATCTTCGCGGCTTTGTTCTTCGCGCGGTCGCGCAGCGTCGCCAGATCCGGAATCAGCCCCACGAACCAGAACAGCAAGGAAACGGTGAAGTAAGTGGACACCGCGAAGACGTCCCAGACCAGCGGGCTGCGGAATTGCGGCCACATCCACATCGGGTTGGGATACGGCATCAGGTAAAAGAACAGCCAGGGGCGGCCCATGTGCAGCAGGGGGAACATCCCGGCGCACATCACGGCGAAAATCGTCATCGCCTCGGCGAACCGGTTGATCGACGTGCGCCACTTCTGATGCAACAAAAGAAGAATCGCGGAGATGAGCGTGCCGGCGTGCCCGATACCGATCCACCAGACGAAGTTGACGATTGCAAAACCCCAGGCAGTGGGAACGCGAATGCCCCAGATTCCCACGCCCTTGATCATCAGGAGCGTGACGACCAGGTTCAGCAACATCAACAGCGAGAATGCGATTAGAAAACCGAAAACCCAGCCCGGCGTCGTACCGCGCGTCAGCACGATCGAACTGATCTTGTCGGTTACGGTTTCGAAGGTATGGCCTGGGCCGATAAGCGGCTCAGGCTCGGTAACCCCAGCTATGTTGTGAGAACCCTCAGAGTCCACGCAGTATCCCTTGCTGTTCGTAAATATGTCTGTGAACCGCTAGAAGGGGCGTCGCAAGTTCGGAATCATCGCCGCCGCACCCCGCGGCAGCCAAGATTCAAGCACGAACGGAACATATGGATTGCGAATAATGCTGAATGCTGCTACGCCCTGGGCTCGGACTGCCTTCTGTTGAACCCTTCGGTTCATTTTTAGGACTCCATAGGATAAGACCGACGCGGTCGATACGCAAGTCGAAATCAAAAAAAGTTTTGCGCCGTCAGGGAGGCCGCCGAGTGTTTCATTTTCTCCGATCGGACAGAGAACATGCGTGTTGGGGCCTCCGAGGCGGCACGATTCGCACTATGCCAGATAGAGCATCGGCGAGGAACGAGGGACGGCGCGCGCGTCGCTGACATTGATACAGTGGAATCATGAGTCGCGTAACGCCATGGACGGTATGGCTCGTGCTCGCCCTCTCGTCGTCCGCGGCAGCCGATACCATCGTTCTGAAAAACGGCCGGCGAATCGTGGCCGAGAACGTCACCGAAGACGCGACGCACGTCACCTATCAAACTCCCGCCGGGCAGCTATCGATTCCGAAATCGATTGTGGCGCGAATCGAGCGCGACAGTCTCACGTACTCTTCCGCATCGCGTGCGGCAGCCGAACCCCCGGTTACAGCGCCACACGTGGAGCCGGTCCGCGGCTACGAAGAAGTCGCGGCTCTCGCCGTTCACGATAATGCAGTGGATTTCGCGTACCTGGCGCACCTCGAATCGGACGCTCGATCCGGCACCACGACTTCCGTTGCAAAGGTCGCCGCCGCGCAACACGCCGCCGCGCAATTCCTTTTATCCAAGGGCGATACCGAAGGCGCGATCGATCACTATCGACAGGCGCTTGTGTTCGCGCCCGAGAATACCGGCCTGCTGCTGAACCTGGCGGTCCTGTATCTCGACCAGAGCCAATTCACCAAGGCGCTCGATCCGCTCGAGCGCGCGCGTCGCGTCTCGCCTGATTCCGCGGACGTGGCGAAGCTGATGGGCTGGGCGTACTACGGCGCGAACAAAATGGACAAAGCCATCGAGGAATGGCGGCGCGCCGAGCGTCTGCATCCCGATCCCGAAATCGAAGCAGCCCTCGAAAAGGCCGGGCGGGACAAAGCCGAGGAGGAAAGTTACCGCGAAGGCGAAACGGCTCACTTCGCGCTGAAATATTATGGCGGCGCCGCCCCCGATCTCGCTCGCGCCATTCTTCGCGCGCTCGAAGACGATTTCCGCGACCTGGAATCGCAACTCGATTACACGCCGCCCGAACAGATCTCAGTCATTCTCTACACGGAGCAGGCATTCGCCGATATCACGCGCGCGCCGGGATGGGCCGGAGCGCTGAACGACGGGCGCCTGCGCATTCCCGTCCAAGGACTCAACTCGGTGACACCGGAACTCGCGCGCGTCCTCAAGCACGAGCTGACACACAGCTTCGTGGGGCAGAAATCCCACAATCTAGCGCCGACGTGGCTTCAGGAAGGCACCGCGCAATGGATGGAAGGCCGCCGGAGCACTTCCGTAGCAGGTGCGCTGGTCGATGCCGCCGGGCAGGGCTTGGCGCCACGGCTCGACCAGCTCGAAGGCTCGTGGATGGGGCTCTCAGGAAATGCGGCCGCGTTTGCGTACGCTTGGGCGCTCGCCGTGGTGGAATCGATCATCGACCAGGGCGGGGTGAGCGACATCAGCCGTTTGCTCGATCGCATCGCGACGTCGCCCTCGACCGAAGCGGCTGTAAAGGAAATGCTCCACTCAAGTTACGACGACCTCGACCAACAGACTGTCGCGTACCTGAAGCACGCCTACCTTCGCTAGTGGCAGTGCTTTTCCCAGCAGGTATCTCCGCGAATTCCGTCTTGCGGACCATTACAGCGACGAGAAAAGTCCAGCGAGAAGAGCTGCGCGCTCGGGGAGCGAGCGAATCGCGACATGCTCGCGCGGGCTGTGCGCGCCATCGCCCACTGCGCCGAGTCCGTCGAGCGTGGGCACGCCGAGAGCGGCAGTGAAATTCCCGTCGGAACCGCCACCGGTGGAAGCTTCTTGCAGCGGAAGCCCCATTTCCCGCATCAACGACTGCGCGCGGAGAAAAAGTTCGCGGACCGCGGCGGTATGTTCAAGCGGAGGGCGATTGACTCCGCCGCGCACTTCGACTCGCGCGCCCTGCAATATCGGGCGCAGGCCGCGCAGCTTTCGATCGAGCTTCGGCGCATCGGCCAGCCGCGCATAGCGAATGTCCACCTCCGCACGCGCGTGGTCGGGGATCACATTGGACACAGTTCCTCCTGCGATCACCGTTGCCTGCACCGTGATGCCCCGGCGCGGGTCGTTCAATTTCGCGAGACGCGCGATTTGCAGCGCCAGCTCGTGCACGGCATTGACACCAGCTCCCGGATCGATGCCGGCATGCGCAGCACGGCCTGTCACAATAATCTCAGCGGTGCCTACGCCCTTGCGCGCAGTCTTCAGACGCCCGTCGCGCCCCAAGGAAGGCTCAAGGACCAGGACAGCGTCGCTCCGCCGCGCTTCTCGCTCGATCTCGCGGCGCGAAGTCTCGCTCCCGATTTCTTCATCCGACGTCCAAAGGAATACGAGCTGCTTGCGCGGCCGGATTCCCGTGGCTCGCATCGCATCGACCGCTGCGAGCGCCATCGCGAGGCCGGCCTTCATATCAAAGGTTCCCGGCCCCCACGCTCGCCCGCCCGATATGCGAAAGGGTATCTTCGCCAGAGTGCCGAGCGGATACACGGTATCGAGGTGGCCGAGGACCAGAAGTTGTCCCGCGGGCTTCCCAGCGCCGAGCCAGATCTCCGCGCGCACATGATTCCCGCGCTTCGTCTGGCGGAGGATACGAACTTTGGCGCCCCGGCGGCGCCATTCGCCGGCGACCATTTGCCCCAGGCGATCGACCGCGGCTTTATCGTGGCTCGGCGACTCGCATCGCACGAACCGGCCGAGAATCCGCAACATTTCTCGCTCGCGTCCCCGGCATTCACGCAGGAGGCTTCGCATCATCGGGCGAACTACGCTCATCGCGCGGTATCGTAGCAGCCGCACCAGGCGGCAGCAACGCCGATCGCCCCGGCGATTCCCACGTGCCAGGGTTTCGTATAGAATTGTTTGAATTCGCGATCGGAAAACTACGAGCCTGCAAGACACTCGGAGATCAATTCGAACCCATCGCAGAGGCAAACGATGATCCTCGACATCCAAGGGATCCAAAAGATACTCCCGCACCGCTACCCCTTTCTTCTGATTGACGGCATTGAAGAAATGGAACGATGGAAGCGCATTGTGGGAATAAAGAACGTCACCGCGAACGAACACTATTTTCAGGGGCATTTTCCGGGTAAGCCGATCATGCCGGGGGTGTTGATCATCGAATCGATGGCGCAAACGGCGGGTCTCTTGCTGCTCCAGGAAGTGCCGGACCGCGAGAAGAAGCTGCTCTATTTCGTCTCGATCGATAACGCGCGGTTTCGCCGGCCCGTGGTGCCGGGCGACCAGTTGCGCTTGGAAGTTAAGGTCGTTGCCTTGCGCGGAGGCTTCGGCAAGTTCGAGGGCCGCGCGACGGTGAACGGAGAATTGGCGGCCGAAGCCACTCTGATGTGCAAGATGGTCGATCTCGAAACCGAACAGCCCCCGGCCAGCGAACCCGCCGAGAAGGCGCGATGAGCGGCGTCGATCCTCGTGCCGTCGTTTCACCCTCGGCGCGGCTGGGCAAGGATGTCTGCATCGGGCCGTTCGCCGTCGTGGGAGACGAGGTCGAACTCGGCGACGGCTGCGTTCTGGATTCTCACGCCGTGGTCCAGGGGCCGTCGAAATTCGGCCGCAAGAATCATGTCCACTCATTTGCCATCGTCGGCGGCGATCCGCAGGATCTGACCTACACGGGCCAGCGCACGTGCCTCGAAGTGGGCGACGCGAATGAATTCCGGGAGTTTTGCACGGTGCATCGCGGCACGATCAAGGGTGGCGGCGTGACCCGCGTGGGCAGCCACAGCATGATCATGGCGTACGCGCACATCGGCCACGACTGCCAGATCGGCAATCACGTGATCTTGACGAACGGCACGCAGCTCGCCGGGCACATTGTCGTAGAGGACTACGCTGGGATGAGCGCCTTTTGCTTGTTCCACCAGTTCGTTCGCATCGGCAGCCATTCCTACATCGGCGCGGGAACGATCATCACGCAGGACGTCCCGCCGTTTTCGCTGATCGTCGGACCGCGCGAAACGCGCTGCTACGGCATCAACAAGATCGGCCTCGAGCGTCACGGATTTTCGCCGGAGCGCATCAAGACTCTCGAGAAAGCTTACCGGTATCTTCTCCGTTCGAAGCTCAATACATCGCAGGCCGTCGAGAAGATGCGCGGAACCCTCGCCCACTCCGAGGACGTCCAAACACTTATCCGGTTCATCGAGTCAACGGCCGACCGCGGCTTGACGAAATAGGAGCCGGCATGGCCGCAACCGCAGAAAATATTTCGGGGGATTGGGGACTCATCGCCGGAAACGGGGATTTTCCATTTCTCGTGCTCGAGGGAGCGCGCAGCCGCGGCATCGAGATGGCCGTAATCGCCATCCGCGAGGAGGCATCGCCCGCGCTGGAGCGCGCCGCCAAGCGTTTCCATTGGATCAGTCTCGGCGAGCTCAGTCGCGGGATCGATCTGCTGCATCAGGAGGGAGTGAAGCGCGCCGTGATGGCCGGGCAGGTGAAGCACAACAAGATTTTCAGCTCGATCCGGCCGGACTGGCGTCTCGCGAAGCTGCTTTTTTCGCTCCCCGCGAAGAACACAGACTCGCTGATTGGAGCAGTAGCCCGCGTGCTCCAGGACGAGGGAATCGAGCTGGTGGACTCGACGAAATTCCTGGGGCCGCTCCTGCCGGCCGCGGGGATTCTCACGCGGCGCGCGCCGGACGATGCGGAAGCCGCGGACATCGAGTACGGCAGGCAGATCGCACGGAAGATTGCCGGACTCGATCTCGGACAAACCGTCGTGGTGCGCGATCGCGCCTGCGTAGCGATCGAGGCTATGGAAGGCACCGACGAGACGATCGAGCGCGCCGCGCGAATCACAGACGGGCAGCGGCTCGTCGTCGTGAAAGTGAGCAAGCCGGCGCAGGACATGCGATTCGACGTGCCCGTGGTGGGAATGAAGACCATTGAAGTGATGCGCCGCTCGAATGCCACCGCGCTGGGAATTGACGCGGGGCGAACCCTGCTCTTTGACAGGGACGGACTGATTCGCGCCGCGGACGACGCAGGCATTGCAATTCAAGCGTTCGCGCCCGAAGCGGCAACAGCGAAAGAGAAATCGTGAGCGAGAAACCCATCCGCGTGGCCGTGGTCGGCGTCGGCGAGTTCGGCAAGAACCACGTCCGCGTCTGGCGCGAACTGGAAGGCGCGGAGCTTGCTGGCATCGTTGATACGAATGCCGATCGAGCGGGGAAGATCGCCGAGGAATTCGGAACGAAAGTGATTCGCGACTTGGACGCGCTGGCCGCCGAGCATGTGCAAGCCGTCAGCCTCGCCGTCCCCACCAAAGAACACGCCAATATCGGATGCCGCCTGCTCGACGCAGGCGTGGACGTGCTCGTCGAAAAGCCGATCGCGGCCTCGCTCGATGAAGCGGACCGGCTGATCGCTTCCGCGGAACGCTCCGGGCGCATCCTGCAAGCAGGCCACGTCGAGCGCTTCAATCCGGCGGTCGCGGCCGCGCAGAAAATCGTCTCGCGCCCGATGTTTTTCGAAGTCCACCGCCTCGGCATCTTCACGCCGCGCAGCCTGGATATCGACGTGGTGTACGACGTGATGATCCACGATCTCGATATTCTGCTCTCGCTGGTGGATTCGCCCGTCGCGGATTTGAAGGCTGTCGGCATCCCCGTGATCACCGACAAAGTCGATATCGCTCACGCGCGCATCGAGTTCGCCACCGGCACCGTCGCGAATGTCACGGCCAGCCGCGTCTCCACCGAGCGAGTCCGCAAGATGCGTTTCTTCCAGGCTCACGAATACATCTCGCTCGATTTCGCCCGCCAGGACGCGCTGCGCATCCGCGTCCAGCCGGGAAGCCCGCAGCCGGGGATCGGATTCGAGAAACTGCCCGCCACGCCCGAAGAACCGCTCCGCGCCGAACTTCGCGCGTTTCTCGAATCGGTGCGCACGCGCAAGCCGCCTGTGGTGGATGGCGCGGCCGGGCGCCGCGCTCTCGCTCTTGCCGACCGCGTGATGGCGGGCATCCTCGAGCACGCGAAGCGCGTCCAACTGGGTGCTTACTCTCCGCAGGAAGTTCGATGATTCCGCGCACACTAGTCCCGGTGAATGTGCGCCCCGTCGACAAAGACGAGGCGAAAAAGGCGCCACGCCGCCTCTCCACCTACATGGACGACAGGACCGTGGTGCCCTCGGAGCTGTCCGACGCGCCTCCGCTGAACGGAAACACGTCCATTCCGGCGCATTTCCCGCTCGGCGTTCTCGTGAATCGCACGCTTGTTCCACGCGGCATGCCGGTCAAGGCCATCGAAAGATCTGGGCCGATCACGGAATCCGTCCCCATCGCCATTCTCGATTCGCGTGTCGTGGTGCCGGCCTACGTCGAGCCGGCCACGCCGCAAGAGATCCGGGATTACGAGCACGCGCCGGAGATGACGGACGAGCTCCGCGAAATCATCCAGCCCGACATTTTCACCACCGGCGACGCCAACCTGCTGATCGAGCCGGAAGAAAAGCGGGACGCCAAGTCGGACCTGGTGACGCGGATTCTTTCCGTTGCAGTTCACATCGCGCTGATTGTCTTCCTGATTTTCTCGCCGAAGATTTTCCCGGCGCACGTGCCCACGCAGGAGGAAATCGATCTCGCGAAAAAGGCGCTGAATTTCGTCTATCTACCGCCGGAAGTCTCCGAGCCTCCCGCGCCGACTCCCAAGATTCACGTCGATCGCAACACGTTGAACAAGATCGCTCCGCCGGTGACGCAGCCGCAGATTCCGGCGCCGCCTGTAAATCCCGAGCGCGCGCCTTCCGACCTGCCCGAAGCGCCGAGGCCGCAAATCCCCGTGACTTCCGCTCCGGCGCCGTCACAGCCGATGCAGCCCACGCCTTCGCACCTGGAGCCTGTCCTGCCAGCATCCCCGCAGAACCGGCTGAACCTGCAATTGCCGCAGTCCTCCCCGGGGAAGTCCATCAGCGATCAGATCACCGATGCAATTCGCACCGGGCGCAAGCCGGGAACTGTCTACGGGGGAGGCCCTGTCGCACCCGGAGGCGGTGGCCCGGGCATGGGCTATGGCGTCCAGGTACTCTCGGATACCCAGGGAGTGGACTTCAACCCTTACATCCAGCGCCTGCTGGCAAGTCTTAAGCGCAACTGGGAGGCCGTCATGCCCGAGTCGGCGCGGATGGGTGACCGAGGCGTTGTTTTCACCACGTTTCAAGTGAATCCCGACGGCAGCGTTCCTTCACCCGATCCGGAGCTCGAGAGGACGTCCGGAAAAGAACCCCTCGATAACGCGGCGATGTCGGCCATTCATGCGTCGAATCCATTCGAGCCTTTGCCTCCGCAATTCCACGGCCCCTACCTGAAATTGCGAATCGCATTCATTTACAATATTCCGCCGGAACAAGTTAACCTCCATTGAAACTGAACCGTACACAAGTCGTCGGGGCCCTTCTGCTGGCTGTACTCGTGCTGCTGACGCTCTTGTTGCGGCGTTGGATGTTCTCGGGATGAGCGGCCTTTCCCCGGAGCCGGGGGCGCGGCTCGTCGTGATTCTCGGGCCGACCGCTTCCGGCAAATCGGCGCTCGGGATTACCCTTGCCGAACGGCTGGCCGGCGAAATCCTCGTTTGCGATTCCACGCAGGTCTACCGCCATTTCGATATCGGCACGGCCAAAGTTCCGCCCTCCGAACAAAGAGGCATTCCGCACCATCTGGTCGATCTCGTCGAGCCGCAGGAGCTGTTTACGGCCGGCGAGTACCGCCGCCGCGCCCTGGAGGTTCTTGCAAATCTGCGCGGTAAAGCCAAACTCCCCATCATCACGGCGGGCACGGGACTCTACCTCCGCGCGCTGCTTGAAGGACTCGCCGATGCACCCGAGCGCTCGGAAGAGCTTCGCGAGCGGCTTCGCCAAAAGGCCAAGCTGCATGGGCCGGTGTATCTCCATCGGCTCCTGGCTCGCACGGACAAAGAAGCCGCCGCCCGAATCGCCCCGCGCGACACGCAGAAAATCATCCGCGCAATCGAAATTCGCACGCTCGCTGGAAAATCTGTCGGCGATGTTCATCGCAGCGGCCGGGAAGGCCTTTCTGGTTACGACGTGAAAAAGATCGGGCTTTCGCCCCCTCGTGGTGCGCTGTACGCCAGAATCGACGCGCGCTTCGATTCGATGATTGCGGCCGGCTGGATGGAAGAGATCCGCAAGCTCGTCGACAGCGGCGTCGCCGCCAACGCAAAGCCGTTTCAGTTCATCGGTTACTCCGAGTTGCGCGCCTGCCTCGAGGGCGGCCGAGGAACAACTGAGGCTATCAAGCAGATTCAACAGGCCACGCGGCGCTTTGCCAAGAGGCAAATCACCTGGTTTCGAAAAGAGCCGGACATGCACTGGCTCTCCGGCTTCGGCGACGACCCGGCCGTCGAGGAAGCTGCCCTCCGCATTGCGCGACTCGGCCAGGCTCCCTCAAGCTCTTGACGCCGCAAGTAGCTTTCGGTATCTTCCTTCTCGCATACGGTACCGTATGGCATCTCCCGCAACAGCTCGGATACCCTCGCTTAACCCGGCCGACTGGCTCCAAGCCGCTCTCGCCCGGCTTTCCCAGGAAGGCGTCGAAGCCGTGCGTGTCGAGGTCCTCGCGCGCGACCTTGGCGTCAGCAAAGGGAGCTTCTACTGGCATTTTCGCGACCGCGGCGACTTGCTCGAAAAGCTGCTGGCCCGGTGGGAAGAGGACGAACTCAGCTGGTCGGAGTCGGGCGAGAGCGCGAGCGCGGCGACCCGCTGGGCGAGGCTTATCGAGAGGACCGCGAACTCTGACCGTATCCGCACGGAAGTGGCAGTGCGGGCCTGGGCGCGGAGGGATGAGCGCGTGGCGAGCCGGGTGGCCGCGATCGAACGAAAGAAGATGAGCCTCATTGCGGATGTGCTGCGCGACGTCGGCTTCACCTATTCCGCGGCGGAATCCTGGTCCGAGATGGTCTGGCTCGTCTGCCTGGGATGGCTCGACCGCGCGACCCGGGACCGCCAGTTCCAGATCGCCGGCCGCGCCCTCGGCGAACTCCTGTCCGAAGTGATCCTGGCAGCGTCCGCCCGCACCTCGGCTTTGAACCGCTGAGTGCCGGTCCGGCGCCCCGCTGTTGTAGCAACGTGAAAATGTCACCCTAATGGCCCGATGAAAATGTCACCCCCCCCTGTGAAGTTATCCA